>ODAI010598761.1_pt1 | contig 13738 bp, 16 predicted proteins | sample 1539321 | NCBI WGS metagenome assembly ODAI01 (sample SAMN02144231, study PRJEB22623) | gut metagenome | biome: sheep rumen | host: Ovis aries | place: New Zealand
CTCCTTTTCGGGAGGCGGCTTCTTTTATTGCTGTAGAGTAGATCAGCGTTCGTTTCTCAAAGCGGACAGGTAGTCTTGTGTTGCATGGAAGATATGCACGACACGGACTTCCTGCGTTTTTTCGACAATGCGGAATATGACAAGATAGTTGCCGACGGGATAACGCCTATAGCCCATACGGGCAAGAACTTGATCGCGGCAAAGTTCATGAGCGGCGGGGAACTCTGCAAGGGCGTCATAGCACGCCGCTACGCCATCGGCTAATTTAGTTGCCGCCAGAGGGTTTTCAAGCTCGTACGTTATGTACTTGAGCACATTGAAAAGATCGGTGTTTGCCGATGGGGATATGATGACTTTATACATGCAATGTCGTCCTCATCTTGGACAGTGCCTTTTTTGCGTCAAGCCCGTTCCCAGCATCGATTTCTGCTTCTGAGCGGGCGATGGATTCGTAAAGCACCTGCTTCGCCATTAACTTGTCATATAGGCCTATGCTGACGAGTACGGACGCGCCATAGCCGTTCTTGGTAAGAACAACCGGACCGCGCTCAAGATCGCTTTCGACCTCGGGGTAGTGGTTCCTCAAGTCGGTTACTGGTCTTATCTGTGTAGCGAACATTTCTCATCTCCTATTCTCAATGTGACTTAATTATATCACAATTCTATCAGCACAGTCAACTGCACTGCGCCTTTCCACGGTACTTTTCTGCCACTGCCCTGTATAAACCACATCCTATTAGTTCCATACAGACGTGAATTTTGCACCCTTAAACCTTGTCGGCTACGCTCAGTCGGAATTGGATACCGATTATGGTGCAGTCATGGTAACGCCGCAGTTCATTAACGTCGGTGGCGAGAAAGTTATATCACTAGATTCTATCAAGCCCACTGCATCCGAGGGCGTTGACCTTGCGTATGGTGTAAATATTCAGATTCTCGATAACGCTGGTTATACAACCGAAGACGAATACTCTTGGAATGGTTCTGCATGGGAAACAACGTCTGGAGCAATTGCGACTGGTGTAACATTCCCTGCTGGTCAAGGCTTGTGGGTCACTAGTAGCCTTGGCGAAGATGTAGTGGGCTTCCAATCTGCTGGCGCGGTTAATAAAAGCGATGTGAGTGTTGCATTGGATACAGATTATGGTGCTGTGGCAATAGGTAACCCTTTCCCTACAGCGCTTGCTCTAAATGACATTCTTCCTACAGCCGCAGAAGGTGTGGATCTTGCCTATGGCGTGAACATTCAGATACTCGATAACGCAGGATACACAACAGAGGATGAATATTCGTGGAATGGAACTGCATGGGAAACGACCTCTGGATCGGTCGCTACAGACGTGACATTTCCTGCCGGACAGGGGCTCTGGGTTACGAGTAGCCTTGGCGAAGATGTCGTTCATCTTCAACTTCCTGCTCCCGAGCTTTGACAGTAATTTATGTGCGTGGGAAGGTCTCACGCGCTAAAACAAGGAAAACAGAAAATGAAAAAGTTGGTAATACTGGCAACTGTCGTAATCGCTGCCGTGGTAGCGAATGCGGCATCATTCAAGTGGTCGGCAAGCGGGGTTAAAGACTTTGCTGGCACAGATACATATAGCGGAACCGCATCACTCTATGCTTATTTGAGCACTGCAGATGCATCAACCGCTAAACTTGTGAGCTCTGCGACTATGTCTGGTGGCGCAATTGCCCTCGCGGACACGGTGTTCTCCGATGATTCGTTGATCGGAGGAAGCACTTACAAGTTCTACTACACTATGGAAGACGCGGCAGGCAATACATTTGAGTCTGTAACTAAGGCAATGAAAGCTCAGGCTACTTCTACTGCAAGTGTTCAATTCGGTGCTGGCGGTACATGGACCGCTGTCCCGGAGCCGACAAGCGGACTTCTGCTCCTACTCGGCGTTGCTGGCCTCGCGTTGAAGCGCAAACGCGCGTAAGCTAAACTGGCTGACAAGCCACACGAAGAGCGACCTCAAACGAGGTCGCTCTTCTGCTATATTCTGCACTTGCGATTAGTACAAATCGCCGCCACGGGCTCATTTAGCGGGTTTGTAGCGGCGTTCCCGCTTTGTCGGCTACGCACAGGGAGCGCTACAAAGTGGATACACTTTGCTTACCCCGCAGTTTGTGGACGTAAACAATCCCACCAAGGTTTCGCTTAACAGCATAGTTCCAGCTGGCACATTTGACTCCGATGAGATTACTATAAATCTACTGGATGATTCTGGTGCCGTTGTTCGTGGTTGGACATGGATCAACTGGGGTGGCGATTCTGGAGATGTTGAATGCTGGTCGGAAGATGGTTCGGGAGAAATTGCGGAAAACGAAACGTTTACTGTTGGTCAAGCGTTTTGGGTTCAGGGTTCTAGTGAAGAACAAGGAATTCAGTCAGCGGGAAAAGTAGGGTCGAATGATGTGACATTTCAATTAAGAAATGGCTACACTATAGCAGGCAATCCCTTCCCCACGACTATCGCACTGGATGATATCGTTCCAACAGGAGATGTCGTTTCCGATGACATCACAATAAATCTCCTTGACGATTCTGGTGCCGTCCTGCGTGGTTGGACGTGGATAAACTGGGGTGGCGAAAGCGGCGATTTAGAATGCTGGTCTGAAGACGGAGCTGGAGAAAAGGCGGAGGGAGTCACCTTTGCCCCTGGTCAAGGTCTTTGGATTCAAGCGGGTTCCGATGCGGAGTATGTTCAATTTGTCGCGCCAGAACTCTAAATCAATTTATGTGCGTGGGATAGTCTCACGTGCTTAAAAAAGGAAAACGAAAATGAAGAAACTACTAATAATTGTAGCCGTCGGGATGACAGCACTTGTCTCTCAGGCTTCAAACTTCCGCTGGGGTGCAGCCAACGTCTTTGACGGCACAACAACTAAATACTCAGGGACAGCATATCTTTTTGATAATGCCACCATAACGATGGCCTCGCTTTTCAGCGAATTTGAGGCCGATCGTTCGTATGTTGCTGCGAACGCCATAAATTCAAAAACCGTCTCATCAGGATCAATAGCTTCAGCATCATCAGATGTTGATTTCAGCTATGGCACGGCGGGCAGCAAATACTCGTTCTATTTCGCAATCGTAGATGGTGATGACATCTACTTCTCCAACTTGAAAGAGAATATTACTGCCCCGTCAACTGCGGCGGCAGGAAATATTGCGTTTGGAACTCAAAACAACAATTCCTCAACCTTCTCGTCGCTTGCGCCTGCTAGTGGCTTTCAGGGTGCAGGGCATTGGTCTTCCGTCCCCGAGCCAACCTCTGGCTTGCTGATGCTTCTCGGTATGGCTGGACTGGCGCTTCGCCGCCGTCGCGCCTAATTCGGTTCAAACCGACAACAAAAGAAGCCGCCTCCCGAAAAGGAGACGGCTTCTTTTTTCTTGGCACATTGCAGTCATAGGTCGAAAACGACTGTTGCGTTTGGGGCGCCAAGTTTGGAGTCGCTGCGATAGGCGCTCGAAGACTTGACTGTTTCCTCGTTCTCCGCCGCGAAGTGAATTTCCGTTATCTCGTTGCAGCCGGAAAATAGATTCTTGCCTGCCGAGACGTTGCCGGAAATCGTCTTCGCGGACGGAAAGTCCACGCGACCGGCTATGTTCACGCTTCCAGAGAACACCGTGTTGTATATCGTCTGGAGCGTGCGCGGCAATCCTGCAAGCGATACAAGCGAGAGGCAGTCCATGAATGCCAGCGGACGGAACTGCACAATTCCGCTATCGGACAAGTCCATGTCGCGAAGGTTCACTGCGTTGCGAAAAGCCTGCGGATTGATTGTTGCGAGCAGCCGCGCATCCGAAACGAGAGACACCACCATCGGTGCGTACGTTTCGCAGAAAACGGAATCCGCCGCACCGCTGACTTGAAGCGTTGAGATGTCGTCCGAGATACGGACCTCGTATGTCCCTCCCCGCGGGTAGGTGTGGACGATATCCTGCATGTCTGCGCCAAGCATGGTTTCCTCTCCGTCGCCCCAGCTGATGGTGACGAAATCCGAGCCTTCTGCAAGCGCTCCCGCCTTGATGCCCCAGCCGAGGCTGTCGTCAGGGACTTGAATTGTGATCTTTGTCCCTATAAAAGGACTGGGTGGGGCTGCGACGAGGGTTATCGTTCTGGCAACGGTCATGTTCGTGTTCCTTTCTTTTTTAGACACATAATTTACAGGATGAGAATGCCCGCGCAGAGACGCGGAGACGCAGAGAGAGGCAGAAACGACCTCCGCGCCCCTGCGCCTCCGCGCGAGCCATGTCGCTTACGACGCGGCAACGAGCGTCGCAACCTTAGTCATCGGATAGACGGCGCCTCCCTCGCTCCCCGCGCAGGTGCGAAAGGAGAAGGTCAGCTTAGTCCCCGTCGCGACTTCCGCAAGCGCCGTCGGCCATGCGAAGAGCATGTGCGAGTAGTCGCTTTCGGTCGGCACGACGTTGATGGTCGTCGCATCGTCGCCCTCGCCCCATGAAATCTCCGCCTTGTCGCCCTTGGCGGCGTCAAAGTAGAGGTTGCGGCCGGTGACGAGGATTCCCTTGGTCTTCACGACTTCCCACGGCTTGCCGCCCGGCGAGAGGATCGTGTCGATCTTCGGGATGACGCCAGAGTCCTCGACGTTCGTCCAGCTGAACTTCGTCCAGTCGCTCTTCAGGTCCTGAAGCGCGGTGATGACGACGTGCAGCTCGTTGGCGGACGTGAGCTGGCGCGTCTCGCCGACCTGTCCCGTCAGCTCGGCATGGACGCGCAACCAGTTGTTGAGGTTCACGGCCTTGCCGTCCCTGCCCAGCTGCTGGATGGCCTCGATGAAGCCGTTCAGCGCGCCGCGCATGTCATGGAACTGTCCGCGAACGTAGCCCGCGTTGAGGGCGTACTCCACGACCTGGTCTATGTAGTACGTCTCGCGCTCCACTATCTGCGGACGCTGGATGGAACCGCCCGTGCGCGGATTGCGCCCCTGCACGACGCGGTATTTCATTGATGGTTTCGTGTTCATTGGTGTGTTCCTTTCTTTACTTGCCCGACCCTGAATTGAACTGCACACCGAACGGAAACGCCCCCGTCACCGTGACGGCGGGCGCGTTCGCGTCGTCTGTCGGAACGACGACGGTGGTGCAGCCTGTTGATATGGTGGCCAGCCATGCGACAAGCCCGGAGGCCAACGCCTGCAACAGCGTTTTCCCGAGTTCCTTGAGTTTACCTTTCATTGGATTGCTCCTTTCTTGTTTTTGGCTTGCGCGGCTGATTGCCACCCGGCAACCTTCGCCGCGCCCGTCCAAATGCCATGCCGTTCGCGGCGTTTCCGCCGCCATTTTTTTTACCAGACCTGACGCCAGACAGCGGCGAAGTTCTTCTTGAAGCGCGGCAGATGCTTGCGACGGAAGTCTCCCTCCGATAGCCCCATCCTCGCCGCAACCTTCTCCCAACTGCCCAGCTCCAGATGCAGGAACCCTATCTGCCTGTCAATCGGCTTGAGGTTCTTGAGCGTGAAGCGGACGCATTTGCCGACACGCGCATCGTTGCACCATTGATGACGCCAAAGAAGCATGTCGTTCGCAAGCGCGGCATACGCCTCGTCAACGACATCCTTTTTGCCCAACGCGACGATTCCATTGCCGCAACCATTGATCTTGCCGCGCTCTTTTGCCTGTCGGACTTGATACGGCACAAGTGCGCGGATGGACTTCCTTGCCTCGCTCACAGCGGTGCTTTCGGCTTTGCGAACGGCATCGCGTATGATTGCTTCCGCATCGTCCGCTTTGCCCTCGGACAGCAAGGCTAGAATCTCCTCCTGACGAGGATAGAGTTCCAATCCGATGTCGTCGGCAATCTCGTCCTGCTCGACGCCCCTTGTCCTTCTGTTGTTGTGAGCGCACTTGGCGGCGCAAGCCTTTGCGATGTCCCAGATTTCGGGACGTATTTCACTCTTTTTCATTGTTGCCCTCCTGGCTTGTTTCTCCTGGGCTGTCCCCGCTGCACGGTGCATCGGGGTCCCTGGAGTCTTGCCGTCGGGGCAACTGCCGCCGCCAGATTTTTTCTGACTGTTTAAGCCACACCCTCGGGCATGGCTAAATTTTCTCGGGAAGAAACTTATTCCCGGAAAAAAATGAAAGGTCAAGGACGCAAAAAGGCGCACCGCCTAAGCGATGCGCCCTGAAAATGGCCTTAAGTCGAGGGGAACACGCCCCGGTGCAACAATGAGTTTGCTAAAGATTTTTAATTTTCCCCATTGACATAAATCGGGCGGGAAGATTTTATTCCCCAAAAATCAAAAGGCCGCCCCGAAGGACGGCCAAGAGGGTGTATGTGTATTCTCAATATAATCCACCGCCTGTGTCTCCATTGATCGTCGGCACGGGGCCGGGCGGCGCGGAAGGATCGGCATTCTTTTTTAACTTTCTTTTCGCCGCGCTTTTTGCCGCTTTTGGCTGGGCTGCTTTTGCAATCCCAGCCCAGAAAGACTCTTCGTCTTTCGTCTTCGACGATGGGCTGTTGGAAAACGAGATTGCAAATTGCCGCGACTCCGCTACACTATCCTTGAACTCATCTGCGATCTCAGGACTAAATCGAACGTACTGCACGGCCTTTGGGATGCTCCTGCCTTTGAACATCTTGGCATTGACACACCGAACAAGTGCGATGACCCTATCTCTTGGCTCACTTTTGGGCGTCGTGTTCAAGGCAGTCCTTGCGGTATTGGCGTTAACGGAATGTAGCGTATTCTTAATGTCCTCCATAGCCTTCCCTTTAGGCTCGGTCGGGGTTGGCTTTTCATTGATGTCTTTTCGGCAATGGCGTTGCCAATCCGCCCATAGTCTTTGTCTGCCGCGACGAAATGCCGTCAAGAACTCTTCAAGTTCGGCCTCTGTGGCATCTTCGTCCTCCACTGCGAACGAATGGAAATTGCCGTCGCGTTTCTCGAACACTACTTGAGCCGCCGTCCAATCGTCGCCCGCCTTGGAGCCGCACTCGGCAGACAATTTGATAGCATCTTCCATTATGCCGCGCAAATGGCCTATGATTCGTTCCTTTGCCTTTTGCTGATCTGTCTGCTCGATGACATCGTCATGCTCCTCATATTCGATATTGCCTTGCACATCGGCGTCATAATCCTCGACCATGAAATAACGATCGTAATAAAGCATGAAGTCCGCGCCCAGAACCAGTCCGAGGGTACTGTAGTCTAAAGTTGCATCGCCTCTGTCCAGCGTCAGCTTCCCGGCTTTGTAGGACTCCGCAAGTGCCGTCACGCTCTTTTCCGTCTGCTTGACTGCATCAAACTGTTCGGATTTCCAATCGATAAACGGCAAAAGATGAAAGTTCTCTTCCTTGAATCGTTTGTAGGCCAAGTCGCGGCAAAATTTCGTTTTTTCCTCGGGCGAAAGATTTTGCGGAGGGTTCGCATCCACGACAATGAAAGGACGGCGACGCGGTCTCTTTGGATAAACGAGTTTGGCGCGTTCAGCGGGCGTCAACAGCCGAATTTCGCATTGGACGGCATTGAAGCAGTAGATTATTTCGTCTGCGAGTCGTGCTGCTGCTTCCGGCGGCAGACATGCTCCAAACCTCGGCTTACCCCTGACGGCGACAATCGTTCGCAGTATGCGCTGTTGCTCGCACGAATTGATGCGACGAGCCAGCTGCCCGGTCATTTCAAGAAAATCCTCTATCAAATCATGGATCAGATTCAGTTCTTCGCCAAGGACGACTTCTTCCGTCGTGGCGCACACGGCAATGTTCTGTTCGTCTGAAAAAGCGTGTTCGTTGATGGGACACTTTACAGCATAAGCCTTTTTGTCGAACTTGTAGGAGCAGCTTAGGATTTCAACAATATGCTCTCGTATCTTTTCCGCATTTGAAAACGGACTTAGCAGGCTCGTCCGACCAGACAACCTAATCAGTAGGCCGCGCATCGTCTTGACGAAAAGCGTCGGCTTGGTATAGAGGGATTGCCGGGTTGCGAGGGACTCGTACACGTCCTTTAGATGCGGATATGCTGTCTGGACATAGTCGAACACTCTCGCCCTTTCCGCGTTGTTGCGCTGGCTGACAATTTCGTTGAGATGCTGTTCAAGTGGTGACGGCTTGTAAGGTGGAATGCTCATTGGACTGCTCCTTGTTCGCGAGTATGCGGGTGTAATGCGCCTTGTGTGCCTATGCTAGTAAAGCCCGCCTCCTGTATCGGCATCAAGTATTGGCACTGGGCCGGGGGGCGAAGATGGGTTGGCACTCCGCTTTGACTTTCTTTTTGCCGCTGATTTTGCCGCGCTTGGCTGGGCTTCCTTTTTAATCCCATTCCAGAAGGACTCCTCGTTCTTCTTCCTCGACGATTCGCCTTTGACGAAGGAGATTGCGAACTGCCGCGCTTCTGCGACACTTTGCGCGTATTTCTCGGCGACATCCCCGCAACACCTGACATAATTTACGGCCTTGGGAATGCTCTTGCCTCCGAACATCTCGACATTCACTCTCTGAACGAGCGTTATAATCCTGTCCCTTGGCTCACTCTTAGGAGTGGTGTTGGCTGCGATTATTGCCGTGTTTAGTGCTATTGCATCTGTGCTTTTCAGTATCTTTGAAAACATTTCAGCAAGTATGGGGTCGGATTGCAGATTCGTGTTTGTTTGCGCTTCCCACAGGTTCGTCGGGATGGCAGCGATCTTTTGAGGTTTTTTAGATAAATCCCGTGCTACATTAAGATAGAATTGCTCAATTTCAACCGCATAAGTATCCAGTTGTCTATGAATATTCTTAATTTCCCGAGGAACAAGGACATTGGCTGATGCAAGTGAGCCATACTGCCGCCAAAACGACCGCAGATGACGAAACCATTCCGCCGTGTCCCTAATTTCTGTCGCAATCTCGTCAAGAAGGGATTCGGTAATAAGCGCAAATCTTACATTACCTTGCGATTCAAGGTTTATCTCGAAGATTATCCCTGATTTTTCACCGCCGCCATTATCTGTGAAACTTTTGTCGTCTGTGCGAACCCATCTCTCCACTTTTTTCAGCTCTACAACGCTTACACCCAATTTGCAGGCGATGAAGTTTGCTAACGAATCTTTTGCGCTCTGTATAGAGAACAACGGGTTTTGATTCTTGCCTTCCTGTTTAAGTTTGTCTTTCATACTCTCGCATCTTCCGTCACGGCCTCATGCATCCAATGTAGCAGTTTCCCTTTCAGATGGCGATATTATGCTATTTTATGCTCTAGAAAGTCTAACGCTTGTTTCCAAGATTTGCGGCATTCCGATTCTGACTTTTGCGGCATTTCGCTTCCAAGATTTGCGGTCTTTTCCCTCATCCCTCCTCCCTCTTTCCTCAATTCTGTTAATTCTGTAAATCATGTGTCTAAAACCCACCTATCCCTCCTCCCTCATCCCCCGTCCCTCTTCTCAACCTATCGCCGCTGGATCGAGGAGAAAGTCGTAGATGCCGAGATTCAAGACCCCGGCTTCATTGAACCACCTCCTGCCCGTGTCGTGGCGGACGACGATTTTCCTGAAGCTGTCGCCCGTAAGCGAGAAAGGCTTTAGTTCCTGCTCGCGCTTTTCATCGTCCGGGAGCGCATAGGCGGACTGGATGTACAGTCTCTCGCCAGACCGGTTCACGACAAAGTCGATCTCGCGCTGTACGCGGATGTTCTTGCCGAGCGAGTTCCGTTCGTTTGCCACGACCACCCCGACATCGACGCTGTAGCCGCGCCCGACAAGCTCGTTGAATATTATGTTCTCCATTATGTGAGTCGCCTCCTGATGGCGGTATCCCGTGCGGGCGTTCCTGAGGCCGACATCTTCGCAGTAGTATTTCTGGGGGTAGTCGAAGTACGTGTGGCCTTTTACGTCGTAGCGCTTTGCCTCCGTGAAGAGATAGGCGTCCTCCAGATGGTCGATGTAAGAGGCAACGGTGTTGGTCGCAGCCTCCAGACCTTGAACTTTCGCAAGAGACTTCGCAATGTTGTTTGCGTTCGTGAGGGAGCCGGTGGAGGAGCAGAGGAAGTCGAGGGTTTGCGCCATGATATCGGGACGCTCAATGCGCTTGCGCTCTACAATGTCCTTGAGATACACCTCTTCAAAAAGCCCCTTGAGATATTCTTCCTTGCCCGCATCGTCGGGAATTGTCGCCGCGAAAGGCATTCCGCCGTATCGCATGTACGCCTCGAACGCCTCGGCCTTGTCGCCGCCGACGGCGTTGAAGTATTCGCTGAAAGAAAGAGGATGTACCCTCACCTCGTCGCCGCGCCCGCGAAATTCCGTCCTGATGTCCTTTGAGAGCATCCTGGAATTGGAACCGGTCACATAAACGTCAAGATTCTCCATTGCACGAAATTCGTTCAATGCATCGTAGAAAGTGATCTTCGCCCCGTCCGGCATTGCAGGATTCGGCACTTCTCCGCACATCTGAATTTCATCAATGAAAAGATAGCGCCGCCCGGTCGCACCGCGCATCCATTCGCGGACATGTTCTCCCAGCGTTATTGGGTTGCGGTACGCGGAGAACCGAAGTTCATCCAGTTCAAGCGTCAGGATGTCGTCTGGCGAGGCACCGTTTTCAAGCAGATATCTGCCGAAAATCGTTTTCAGCAGATAGGACTTTCCCGAACGTCTTATGCCAGTAATGACTTTGACTTGCCCATTCCACATGCGTGAAATGAGCTTGGCAAGATAGGATTCGCGCTGTATCTCCATTGAAGGCTCCCTGTTTTATTCTTTTGCGGCATTCCGCACAAGTTGGCAATATTATAACATATCTTTAGGGTTCACAGCAATCCCATATCTTAAACTTGATGACATTTCCGCAAAAGTTCTCAATGCGCCTTCATTCCCTGTGTTCAGCACCGTCGGAGGTTTTGGTGCGCAGTAAAAGCACAAACACTGCGCAGTAAAAGTACAAATGCTGCGCAGCATTTTTCTTTCGCGGCAGATGTGTCGCTCTCCGAGGTGCAAAGCACAGAGATCGCGCTTCTGCATATCTCTGCACAAGCCCTGCGCAAACCGCCGCGTGATACGGCCTGTTTTCTTGCGCCCCGCCTCTTCCTTTCATCGTCGGCTACGCGCAGTCAGATCTGAAGTTTGGCGCAACAATGGTTACGCCGCAATTCCTCAACGTTGGGGCTGATTCTGCCATTCCGCTTCAGTCGATTCGTCCAACAGGGGAGGATACTTCGGACAATGTTGTCATTCAGTTGCTTGATGCCTATGGGTACACTATTGACGGTGCCAGTTATATGTGGATTAATTGGGCTGGGGATGATGGCAACCAAGAGGCATGGGTCGATGATTCTGATTACACAATAAAAGAAGGCGTTTCATTTACGCCCGGACAGGGACTTTGGGTGTATGGTTCCGCATCTGGACAAGGGTTTCAGACTGCTGGTTCCGTTGGAAAGAATGATGTCACGGTGCAACTTCGATTTGGCGCTACCGCGACAGGGAATCCGTTCCCAACGACGCTTGAGTTGCAGGACATAGTCCCTTCTGGCGAAGATGTCTCGGACAATGTTGTCATTCAGTTGCTTGATGCCTATGGGTACACTATTGACGGTGCCAGTTATATGTGGATTAATTGGGCTGGGGATAATGGCGACCAAGAAGCGTGGGTAGATGATTCTGACTACACTGTAAAAGAAGGTGTGTCGTTTGAGCCCGGACAGGGACTTTGGGTTTACGGTAGTTCAGACTCGCAATATGTTACATTCCCGGCACCGGAACTAAACAACTAATTTATGTATGCGGGATGGTCTCGCATGCTAAAAAGGAACCAAACAATGAAAAAAATCATTATTATGGCGGCAGTAGCCGTCGTAGCAGTTGCGGCAAATGCCGCATCCTTCAAGTGGTCGGGGGTCAATGTGTACGGCAGTGACACAACGACCAAGTTTACTGGCGTTGCAACGCTATACGCAACAGGCATTGCCGAGGCATTAAGCACGGCAAATGTCTCTTCTGGATCCATTGCCGCTACAACCTTTAGCAGCGATAGCCTAGTTGGTGGTACAACATATGACTTCTTCTTTGTAATAGAAGATAATGGCAAGAGCTTTACCTCTGCCACGAAAAGTGTAGCTGCTCAAGCGACCTCAACTGTTACAATTGGATTCGCCAATATGGCATCACAGACACAGAACGCCTCAAACTGGCAGACTGTTCCGGAGCCGACGAGCGGGCTTCTCATGCTCCTCGGCCTCGCTGGCCTCGCGTTGAAGCGCAAACGCGCCTAAGACCAACACAACGCGATGTAGCGCAATTGAAGGCCGCCCCCTTGCGAGGGCGGCCTTTTTCTGCCTGCCAACGACTATTCTGCATAATCGCATTGCGTTATTAGGCAGAATATGGTAAACTATAGGCAGATAAACAAAGGAGAAAATGCACATATTCGACTACGAGAATGCGCCAAATGCCCTGTTGACGCCTGAAATCACGGCGCTTGTTGGCGCTATACGCGAATACAAGGGCAGGCAGGAGCTCTATCTGAATGCCCGCGCAGATGTGCTTGACGCTTTGAAGGAGGTTGCAAAGATCCAGTCCACAACCTCATCAAACCGCATTGAGGGGATTGCGACCACCGATGCAAGGATGCGAGAGTTGATGTCGCAAAAGGCCATCCCCAAGAACCGAAACGAAAAAGAGATTGCAGGGTACAGGGATGTCCTTGCGACCATACACGAAAGCCACGACTTCATTCCAATAAATCCCAACGTGCTTCTGCAACTGCACAGAGACCTTTACTCGAAACTCCCGCAGGGCATAGGCGGGCATTGGAAGCTGAACGACAATGTCATAGAGGAGACCGGCGCCGACGGGAAGACCTTCGTGCGCTTCCGCCCCGCAAGCGCGGTGGAAACGCCAATGGCAATCGAAACGCTTTGCGCGAACTACCGCAGGGCTGTTGACAAAGGCAGATTCGATAGACTCCTGCTGATCCCGATGTTCATATTCGACTTCCTATGCGTTCACCCGTTCCATGACGGCAACGGACGGATGAGCCGACTTCTGACGTTGCTGCTGCTTTACCGCTCAGGCTTTTTCGTCGGCAAGTACATCAGCCTTGAAATGCTCATCGAAAGTTCCAGGGTGGAATACTACAAGGCATTGCAGACAAGTTCTTGCGGGTGGCATGACAGCGCCAACGACTTGAAGCCCTATGTGGAATATACGCTCGGCATAATTCTGAAGGCATACCGCGAACTCGAGTCGCGGGTGGAGGGAATCGTCAATTCTCGAATGAGCAAGTCGGACAGGATTCGCGAAGTGTTCAAGACGACACTCGGAAAGATCTCCAAGCGCGACATCCTCGCCAGATGTCCCGACATCAGCATGGCGATGGTCGAAATGACATTAAAGGCAATGCTTGACGATGGAACGATCAGGAAAATCGGCGGAGGTAGATCCACCGCCTATGTACTGAATGAGTAACGGGATAAATGGGCTGAACGGGCGTTCCGTATAATCGTTGATGGGACTCCACTTTCCCCGGAGGGCACCTGAAGTGTGCCTTGCCGATTTCAGTCATTCGAGGGGATCGTTTCAAGACAGCGTCGGTTTGTCGCTCCGCCGCTGTCGTACGCAATTGTTCAGTCCGACAAAGAAAGCCGCCTCCTTTTCGGGAGGCGGCTTCTTTTATTGCTGTAGAGTAGATCAGCGTTCGTTTCTCAAAGCGGACAGGTAGTCTTGTGTTGCATGGAAGATATGCACGACACGGACTTCCTGCGTTTTTTCGACAATGCGGAATATGAC
>ODAI012144853.1_pt1 | contig 13738 bp, 13 predicted proteins | sample 1539321 | NCBI WGS metagenome assembly ODAI01 (sample SAMN02144231, study PRJEB22623) | gut metagenome | biome: sheep rumen | host: Ovis aries | place: New Zealand
AAGCAGTTAGACTATTTATATTACTTATTGCAGTTGCCGCAGTTAGTTTTATAATGGTTGAAGTTTCTCCTATCAATCCTGTTAAGTCATATGCTGCAGAAATGGGTGCTAGTGTACAGCAAATAGCAGCATTAAGTGCATACTGGCAGGTAGACGTTCCTCTAGGAGAAAAAGTTATTTCATGGTTAACTGATCTATTACAACTTAATTTAGGAATTTCATTAATTTACAGAATACCAGTAGTTAACGTAATTGTTGACAAATTCACAGCATCATTTGTTTTAATGATGGTTTCATGGGTTATCTCAGGAGTATTCGGTTTCGGTTTAGGAATACTTGCCGGAGGAACCAGAGGTTCATGGATTGACAAGGCAGTTAAAACATATTGTTACATACTCCAATGTGCACCTTCATTCTGGATCGGTCTGATTGTAATGCTCATATTTTCGGTTTATCTGGGATGGTTCCCTGTCGGTTTGGCAGTTCCTGTTGGAACAATGGCATCTGACGTAACATTCTCAGACTGGCTTATAAGATTGATACTGCCTGCTTTCACATTAAGTATTGTGGGAATTGCATCAATCGCATTATATACAAGAGACAGACTCGTAAACATCATGAGCAGTGACTACTTCCTATTTGCCAGAGCAAGAGGAGAAAGTCACTGGAGTATAATCCTAAGACACGGTATACGCAACGTACTTCTACCAGCTATTACACTACAGTTCATGAGTTTCAGTGAACTGTTCGGTGGTGCAGTACTTGTAGAACAGATATTTTCTTATCCTGGAATAGGACAGGCAACAGTAGCAGCCGGACTAAGATCAGACGTACCATTATTATTAGGTATCGTTCTTGTAAGTACAATTTTCGTATTCTGTGGAAACACAATAGCAGATGTATTATACAAATATGTGGATCCTAGAATGAGGGGTGTTGATGATGAGTAGTTTCAGCAACTTAAATCCTTTAAATTCAATGAATTTAAGACAAAAAACAATTTTGTTAATTGGATTAATAACGTTACTTCTCGTATTGATATTCGCATCCAGTTTATCAATTGATGCTAATTCAATAGTGACGAACTTTACCCTACGTAACCAGGCACCATCATTGGAACACATATTCGGTACCGACTGGCTGGGAAGAGACATGTTCACAAGAACCATCAAAGGTCTTGGTTTAAGTATCATGATAGGAGCACTCGCATCCATCTTATCCAGTCTCGTTGCTATGGTAATGGCTTTCGTTTCAAGTGTAAACAAATATGGTGACCTTGTAATGGCATGGTTAATAGACTTCTTTGCATCAATACCACACTTATTATTATTAATCATGATTTCCATATGTTTAGGAAAAGGAGCTTTTGGTGTAATTATTGGGGTAGCATGTACTCACTGGACATCACTGGCCAGGGTACTGAGAGTGGAAATCAAGGAAATTCAAAACTCAGAATACGTTCAGTTAGCCGAAAGATTCGGTAAAAACAAATTATGGGTTGCAAAAGAACACATTCTCCCACTTGTAATTACACAGATTATCGTAGGTACATTACTCATATTCCCTCACGCAATTATGCACGAAGCAAGTATTACCTTCCTAGGATTTGGTTTATCACCACACGAACCTGCAATCGGTATTATCTTATCAGAATCAATGAGTTACCTTACAACAGGTGCATGGTGGTTAGCAGTATTCCCAGGTATAATGTTGTTAATAATCGTATTGTTATTCGATATACTTGGAGAAGAAGTGGAAAAATTATTAGATCCAACAAAAGCACAAGAATAGAGGTTATATAATGGAAAATGATTTATTAACAGTAGAAAATGTTTCAATTTCATTTGTTCAGTATGTCCAAGGATTACAGCAACACGTACTAAAAGTAATCTCTGACTTAAGCTTAAATGTTAAGGAAGGAGAAGTAGTTGCAATACTTGGTTCAAGTGGTTCAGGTAAAAGTTTACTTGCACATGCAATTCTAGGAATCTTACCTGAAAACGGACGATGTGATGGTACAATCGCATTTAAAGGGGATGTATTGACACAGGAGAAAAAAGAACAAATGCGTGGAAAACACATTTGTCTTATTCCACAGTCAGTAAACTTCCTAGACCCACTAATGAAAGTTAGTGAACAGGCAATCGGGGATGTTCCTAAAGAAGAAAAAGAACAGGCACTAAAACACCAAAGAGAAATCTTTGCAAAATATGGTCTTAAAGAAGAAGTCGACGATTTGTATCCTTTTGAATTATCAGGAGGAATGGCAAGAAAAGTATTGTTATCCACAGCATTATTAACTGACCCTGAACTGGTTGTAGCAGATGAACCAACACCGGGACTGGATGAGGAAAGTGTAAAGGAAACAATTAACGACATAAAAAGACTGGCCGATGAAGGCAAAGGTGTTCTACTTATTACCCACGAAATCGACGTTGCACTACAAACAGCCCATAGAATAGCAATATTTTACTCAGGATACGTAATAGAAATCAACAATGTCGAAAACTTCAGTGATACAAGCAAGTTGTTACATCCATACACCAAGGCATTGATTGAAGCATTACCTAAAAACGGTTTCAAGTTAACTGAAGGTGTTCAACCACTAGAAGTAGTCAAAGGATGTCCTTACTATGAAAACTGTCCTATCAGAACAAGTATCTGTGAAGAAAGCATACCTGACCTGGTCAATCATAACGGAATCATGATTCGTTGTCATAACTATGATAAGGAGGCAGAATAAACATGTATCTTAATGCAAACAACATATCTTTCGCTTATAAGAAAAACAAGCCGATACTTAAAAATATTTCTATCTCCGTACCAGACAACAAGGTAATAGGATTAATGGGAGATAGTGGTAGTGGAAAAAGTACACTATGTAAGGTAATGTCAGGGTATATCGAAAACTATTCAGGTACGGTAACACTTGACAGGGAAGTAATTAAAAACGAGGGTTTTCATCCAGCTCAGTTAATATTCCAGCACCCGGAAAAGACAATGAATCCTAAATGGAAAATGCACAAGGTATTGGAAGAATCATGGAATCCACCACAGGAACTCATGGACACCTTTGGTTTAAAGGATAACTGGCTAAACAGATGGCCAAACGAATTATCAGGTGGAGAATTACAACGTTTCAGTATCCTCAGAGCATTAAATCCAAACACGAAATTCATCATTGCAGATGAAATCAGTACGATGCTTGATGCAGTAACTCAGGTACAAATATGGGAAGCATTACTTGATCATTGTAAGAAAAACCATATTGGAATCCTTGCAGTAAGTCATGATAAAGACTTATTGGATGTTATAGCAGATGATATCGTTTTATTCAATGAAATCAACAAACTATAATCCCCCTCAATTCTATTTTTTTGAAATTTATTTTATTATTTTAACGCTAAAATTAACTAAAAAAAGTTGTTTCAATTTTTAAAAAAAAAGGTTTTTTTGAGATTGTCTAAAAAAATCCCTGAAGAAAAGAATTATGGAAAAAAGAGGTTTGTGGATTATATTTCTATTTTTTCCTTGTTGTCATTAAGAGTGGTAATCCGTAAGAGATCTTCTGTAAGTATTTTTTCCATGTGAACTGTACCCATTTTGTCCTTGGTATCGTGAACTATTTGAAAATCCTGACTTAACCAGAAGGGTAATGCACCGTAGCTTTCCTTTTGGGTATGAAGATAGATTTGAGAATAGTAATTCTTTTTACAGAACTCTTCCACACATTTCATTAACCTGGTTGCAATCTTGTTATGCCTGTAGTTTTCATCGATAAAGACCCTGTAAATGCTTGCAGTATCCTCCTTTGAATATTGTCTGTTTTTGACGCTCTTTTTCCTGTCATAGCTTCTAACGCCGGTTGTACCTATGAGTTTATCTGTATTCGTGTCGATTACTATGTAAAAATTATTTTTTTCGGGTTCGATGTAGTATTTATGCAAATTTTTCACATCATAATGATATTCTGGAACATAGTCAAGATCGTAGTTGTCCTTAATCATTTTAAATAGAAACCCTTCAACATCATATTTATCAATATGTTCCTCTTCAAGTTCCATAATTTCAATATTCATATTCTTCACTCGTATTACCGTTATTTATAATCCTCTTAAAAAAAGTATTACAATTAGTCAATATATTATTATTTGTAATTATTTTAAACGTAATATAAATAATTATTTTTTGTATTACGAAATGTATCTCATGTTTATATAATAGGTATTACAGTTAAAAAAATCTAAATACAACAATTGAAATAAATACTATTATAATAAAAGAATATTTTTCATTTATATAATAGGACGTGTTGATAACATGAAAATTTTAGTAGTAGGTAGCGGTGCACGTGAACATGCAATTGCAAAAGCATTAGATAAAACAGCAGAAGTATACACATACATGGGAAGAAAAAATCCAGGACTTGCAAAAATATCCAAAAAATATCATGTAGGGGACGAATCAGACTTCTCATGCATAAAAAAATTTGCAAAGGACAACGATATTAAAATGGCATTTATAGGTCCTGAAGCACCACTTGAAAAGGGAATAGTGGATGAACTGGCCAAGGAAGGAATATGTTCAGTTGGACCTACAAAGGAAGCTGCTCAAATCGAGACAAACAAGGCATTTATGAGAAAACTATTTGAAGACTATGATATAGCCGGTTCCATAAAATACGGAACATTCTATGACATGAATGAAGCATTTGAATTTATCGACTCATTTGATGAACCAGTAGTAGTAAAACCTATAGGATTAACAGGTGGAAAAGGAGTTAAAATAGTAGGTGACCAGCTGGCAGATAACGAGGAAGCAAAGGAATATGTAAAGGAAATATTCGAACAAAAAATGGGCGGATTCGAAGGAGTAGTAATAGAAGAACTCCTTGTAGGAGAAGAATACACAATCCAGGCATTTGTTGACGGAGAACACCTAGTGGCAATGCCTGCAGCACAGGACCATCCACACGCATTCGAAGGAAACAAAGGACCAATAACCGGTGGAATGGGATCATACTCAGACACAAACCATCTGTTACCATTCCTCTCACAGGAAGAATATGATGCATCCGTTGAAATCATGAAAGAAACAATAGAAGCCATAGCAAAAGAAGCCCAGCCATACAAGGGAATACTATACGGACAGTTCATGATTACAAAAGACGGACCAAAAGTAATAGAATACAATGCAAGATTCGGAGACCCTGAATCAATGAACGTACTTGCACTTATAGAAGACGACTTCGCAGAAATATCAAAACAGATAGTATGCGGAAACCTTGAAGATGCAAAATTCGAAAACAAGGCATCAGTATGTAAATACGTTGTACCAAACAACTACCCAAACACACAGGCAGCAGACACAATAATAAAAGTGGATGAAGAAAAAATTAAAGACCTCGATGCACAGGTATACTATGCAGCAGTGTACCAGGATGAAAACGATGACGTAAGACTAACATCATCAAGAGCACTGGGAGTGCTTGCAGTAAGAGACACAATAGAAGAAGCAGAAACAGCCTGTGAAGAAGCAATAAAATACATCTGCGGAGACATATACCACAGAAGTGATGTTGCAACCGAACAACTATTAAATGAAAAAATAAAACACATGGAAGAAGTAAGACAATAATCCTTCTATTCCCCCTATTTTTTTTAATCAAACCTGATAATATTATTTTATGAAATTGAATTAAGTTTAGTATTTTATAGTTCATTTATTATTATAACTTTAAACTCTGTATTTTCTAATTTTTGATTATTTTAAGTTTTATCTACTCTGTAATGATGGGATAGTACATAACTTTCTTTATTATATTTTCGGTATATATTACATTAGTTATTCATTCAAATGTAAAAAAAAAGTAATATTAAAAAAAAATACGTTTTCAAAAATTCTTTTTTACTTTCCTTTTTTTTACCTAATACTTTTTTAATCATAAAAAACATACTAATATATTATTTATTATTTAATATTTTAGGGAAGGATAACATGGAAAATTTATTATCAATGACTGATGCAAAAGGGGAAGTTCAAAACATATTGGACATTGCATCAAAACTTAAATCTGGCCAGATAAATGATAAGGCTTTAACAGATAAATATCTTGGAATGATTTTTGAGAAATCATCCACAAGAACAAGAGTATCATTTGAAGTGGGAATGCAACAGCTTGGAGGAAGTGCATTATACCTCTCCAGCAATGATTTACAGATTGGAAGGGGAGAACCTATACCTGATACCGCAAGAGTACTTTCAAGATTTTTGGACTGTATCATGATTCGTGCAAAAAGTCATGAAACAGTTGAGGAATTAATTAAATATGCTGACATACCAATAATCAATGGTTTAACAGACAAGGAACATCCATGTCAGACTTTTGCGGATTTATTAACAATCAAGGAACATTTAGGCGATTTCAATAGGAAATTTGTTTTTATCGGTGACGGAAACAATGTATGTAACTCATTGCTCCTTGGAGCAGCATATACCGGTATGGACATGACAGTTGCATGTCCTGAAGGCTACGAACCCGATAAGGAGATATATGCACTTGCACAAGAAGAGGCTAAACAAACAGGTTCAAAGATAACTATTGAACACGATGTTCATAAGGCAGTTGAAAACGCTGACATACTTTACACTGATGTATGGGTAAGTATGGGAGATGAGGAAGAGGCAGAAGAAAGACAACGAGTACTAAAGGATTATCAGATAAATTCACAGTTGTTATCTGAAGCAAATGATGATGCAATAGTAATGCACTGTTTACCTGCTATACGTGACCAGGAAATTACAGATGAAGTAATGACCTGCTCACAGTCAGCAATATGGGATCAGGCAGAAAACCGTTTACATGCACAGAAAGCTATTCTTTACCTATTGTTGAAAGATTAAACAAAATAAAACCTTCCCAACTATTTTTTTTATAAGAGATGATTAAAAATGTTATCAAAAAGAATTATTCCATGTTTAGATTGTGATTTACAGGTTCCTGAGGGCCGTGTCGTTAAGGGAGTTGAATTTAAACAGATACGTTATGCAGGTAATCCCGTGGAACTTGCAACCAAATATTACGAGCAGGGTGCCGATGAAATAGTTTTCCTTGATATCACAGCATCCCATGAAAGACGTTCAACCATGGCCGACGTAATTGAAAAAACAACAGAAAACGTTTTCTGTCCAATCTGTGTCGGTGGAGGAATACGTGAAGTCAAGGATTATGTTAACATGCTAAAGGCAGGTGCAGACAAATGTTCCACAAACACTGCCGCAATCAAGGATCCATCCCTTATTAACAGGGCATCAGAACATGTGGGCAGTCAGGCATGTGTCATAGGAATAGATGCAAAAAGAAGATATGTTGAAAACCCTGATGAATCTGATGAACATTACATTGTCGAGACGGATGACGGGTACTGTTGGTTTGACTGCAGCATATACGGTGGACGTGAATTCACAGGAATAGATGCAGTCAAATGGGCAATAGAATGTGAAGAACGTGGGGCAGGAGAAATACTTCTTACAAGTATGGACCGTGACGGAACAAAGATAGGTTATGATCATGACCTTACAAAAACGATAAGCCGCAACGTATCAATCCCGGTAATAGCCTCTGGCGGTGTTGGAAATCCTGAACATGTATACGACGCATTCGTTAAAGGACAAGCAGATGCAGCACTGGCAGCCAGCATATTCCACTTTGACGAATATCCAATACCAACAGTCAAGAAATACCTGAAAGAAAAAGGAATACCTATAAGAATATAATCATCGGAGAATCTAAGGACAATGACCCTAATAATAAACATAGTCACACCTGAAGGAATCATAATGGCCTCAGACAGCAGACAGTCTGAAAGAAACATAAAGGAGTTCACAAGAATATCCACAAATTCGGCCAACAAGCTCTTTTCATTAAATGACAAGGTGATAGTTGGAACGGCTGGACTGGCATTTTTCGCCGATAACACAGGCATAAGAAAGAACGTTTCAGAATACATAGAATCCTTCAAGAAGGACAACAAGCTTGATTTGTTAACAGTGGAAGAAATAGCCACAAAACTACAGGAATACATCAACAAACATTATCCATGGGAAAAACAACTTGACATATCCGCCCAGCAGCTGGAAATCGAAGCAAAACAAAACGGTGATAAAATTTTATCCCTTGAAAGGCGAGATGATTCAATAGACTTTAAGATTAAACAGCCATCCGGCAGAATCAGGGAAGGACATCTCAACATAGAACCTGTTAATTTACTTGTAAGCGGATACAATTCTGATGGAACAACACAGACCTATGAAATAAACTCTCCCGGCGAGAAAATACTAAAAAGAGAAAACAACGAATTCGGCTGTACCTGGATTGGACAGGGAGATGTTGTCAGCAGGTTAATTTTAGGTTACGATTCTAAATTATTCAAGGTACCTATAATAAAGGCAATGGGAAAAAAGGCGGATGATGATCTTAGAACACAAATCAGGGGCCTTGAATACTTCATACAGTGGAGTTTAATAACACTCCAGGATGCAGTGGACCTGGCAGTCTTCCTTATAAAATCAACATCCGTAATGCAGAGATTTGCTGATGGCATAAGCATGGATGTGGGAGACATTCAGGGTGTTGGAGGACCAATAGACGTGGCCCTTATAACAAAAGACGGAATAAAATGGATTAACAAGAAGGAAATAACCTATTCAGAACTGATATAACCACCATTATTTACTATTTTTTTGAGAATGATTAACATGATATCCGAAGAATTTATTATAAGAAACGATGATTATTTTGGAGACTTTGACTTAAAATTAACACTTGAATCAGGACAAACAAGTCAGCCACCATGGATTTTCGAAAATGACAAGTACCATGAATTATTCAAGTTTGACGACAAATACGTGCTGGTGGAAGTTTCACAAAACGGCCTAAACGATGACATGGTTGTCAACTGTCATTCCAATGATGAAATTGACATTGAAAAAATCAGAGACAGAATATATTACATCTTCGACCTGGACTATGATATCAGGGAAGTATATGATTTTCTTGATGAAAACAGGGAATTAAACGATGTATACCAGTTTAACAGGGGTTTAAGATTATATAAGGCACAGTTTCCCTATGAATGCATAATTTCATCAATATGCTCTGCAAACAATTCCATAAAAAGATGGACAAAATCAATAACAGACATTAAAAATGCATACGGAGAAAAAATACTCATTGATAAGAGAAAATACCCTCTCTTTCCCAGAGAAGAAGAATTTATTAAGATTCCGGATAACGATGAAGGATTAAAAAGATTTGGTGTAGGATATAGAAGCACATACATGCTTAATTCCACGAAAATGATCCTGGATGAAAGCAATTTCCATGAAAAAATAAGTAAATTGTCCTATTCAAAAGCATTTGACAAAATAACCGAGTTGGAGGGTGTAGGACCAAAGGTGGCCGATTGCATATTGCTCTACGGATATGATAAACACGAAGCATATCCTGTGGATGTGTGGATAAACAGAATAACATCTCACATATACTTCAAGGGACAAAAACCAACTAACAAAAAAATAATGAACTTTGCACAGGACAAATTTGGAGAATATGCAGGATACGTGCAGTTATATCTGTTCAATTATGCTAGACTAAGTGGTTTAACAGAAAAACTTAAAGCTAAAAAGTAAATTCAATAAATAAATAGAAATGTATTTGGGAGGGGAGGAATGAATATTTATAAATTCTAATTAATTATTTGTTTTTCATTATTATTATATGTTATTTTTATTCATCGATAATTTCGATGGTGTTCATAACATCTCCCTGTCTAATTGCATAGACAACATCCATACTTTTACTGTCAATTACCTGACCGAATACTGTGTGTACACCGTCAAGGTGTGGTTGTGGAGAATGTGTTATGAAAAACTGACTTCCGCCTGTATCTTTACCTGCATGAGCCATTGATAATGCACCAGTACCGTGTCTGTGAGGGTTTCCTTCTGTTTCACATTTGATTGTGTAACCTGGTCCACCGGTACCGTTACCGTTAGGACATCCACCCTGAATTACAAAATCAGGAATTACTCTGTGGAATGTTAAACCGTCATAAAAACCTTTTTTTGCTAGTTTTTCAAAGTTTTCAACTGTTCCAGGTGCTTCGTTAGGGAATAATTCTAATTCAATGTCACCTTTTTCTGTTTTGATAATTGCCTTTTTCATATATTTCACCTACTATAATATATGATATTTTAAATAATTAAGATTAACCTCCCATGGAAAATAAATCGGAAGTAGAAGAAAATTTGTAATAGATCGGATATAATAAACTTTCATCCAAAAAAACGGTTTCAACAATAATCTGATTTGTTTTTTTAAATAATATTCTTGGAAATTTTTTGACTCAATGAACGTTTACGATATTCATAAATGTGATATCATTTAAGTTCCAATAATTATAAGATTAACCTTTCCAATATACTTAATAATAATTTAAGGGGATTGGTTTTATATCCTCTTCATTTATTTCTTTAACATGTTTTTTCTAAAAGACAGTAGTAAAAATTGATTTATTACGTTACTGTAACCTCATGAAAGGATAATATAGATTGTAACTATAATTATTTTTCCTTCAAACTTAATAAGTAATGGTTATTCACATCTAAATTATAAGCCACAGTAGAATGGGCGTAACAAATGTTTCTATAAAGGCAGCAATAATTAACAGTATCAATACAATTTCTGCGCTGATGATGGCATCCTTTATCAGGTATGATGACAGGTTAATTTCATCTTTAATAGTGGTGTAACTGCTTAGTATTGCGTTAACCATCTTAAATTCAAATGATGTTAACATGAATGCTCCGGCCAGGGCAAATAAGCTGGAGGGAACTTCGAATATGCCGTGTGGAGCAACTCCGAAGAGTATTATGATAAAGTTTACCTGGGAGAGTAATGCACCTATTTGACCTGCATTGATGAATGTGGTGATTATGGAAGGTATTGACAGCAACAATCCGCCGAGAATGCATTCAAAGTCAATTGAAAAGTTATGCCAGAACAGATTAACAAAGCCCATGAAATTATAATCTGCAAAAAGACTGTTAAATACAGCTTCCCTATATTTATTTTCATCCATGTATTCATTTGGGTTCTCTTTCATATAATTTTCTTTATCCCATGAATCTTCATAATAGATTTTTTCCAGTGAATCTTCACCTACAACGTAAGCATCTACCCTTTGTGGGTTGATTTTTTGATCTATTCCTGTTTGCCCCATGATGTCTTCAACATCAAAAACCAAAGCACCCATAATGATAAACAGGATAAAAATTATGAATGATATTGTGAAAATATTCTTATTTCTATTGAAATATTTTTTCACGTAATCTGTTCTAATCAAGTCCTTTAAATCCAGTGACATAATTTACCCTCCTTGTCACATAACGATATGCGGTTGATATTAATTATATGTTAGTATTCTTCAAATATGATTGCAATTGAGGATACCGTGTCATGATAATCTTTTCATTATTATTCATAGTTTTTATATGAGGAGGTGGAAAAGAGGAATTATTTTAAAAACTTTTTTTTACCATGAGGGTAAAAAAAACATTATTATAAAAAGTTTTTTACTATCACAGGTAAAAACTTTTATTAATTAATGGGAATTATATAAATCAGAAACCATTAAAGCATATGAAAAACATAACAAGATAATAATATATTATAATTTTTATGATAACTAAAGTAATTTATAAAATTAGAGAGGAGGATAAAGTTGAATAGTGAAGAAACAAAAAATACTTTAGACACATATGTAATGCATACATATGGAAGATACGATCTTGTCATAGACCATGCACACGGAAGCATAGTATATGATAAGGACGGAAAAGAATATATTGACTGTGTAGCAGGAATTGCAGTAAACAACATTGGTCATACACACAAAAAAATGACCCAAAACCTGTCAAAACAGTTGGAAAAAATGATACACGTATCAAACCTCTATTACACAGAGGAACAGGCAACATTTGCAAAAAGACTGGTGGAAGTATCACCACACGATAAGGTTTTCTTTGCAAACAGTGGAGCAGGAGCAAACGAAGGTGCAATAAAACTTGCAAGAAAATACACAGGAAAAGGAGAAATAATCTCAACCCTACACTCATTCCACGGAAGAACTCTTGCAACAATAACTGCAACAGGACAACCAAAATACCAGAAAGGATTCGAACCATTGCCAGCAGGATTCAAACATGTTGAATACAACAACATTGAACAGATGAAAGAAGCAATAACAGAAGACACAGCAGCAATTCTTGTAGAACCTATTCAGGGAGAAAGTGGTGTAAGAGTACCTGACGAAGATTACCTGCCATCATTAAGAAAATTATGTGACGAAAAAGGTATCCTGTTAATATTCGACGAAGTTCAAACAGGTTATGGAAGAACAGGAAAAATGTTTGCATCAGAACTAACAGGAACAGTGCCTGACATAACAACATGTGCAAAGGCAATAGCCGGAGGACTGCCAATGGGAGCAGTACTTGCAAGAAAAGAGGTTGCCGATGCATTCCACCCTGGAAGTCATGCAACAACATTCGGAGGATCACCATTCGTATGCTGTGCAGCAAACACAGTACTTGACATCTATGAAGAAGAAGATCTTGTAAACAAATCACATGAAAACGGTCTTTACTTCATGGAAAAACTGGAAGCTCTAAAACAATCACATGACTGTATAGTAGACGTAAGAGGACACGGACTCATGGTGGGTGTGGAACTTAACTATGAATGCGGCGACCTGGTTGCAAAGGCACAGGAAAAAGGAGTTCTCATAAACGTTGCAAACGGTACAGTAATAAGATTCGTACCTCCACTTATAATCACCAAAGAAGAATTGGATAAAGTAGTAGAAGTAATAGATGAAATATTACCTTAAAACTACTTAATTTTACTTTTTTTTATTGTCATTTAGATTAATGTCAGTGTTATGAAGAAAATATAGTTATTATTTAATGAAAATCTTATTTAATTTTAATAAATTGTTTCAATGATGATATTTGCATTCATGTATAATTTACCATTAGAAATTATATTACTTGGATGTGTTTTACAGGGAACTGGTACAGGAATGTTTTCTGCACCAAACAACAAGTACGTGCTAACTATTGTTGATAAGAAGGATTTGACTGATGCAAGTTCATTGTTATCTACCAGTAAAGAATTTGGGAAAATATTAAGTACCAGCATATTTGCTGTTATACTATCGTTACTTATTGGTAATCAGGAATTAGGGCCCGTATATCTCGATGAATTATTATTTAGTATTCACATAATGATGCTGATTTGTGCCATATTAGCATTATCCGGTGCAATACTATTATTCTATGGTAAATACAGGTACAAATTCGAAACCAATCCGGAAATAATGGTATTAATTAATAAATTAACTCCGGAAAGATTCAAGAAAAAACATTAAGTCAGAAGATAAGGATAGGCAAATAGATTAATACCCTATTAATTGTAGTATAATGGATGAGTAAACAATTAATCGGGGATATTGTTCTAAAATAGATTATATTGTTTGAGAATGAATTATATATGTTTTCTAACATTTTTAACTCATATCTCATTCAATTTTTTTTTAATAAACTTTTTTTATAAATCATTTAATAATACTGTTTCTCCTTAAAATAAATAATTTACATGCTCTAATTATCCGTATAT
>ODAI013302709.1_pt1 | contig 13736 bp, 14 predicted proteins | sample 1539321 | NCBI WGS metagenome assembly ODAI01 (sample SAMN02144231, study PRJEB22623) | gut metagenome | biome: sheep rumen | host: Ovis aries | place: New Zealand
GCTGAACAGCATTATTATGAAGAGCAGCGTTATCACCAGCTTAAAGCGCGGATCGAGTCTGTGGATAATGCTGCTGCCCGGAAAATACTGTCCGATAGTGATATCCCTCAGCAACTCACAGTCCCTTCCTTTCGCTCAGGCGGCTCAGGAGAAGCTCCCTCGCGCTTTCCACGGTAAAAACCTCTCTGCCGAAGTCAAAGCCGCGGCGCTTCAGTTCCATAAATACCTTTGTTATCTGCGGAACATCGAGCCCTATCTGCGTTATCTCCTCAGCTCGCGCAAAGACCTTTTCGGTCTCGTCGAAGCAGAAGACCTTTCCCTCATTCATAACGAGTATTCGGTCGGAAAACGAAGCGATGTCCTCCATACTGTGCGAAACTATGAGGGTGGTGTTGCCTGTGCGGCGGTGATAGGCGCGGATATGGCTGAATATCAGCTCGCGTCCGGCAGGATCAAGACCTGCTGCTGGCTCATCGAGAATGAGCACACGCGGCTCCATAGCCATAACGCCGGCAATTGCCACACGGCGCTTCTGACCGCCCGAAAGCTCAAACGGCGAGCGCTCAAGCAGCTCCTCCGGAAGTCCTATATCGTTTGCGGTCTCAAGGACTCGCCTCTTTATCTCAGCCTCGCTCAGCCCCATATTCTTCGGACCGAACGCGATGTCCTTATAGACTGTCTCCTCGAATATCTGGTATTCGGGATACTGAAAAACGAGTCCTACCCTGAACCTGACGTCCCTGATGTTCTTTTTGTCCGCCCAGATGTCCTTTCCGTCGAGGAGCATTTTCCCTGACGTGGGCGCGAGCAGACCGTTGAAATGCTGTATAAGAGTGGACTTTCCGGAACCGGTATGTCCCATAACTCCTATCATCTCGCCCTCGTTTATCGTCAGCGAGACGTGATCGACAGCCGTTTTCTCAAAGGGAGTCCCGATGCTGTAAGTATAAGTAAGTTCCTGTGTTTCAAGTATTGCCAACTGCGGCATCTCCCTCTGAATGTTTATTGCTGTGCAGACCTCAGCTGCCGAGCAGCCGTGCCAGAGCATCTGCACACTCCTCACCGGTGATTATCTCCGGAGAGATGTCATAACCGGCTTTTTTAAGCTCATAGGCAAGCTCAGTCACCTGCGGCACATCGAGTCCGGCTTCCTTGAGCCGTCCGACCTGCGAAAAGACCTTTTCGGGCTTGCCGTCCATAATTATACTGCCGCCGTCCATAACTACCACCCTGTCACAGCCGGCTGCTTCTTCCATATAGTGCGTGATGAGCAGAACGGTCATACCGTATTCGCGGTTCATACGCCTTACGGTCGCAAGTACCTCTTTTCTGCCCTTGGGATCGAGCATTGCCGTTGACTCGTCAAGTATCAGGCACTTCGGCTGCATCGCGATGGCCCCCGCTATCGCAACACGCTGCTTCTGACCTCCCGAAAGCTGGCTCGGCGAATGAAGTCTCAGATCGTACATACCGACGGTCCTGAGCGCTTCATCGACTCGCTCCCTCATCTCCTCATACGGCACACCGAGGTTTTCGAGCGCGAACGCTACGTCCTCCTCGACGACAGACGATACTATCTGATTGTCGGGATTCTGGAAAACCATTCCGGCTGTCTGGCGCAGCTCGTAGAGTCTGCTCTCGTCAGCCGTGTCGATGCCGTCAACGGTTACCTTTCCCTCTGTCGAGAGAAGTATGGCGTTGATGTGCTTGGCAAGAGTGGACTTGCCCGAGCCGTTGTGCCCGAGCACAGCCACAAACTCTCCCTGCTGAACAGAGAGATCTATGCCTCTGAGGACTTCCTTCTCACTGTCGCCGTAGCGGAAATGCAGGTTCTCTATCCTGATTATCTCGCTCATTTCTTGGACTTGTATTCCTCTATCTCACCGGCTGATGAGACAACAGGTCTGCCGTCCCTGTCGAGGAGAACGGTAAGTCCGCAGCCCGAACCGTCTGAATGAGACAGGTAGTTCACACCGGTAACGGTGTCCACCAGTATTTCTGTCGGAGCAAGTGCTCCCTGTGAGTAGATCTTGATAAATCTTACTTCCTTTGCCATAGTAAGCTCCTTTTCTGTATGTTAACTTATGTTTATTTTAATGGTCGAGGCTATCTGCAAAGCCTCTTCCATAGATCTTGCGTTTATTAACGCGTTGTACTCAAGATCCGGCTCGGCGAATGCGCTTATCCAAAGGCGCTTATACTCAGTATCACCGGCTCTTATGGCACTTTTTGAATTTTGGTATGTACACAGATATACCGGTACGCCGTCAGCTTCGAGATAGCGTATTCCGGGATACTTGTCACCAAACGTAAGGGCTTTCTGCATTGCAATATGCTCGAACGCTTCAGCATTATCATCTGTGCGGTCTTTTTCTGTAACTGAAAGCAGCGCGCGATATTTTGAAAGCCCTGAACCGTCATACTCCAGTCCCATTGCTTTCATATCATCTTCGATATTTTTCAGCTCTCCGTCAACAGGATAACCTCGTTCCCTGACAGTTTCTGATACATACTCTTCATACTCTTCAACTTGTTTTTCAGCTGCCTCCAGATCCTCACCGGACAAATAAGATGTGTCAAAATATGTATCGTACACCGTATCCAAATCCGTGCTTTCTTCATCCCAGTGAGTTTCACCCAAAAATCCGACAACCAATGACGAATCCTCATTTTGAGCTACCTTCAGAGCATGATCGCCAAGCTTAACCTCTGCCGGAACTTTAAATGTCAGCTTGCCGTTGCTTATCTCGTGCCAGTCCGTCGGTATCTCTGCGAACTCCGGCATAGGCTCGGCGGTCAGGTTTATACCGGCTCTCGGATCAAACTCAGGCATTGTAGCTATCTGTTCTTTAGCAGTTTCAATTTTATATTCAAATCTGCCGATCTTGGTTTCAAGATCAACAGTATGCTCTGCGGTTTCTGTAACGCTCCCGGAAGTGCTCCCGCTCTCAGCAGCCGGAGAAGACTCCTCTGTCTGACCGCACGAAACAGCTGCAAAAGACAAAAATGCAGCAAGCATAAATGCAGTAGATCTCATACTTTTCTTCATTATGTTTTAATTCCTGTTTATTTTAATGGTCGAGGCTATCTGCAAAGCCTCTTCCTGCGAATTTGCTTTTATCATCGCTGAATACTCAAGGTCGGGCTCGACGAAAGCGCTCACCCACAGCGAACGGTACTCATCGTCCTCAGCAGCCTTCGCCGGATCAAAGGTTATACCTGCATATGACTCAAAATAGACCGGAACTCCGTCCGCTTCGAGGTAACGCACCTTCGGGAAAGACATACCGAACGTAACGGCTTTGAGAGTTGCGAGATAGCCGAAAGCTTCTGCCTTGTCATCGGACTCGTCCGCCTCTGTCAGCGAAAGCAGACACTTATATGTGGAAAGCTGCGAGCCGTCCCAGTCCAAGCCCATATCCTTCATATACTTTGCTGTTTTTTCATCGGTAAGGTCGCCGTCCTTCGGATAGCCGAGGTCATCGGCTGCCGACTCGGCTTCGCTGTCATACAAAGTAGAGGTCTCAGGCTCCGCAGACCAGTCGTTATCGCTGAAAAACATAATGTTTACCGTTTTGTCAGCATTCTTAGCGCTCCTGATAGTTGCGCCGCCCTCTTTCATCTGAACGTCTGCCGGGACCTTGAACGTCAGCTTGCCGTTGGTTATCTCGTGCCAGTCTGAGGGTATCTCACCGACCTCCGGCATAGGCTCGGCGGTCAGGTTTATACCGGCTCTGTTGTCAAAGTGCGGCATATCGAGCTCAAAGCTGTCACTTGCAGTTGTAGTCTCGGCTTCCGGCTGAGAGGAGCTCTTATCGTCCTTGCCGCAGGCGGTCACGGAAAAAGCCAGTGCCGCCGTCGCAAGTATTGCCAGTGTTTTTTTCATATTTATCTCCTGATACCGTAAAGTGCGGTCTATCGGCTGAAAATAGCCGTCGAGCCGCATGGGAGCGTCATTCCGGTAGACTTTACCGGCAGACCTATCTCGTCGAAGGTAACGTTCCCGCCGAATTTGCCGGTAAGGACGCTTCCAAGGATATATCCCATAACAGACGGTGAAAGTCCCGTAGTATAGCTGTTTATCAGGAAGAACAGCGGATCGTCGGAGAGGACTCCGGCGCACAGCTTAACGAGGTCGTAAACGCAGTTCTCGAGCTTCCATATCTCGCCGCCCGGACCTCTGCCGTAGCTCGGCGGATCCATTACAACGGCGTCGTACTTCCTGCCGCGGCGTATCTCACGCGCGATGAATTTCTCGCAGTCGTCCACTATCCAGCGGATCGGCTTGTCAGAGAGTCCGGAAACCGCAGCGTTGTCCCTCGCCCACTGCACCATACCCTTTGAAGCATCAACGTGACAGACGGAAGCTCCGGCTTCCGCACAGGCAAGAGTTGCTCCGCCGGTGTAGGCAAAGAGGTTGAGGACGTTTATCTCACGTCCGGCATTTCTTATCTTATCCGCCATAAAGTCCCAGTTTACAGCCTGTTCCGGGAAGAGTCCGGTATGCTTGAAGCCGGTGGGGCGGATATTAAATCTCAGGCTGCCGTAGTTTATCGTCCACGACTCAGGGAGCTTCCTGCGGAATTCCCACTGTCCGCCGCCCTTGTCGGAACGGTGGTAGTGACCGTCGGCGTTTTTCCACAGCGGATCGAGCCTGTCAGTCTTCCATATTATCTGCGGATCAGGTCTGACGAGGCTTATATCGCCCCATTTTTCGAGCTTTTCGCCGTCAGAGGTATCGAGTATCGTATAATCCTTCCAGTTTTCAGCTGTTCTCAAGACAAATTCTCCTTAATGTGGCTCAGTTCTTCGGGATATGGCACTCTGACTTGATAGTCTGTGCCGTTTCCATAGCCATTTCGTTTATCTCAGCAAAATCCGGTCCCTCGACGAGGACGCGGATAAACGGCTCTGCACCGCCGGCTTCACGGACGACTATGCGCCCTGCCGAACCGAGCTTTTCCTCGTTATCCTTGATGATACCGGTGATGACCGCATTGTTTTTCCAGATCTCCTTTTTCAGCGGTGAGATCCTTACATTTATCACCACCTGCGGCAGGCGGTTCATTTCTCCGGCAAGCTCGCTGAGCTTTCTGCCGGTTTTTTTCATTATTTCAAGAAGTCTCGCGCCGCAGAGCTGACCGTCACCGACCGATGAGTCGTTAAGGAATATGATGTGTCCGCTCTTTTCGCCGCCGAGACTGCATTCCTCCTCGAGCATACGGTCGAGGACGTACCTGTCGCCCGTTCCGGACGTGAGCACCTTAATGCCGTTGTCACGGGCGAAATTGAGCAGTCCGAGACCGCTCATATAGTTCACGACGATAGTGTCGTCACGCAGAGTTCCGCTGGCTTTCATATCCTTTGCGAATATCGCAAGGAGACTGTCTCCGTCGGCGAGCTTTCCGTTCTCATCGACCGCAATACAGCAAAAGCCCTCGCTGTCAAAAGCGAGTCCGCAGTCGCAGAAATTGGCCGGAACGAAGTCCATAAGCCTTTCGAGCTTCGTTGTTGCAGGCTGAAAAACGTCCTGCTCGAAGTTGTCATCGGGCTCCGGGAGCACGAAAACCTCTGCTCCGAGCTCGGTAAAAAGCCTTTCCGCGGTAGTATCAGCACAGCTCCCCGAGCAGTCGAGAGCTACTCTGAGCCCCGAAAGATCGGCAGAGATCATACTTTTTATGTGTTCTATGTACCTGTCGGCAGCATCATCACAGCGGAGCATACGCCCCATTTCAGAGCGTGGGCGCGCCAGAGCAGAATTTGCTCCGATGCCGAAAACGAGCTCCTCTATCTGATCCTCGGCAGCCTTCGGGAAACGCCTGCCGTCCGGGGAATATATGCGTATGCCGCTCGAATTGCCGTCCGGACCTGTTGATGAGATCATAATGCAGGCATCGGCGTCGAGTATCTTCGTGAGCCACGCGGCAGCCGGTGCAGGTACGGGACCGAGTCCCTCCGCATCAGCGCCGGCTGAACATATACCGGCACATACTGCGGCTTCGAGTATATCGGAGGACAGCTTGCCGTCCTTGCCGATGATTATCTTGGATTTTTTGCCCTCACCGCCCGAAAGTACGGCAGCGGAGGCTCTTCCTGCCTGCATAGCTATCTCGCAGGTCAGGTCGGCGACAGTATTGCCCTTGGCACTGTCTGTTCCGAATAGTCTTGACATTTTGTATACTCCTGTTTATTTATCTGTATCTGTAATTATTGTATATAATGCAATAGGCTTTCTCTTTCCGGCAAAGGTCCCGAAGTCCGCGCAGAGCTGGGCTTCGCTGCGGTTATTGTAGCGGTTGTAGACTCTTATGCCGCCCTCCTCTCGCACACAGAACACCGTGTGTATGGAGGAGAGGAACGGTCTGCCGGTCCAGTAGCTTACTATGAAAGCCTTTTCGCCGCGGTATTTGTCAGCACGGACGTACTCCGCACCGAATTTTTCAAGAGCCCTGCCTATTCTTCCGGCATAGCAGCCGAATATGCCCATAAGCATACGGAAGCGCTCCATATACAAGGCTATCTCCGGCAGCGGAGCGGCTTTTCCGAGGTAGGTCAGCGCGTTGTACACCGATATGACCTCGCAGCCGTTGAAGCTCATACGGCAGAGCCCGTACCGCAGCTGTGAAACTGCTCCGAGCGCCTGTCCGTTTATCATTTCGCCTTTTTCCGGCAGTCCGCAGCACTTGCAGTTATGCCGGTAGTTACGTCCCTTTATCATAGAAAGCCGTCAGCTTACAGCGAGAGCTGTCCGCTGTCCGCAGCAGAGGTCTGCTCCGGAGTCTTGAAGCCGAGATGCTCATAGGCAAGCCTTGTGGCGCACCTTCCGCGCGGAGTTCTTCCGAGGAAGCCGAGCTGCATAAGGAAGGGTTCGCAGACGTCCTCGAGAGTTACCGACTCCTCGCCGATAGCCGAAGCCAGCGTTTCCAGTCCGACCGGACCGCCGCCGTAGCCCTTGATTATCATTTCGAGCATACGCCTGTCGAGGCTGTCGAGCCCGAGACTGTCTATCTCAAGGCGGCTGAGGGCAATAGAAGCTATCTCCCTCGTGATCTGACCGTTGCCCATAACATCGGCAAAGTCACGGACTCTTTTCAGCAGGCGGTTAGCGATACGCGGCGTACCTCTTGCGCGTCCTGCTATCTCCGCAGCGCCGTCGGTCTCACAGGGGATACCGAGTATCATAGCGCTTCTGCGGACAATATCCGTCAGATCCTCCTTTGAGTAGAGCTCAAGGCGCTCGATGACTCCGAAACGGTCACGGAGCGGTGCCGAGAGCTGACCTGCACGGGTAGTAGCTCCGATGAGGGTAAAGGGCTTCAGATCCATTCGTATCGAACGTGCCGAAGGACCTTTTCCGATGATTATATCAATTACTCTGTCCTCAAGAGCCGGGTAGAGTATCTCCTCTACCGCCCTTGAAAGACGGTGTATCTCGTCTATGAAGAGGACGTCGTTGTCTGAAAGGCTCGTCAGCAGCGAAACGAGGTCGCCGGGCTTTTCGATAGCGGGACCTGTCGTAACGCGCAGATTTACGCCCAGCTCGTGGGCGATGATGCCTGAAAGCGTAGTCTTGCCGAGTCCGGGAGGACCGTACAGCAGAACGTGGTCAAGGGGTTCGCCGCGGCGTTTAGCCGCTTCGATGTATATGGCGATCTTCTCCTTGACCTTCTCCTGACCGACATAGTCGTGGAGAGTCTGGGGGCGGAGCGTTACTTCAATATCACTGTCCTCGGTTATATTCTCCGGAGATATGACTCTCGGAGCAAACTCCATATCTTCTGTTTGTATCATTATTTCACCTTTTGCGTATCCTTGATCCACATTGTTTATCTTGACGGCGTATTGATATATTGCTGCATATATTTTGAATTTCAGAAGGGAATATAAAGTGTTGCGGATCGCGGATCAGAGATCATTTTTCAAAGTAGCGCTTTTTGCGGACATAGAAGGGATCGACCGTTTCGGCAGCCTTCTTGCCCATATCCTGCTCATAGCTGATGAAGCAGAGGTGTTCGTTTGCCTTGACCGTCTTGGAGAGGTACTTTGAAAGCGGCACGAAGAGCTTTCTTGTACTTCCCATCATATCGAGGACCATAAGTATCTGCGGTCTTTCGCAGCCCTTTATCATCTCCATAATGAAAGCGCGGTCAACATTTGGCTGTTTTGAGAGAAACTTCGTTGCAGCCTTTGTGATATGGCTGACGGAGTGCTCTACAGGGCGGTAGGAGATCGTATCAGCCTCGTTGTAGGAGATAGCCTTGATCTTGAGGTTTCTCGCAACGAGGAGTATGCTCTTTATCTCCTGTGAGGAGAACTCCTTGCCGTAGGAATTCGGGTTGAGTACCGCTGAGACCGACTGTATGAGGTCGAAGAGACGCAGACAGTTGATCTTGTAGCAGTCAACATATCTCTTTGCAAACTGCTGGAGTGCGCGGTAGCTTGTGAAAAACGGGATAAATACGTCACCGTCGGGGTTCTGCGTGGTAATGAGTTCGAGCTGGATGCCGCCCTCAGCTCTGTCACGCTCCTGCTTGACGGGGTTTTTACAGATAACATACACGTCGCTCTTTATAAGCGTCTGAAGGAACACCGATCTCTTTGACGGGTCCTTGATTGCAGCTTTCAATAATTCGTCAAGATTCATAATAAATTCTTCCCTTCTGTAATGGATTCTTTTATCGTGCGTTCTTAGCTGTCATTATCCTTAAAGTTTCTTTTATCAATTCCTGAGTGCTGAGTGACGGATCGAGCTTGCCGAGTATCGGAGCGGCTTCGCCCTGAGAATATCCGAGGACCATAAGTGCTTCGAGAGCCTCCGTTACTGCTGAACCGGCTGCTCCCTGCGGAAGTGCGCCGAAGCTGTCAGCGTCGCCGGCAATGCTGCCGCTCACAGACTCCGATGACACCTTGTCCTTGAGCTCGAGGACTATGCGCTGAGCCGTCTTTGCACCGATACCCTTGGTCTTAGTGAATGATTTGCTGTCGCCTGAGGCAACAAGAAACGCAAAGCGTTCCGGGGTGACGTCGGAAAGGATAGAGAGTGCCGCCTTCGGACCGACTCCCGAGACTGATATGAGCAGCCTGAAGCAGCTCAGTTCCTGAAGAGTCGCAAAGCCGAAGAGCTCCACAGCGTCCTCCCTGACGTAGAGGTGGGTATACAGCAGAGCCTCGCTGCCGGTCTCACCGAGAGCGGCGGCTGTATTATACGATATTTTGCACCCGTATCCCACGCCTGCACATTCGATCACGGCAAGCCCGAGCTCCTTGACTGTGAGCCTGCCTCTTAAACTGTATATCATATGTTTTTCCTCTGTTTCAGGAGTTTATGACCAGCGGACGGAATGTCCGTGGCATATTGCGATAGCGAGAGCGTCGGCAGCATCGTCGGGCTTTGGTATCTGCGCCAGATTGAGTATCTGCCGCGTCATTTCCATTACCTGCTTCTTCTCAGCCTTGCCGTAGCCGGTGACTGAAACCTTTACCTGAAGCGGCGTGTATTCCGAAACGGGGATATTCCTCCTCGCGGCGGACAGCACCGTCACTCCTCTTGCCTGTGCGACGTCAATGGCTGTTTTCTGGTTCGATGTGAAATAAAGGCGTTCGATAGCCATACAATCGGGCTTGAACTTGTCAAAGATGAACTCGATGTCCTCATATATCGCCTTGAGTCTCTCCGGGAAGGGAGTACCGGCTTCTGTGAGCACAGCGCCGTACTCTATCGGGGTGAACCTCACACCGTCGTAATCAAGCACTCCGAAGCCGACTATCGCATAGCCCGGATCCACACCAAGTATCCTTATATTCTTCACTTTCCACACCGTACCTTCGTATAAACACAACTTCTCACTATATACTTTATTATTATACCACATATATGAGCCCGTTTGCAATATATTTATTCCATTTTTATTGATTTTCACAAAAAAACCTGTTATAATGTAGTATGCACTCAATAACCGCCGCACGGCGGTCATTGCCCTGAACTCCGTTCGGGGAGCGCAAATCTTCCATAGGAAATGAGATTTGCGCGTCACACTAATTGATGTCAAGCTCATTTTGCCCTTAAGGGCAAAACAGAGTGCAAGAAAAAGCAAGTGTTATGATATTTTTTCTTGCACTCTGACAACTGAAAATCGGCTTTTCAATCTCTATGCAAAGCCGATTTTCAGTTGTTGAGCGGACATTAATGTATGTTGTGAAATTATTACCGGAGGTCATTTATGGACGATTTACAGCAGCTTCGCGGCAGGATAGACGAGACAGACGAGAAGATACTCTCACTTTTTATGCAGAGAATGGAGCTCTGCAAGGGAGTGGCAGAATACAAGCGGATACACGATATGCCCGTATTTCAGGGCGGCAGAGAGCAGGAGATCATTGACCGCATAAAGGCTCTCACCGGGGACAAGTCCCTCGAAGCAGGCACGGCTGCCCTCTTTACCACGATCATGGATATCAGCAAGATACTCCAGAACCGCGCCATAAACAGAGTTTTCAACGAGAATTACACGGTCCCCGACTTCGACGGTGCAAAGAATATCGGCTGTCAGGGTACTGAGGGCGCAAACTCCGAAGCCGCTGCAAGACTCATCTTCGGCAGCAGACCAGTGAAATTCTACCGCACATTCGAGGATGTTTTCCGTGCAGTACAGTCCGGCGAGCTCGATTACGGCGTTCTGCCGGTACACAACTCGACCGCCGGCTCTGTTGACAGCACCTACGACCTTATGGCAAAGTACGATATATTCACAGTCCGCGAGGTCTGCCTTGAGATAAACCACTGCCTCGCTGCAAAGAACGATATACCGGTCAGCGATGTTGCCTGCGTCTACTCCCACCCGCAGGCTCTCGCACAGTGCAGTGACTTTCTCACGCTCAACCGCCTGAAAAACAAGGACTACGGCAATACGGCTACCGCTGCCGAGAAGGTCGCTGCAAGTGCTGACGGCGACAACATCGCAGCTATATGCTCACCTGAGTGCGCAAAGCGTCTCGGACTCAAGGTCATCGCCGACAACATAGCCGACTGTCAGCTCAACCGCACGAGATTTGTCTGCATAGCCAAGGAATTGCAGGTAGATCCGCAGTCCGATGCTATCACGGTAATGCTCACTATCCCCCACACAGAGGGTAGTCTTTACCGCCTGCTGACCAAGTTCTACGTCAACGGTATGAACCTTCTCCGCATCGAGAACCGCCCGATCCGCGACGGCAGCTTTGATGTAAGATTTTACCTTGATTTCAGCGGAAAGCTCTCCGATCCCACGGTACAGGCAGTGCTGTGCGATCTCGAACAGAACCTCGAATACTTCCGTCTTCTCGGAACGTTCAAAACTGAATAATAAAGGGGGAAAATGTCTATGTCCCGGTCATTCTGTGAGCTTCTCGACAGAGGAGGCTTCATATATCTCGACGGCGGTATGGGTACGATGCTCCAGTCTATGGACATCGAAACGGAGCACGTTCCCGAGCTCCTGAACCTCACCGCTCCCGAGTCGATAATGGAAATACATCGTATGTACGCCGAAAGCGGTTCCGACATAGTGTACGCGAACACATTCGGCGCAAACTGCTACAAGCTGAAAAACAGCGGCCACACCGTCGAAGAGGTAGTACGAGCCGCTGTCAGGAACGTCCGCCGTGCCGTCGGAGGAGACGTTCTCGCGGCACTCGACATAGGTCCGATAGGTCAGCTCCTCGAACCGGCAGGAACTCTGCGCTTTGAGGAAGCCTACGAATGCTACAAGGAGATAGTCCTCGCAGGCAGTGAAGCCGATGTGATCGTTATCGAGACAATGACCGATCTATACGAGGTAAAGGCTGCGGTCCTCGCAGCAAAGGAGAATTCAGACAAGCCCGTCCTCGTGACTATGACATTTGAGGAGAATATGCGTACATTCACCGGTGTTTCGCCGGAATGTATGGTCGCAGTCCTTGAGGGACTCGGCGTTGACGCTCTCGGTGTGAACTGCTCCCTCGGTCCGGAGGAGCTATTCCCTGTCCTCGACAAAATATGCTCGCTGACCACCCTCCCCGTCATCGCAAAGCCGAACGCAGGTCTGCCCGATCCCGTTACCAATAAATTCAACGTAGGTCCGGAGGAATTCGCAGAGAGCGCCGTGAAGCTCGCTGACGCCGGTGTTACCATATTCGGCGGCTGCTGCGGAACTACTCCGGCACATATAAAGGCTGTAACAGAGGCTCTTTCCGGCAGAGAACGCACTTCAAGGAACATCATTCCGGTCAGCAAGGCGTGTTCCGCCGTGAACTGCGTCGTAATCGACCAGCCGCGCGTCATCGGTGAACGTATCAACCCGACCGGCAAGAAGCGTTTCAAGGAAGCTCTCCTCGCAAACGATATCGACTACATTCTCGGTCAGGCTGTCGAGCAGATACACGCAGGCGCTGAGATACTCGACGTGAACGTCGGTCTCCCGGGCATCGACGAAAAGGCTATGATGATAACCGCAGTCAAGGCTATTCAGGGCATCTGCGACACTCCGCTCCAGCTCGACTCGACGATACCCGAGGTGCTCGAAGCCGGACTCCGCGTATACAACGGCAAGCCTATCGTAAACTCCGTAAACGGCGAGGACGACTCGCTCGACACTATCCTCCCCCTCGTCAAGAAGTACGGCGCATCCGTCGTCGGACTCACCCTCGATAAGGGCGGTATCCCCAAGACCGCCGAGGGCAGATTTGCTATCGCAAAGAAAATACTCGGCCGCGCTATGGAGTACGGCATACCGCGTCAGGACGTCTTTATAGACTGCCTTACGCTCACCGCTTCCGCTGAACAGGACGGCGCTATGGAAACGCTGAATGCCCTCAACAGAGTCAAAAACGAGCTCGGTCTCAGGACTGTTCTCGGTGTTTCAAATATTTCCTTCGGTCTCCCGAACCGCGAGCTCATCACGAGAACGTTCCTCACAATGGCGCTCCACAGTGGTCTCGACCTGCCTATCATCAACCCGAATATTGCTTCTATCATCGGAGCAGTCCGCGCGTACAGACTGCTTGCCGGCATAGACCGTGACTCCGCCGAATTCATCAGCGTTTACGCGCAGGAGAACGGTGCTCCGCCGCCTCCGAAACCGGCTGCGGAAAAAGGTACTCCCGACCTCGTTTACGCCGTCGAGAACGGTCTGAAAAACGACGCAGTCAAAGCTGCCGAGGAGATGCTCACGAAGGTCGATGCTATGGAGATAATCAACAACCACCTCATTCCTGCACTCGACTCCGCCGGTGCTAAATTTGAAAAGGGCACTATCTTCCTCCCACAGCTCATTCTCACTGCCGGAGCCGCTCAGGCTTGCTTTGAGATAATAAAGGAAAAGCTCTCACTGAGCAGCAGCGAGAGCGTATCAAAGGGCAAAGTCGTTCTTGCGACCGTCAAGGGCGACATTCACGACATCGGCAAGAATATCGTCAAGGTGCTGCTTGACAGCTACGGCTTCACAGTCATCGACCTCGGCAAGGACGTTCCGCCGGAAACAGTCGTTGAAGCCGCTATCAAGCATCAGGTGAGACTCGTAGGACTCTCCGCGCTTATGACCACTACCCTCGGTTCTATGGAGGATACGATAAAGCTCCTCAACGAGAAGTACCCCGGCTGCAAGACAGTCGTGGGCGGCGCAGTGCTGACAGCTTCCTACGCCGAGCAGATACACGCGGACTTCTACGCGAAGGACGCAAAGCAGACCGTTGATATTGCCGCAAAGGTCTACGGCAGTTAA
>ODAI014601840.1_pt1 | contig 13736 bp, 19 predicted proteins | sample 1539321 | NCBI WGS metagenome assembly ODAI01 (sample SAMN02144231, study PRJEB22623) | gut metagenome | biome: sheep rumen | host: Ovis aries | place: New Zealand
AAACTTTTGTAGAAGTATTTGATAAAAAAAGTAAAGATGTTTTACTAAAGATAAAAAAAGAAAAGAAACAGGCAGAATTTAATGGCAAAATAATAGATGCTTATAAGAAAATAATTAGTCATCTTTGTGATTATGCGGAAAAACTACCTGAACTAATTGCCAGAGACTTAGAAGATAAGATAGTTGATTACTATAATGTGATTAATCGTGGAGATGCTGATTTTGAAATGTTATCAGATATTAGTCTTCCCAAAGGTGATTCGAGCAAAATTATTCTGTCGTTCAGAGACGGAAGTTCTTCTGACGCGTTACAAGTGCTTAGCGAAGGACATATTAAAATTTTGGGTTTGGCGATATTGTTGGCAAAGGCAACAAATGACAAACTTAATTTTATAATCTTTGATGATATCGTTAATGCCATTGATGATGAGCATAGGAATGGGGTGGCAAATCTTCTGATGAACCATGAAGATTTTAAAGATGTACAGATAATCCTATCAACACATGGAGATCAGTTTGTTATGAAACTGAAAGATAGGCTTGGGCCGACAAGGTCTAAAGAGGAGGCGGTTATTTATAAATTTCTTCCGGCAGACTCATTACTTGAAAGGGGCGTAATAGTTGAGTATTCAGATGCAAGAACACCCATAGAAGCAGCGAAAAAGAAATATGAAGATAATGAATTGAAGGAGTCTGCAGCTAAGTGCAGACAAGCTATGGAATGCGTTTCTTATAATTTATGGGATAAAATATCTAGAGCAACTGGTGGACAAATAACTGTGGCAATGAGAACACCAAAATCGCAGCCGGATCTAGCTTCAGTAAGAGATGCATTAATTAAGAAATGCGGTAAAATTCCTGGAATGGAATTGATTACACAAAACTTAGAAAAGATTAAGATGCAGGATAATTGGCGTGTTCTTAATAAAGGTACACATTTTGAAGACGAACAGCCGGAATTTGATAGAGTGGATGTTAAGACAGTGTTAGACGTTTTGACTGAGCTAGACGGGCAGGTAAGAGACTTAAAAATTCGAGAAACTGCGGTTTAAGTGGAGTTGGATAAATGGCAGGAAATTATAAAGTTATAACATTGTGTGGAAGCACACGATTTAAGGAAGAATTCTTGAATGTGCAAAAGAAACTTACCTTGGAAGGGAATATTGTGATAAGTGTAGGCCTTTTCGGACATTCCGGTGATCAGGAAGTCTGGGAAAACATGGACGAGGGAACACTTACCAAGACAAAGGAAATGCTTGATGATATGCATAAGCGTAAGATAGATATGGCTGATAGCATTTATGTTATTAATGTTGGCGGTTACATTGGCGATAGCACTAAATCTGAAATTGAGTACGCCATTTCTCATGGTAAAGAAGTGAGATATTTGGAAGGCGTAGATAAGTAAAGGTGTTCATATGCGTATTCTAAAGGATAACCTGGCTAAAACAATGAAGCCATATACAAAATTAGTAGATGGACAGTGGTGTATGAAGCCTACAAAGGTAGATGAAGCTATTGAAGCCATCCTAAAAACATATGGAAGTGAAGGCTGCGTAGGCATCATTACCAATGATTTTGGTAAGGTCTTCTTTGTTGTGTATGCTGCTGATAAAAACTATCTCAGAAAAGTAAAAGAATACTATATTGGAGTAACGCTACCTGCAAAAGCACCGAAGAAAAAGGCTGACGCTGAGAAAAAAGGAGAGGAGATTATTAGTATGTCCGAAGTATTTCAGCCAATCAAAGGCGAGAATTATGTAATTCTTAAGAAGATGGGTGATTTATCAGAGTCAGATAAGGGGTGGAAAAAAGAACTCAATCTTGTTGCGTGGCATGGAAAAGAAGCAAAGTATGACATACGTGATTGGGCTCCTGACTATGGAAGATGTGGTAAAGGTGGTACATTTTCGGAAGAAGAGCTAAGAAAACTCTACGCTGTTCTCAAGCAGATGTTCGAAGGTGAACAGCAAGATATTAATGTTGAGAAATGCTCTATGGACAATCTCTACAAAAAGTGGGATGAACTGATAGTTTCAGCTCCTTTACAGATAAGAAAATGCTTACAAAACTCCAGAGTTGATATCCTTCCTGATAACAGAGTTATTGTTAGCTTGAAAAAGGGAAATTATGACGCTATTGCATCAGATGAGAACAGAAAGGTATTGAAAGAATTTGTTTCTGCTATAGTCGATCAGGATGTGAATGTGGAACTTGTGGAGTCATCAATTTTGTAAACACCATTAGGATGCTTTAATCACGATAATGAAGTGAGATATCTGGAGGTAAGGAATTATGAGAATTGAAAACTTTGAAGATCTGCATAAGGCTATTATTTCCGTTCACGAGGCATTGGCAAAAACGGAGGATTACCCCGAAAGTGCTGAAAAAATAGAGTATTGGCTGGAGTTTGCGGATGAACTCTATGAAGACTTCTTGGAAGCTGGAATGGATATCGCAAGTACTTTGCATGAAGCTGATGGTGCGTTGCCTTTACATCCTGCTGTTGCTGAGCTACTGACAAGTATATATGAAAAAGGTGTTGAAAAGGGTGATAGTGAAGCGGCTTGTGACCTTGGATCTTTATACTATACAGGAAGAGCCGGCACACAGGATTATGAGAAGGCTGCACATTATTATCACATTGCTGATAAGGGTGGCGACAGGCAAGCTACGGAGAACCTTGGATACATCTATTACTATGGCCGTATAGGTAAGAGGGACTACGAGAAGGCTTTCAATTACTTTATAAAAGGGGCTTTTGACGGACATCTAAGGTCTTTGTATAAGGTTGGAGATTTTTATAAGAACGGCTATTACGTAGAAAAGGACGAGAAGGAAGCATTCAGAATCTATCAGCAGTGCGTAAAAATGGTTTCAGATGAATCAGCTCCTTTGGTTGGCGCAGATATCTATATGAGGATGGGGGATTGCTTCTTTGAAGGCTGCGGAGTAGATAAAGACATGATTGCTGCTTCTAAATTTCTTAGTGCCGCAGAGAACATGTTTTATGTGAGATTGATGGAAGGCGATTTTTACCAGCAGAAGAATCTTGAACACGTTTTGGAACGTCTTTCAGAGATCAGGAAGATTATCAAAGAAGAAATGCTTCCGGATTTATCATGGTCAGGATATAACGAATAAAAAGAAAATAGATACTTAAAGAAAGATTCTTACCTGAGGATGAGTTAAATGAACAATATAAAAGATAACGCAGATTTCGCAAAAAGGGATGTTTAAGCAGATCAGTGTAGGGATTTATTTGGTGGACTTTTGAAATGGAATATGTATTTGGAGTGGATCGAAATAAGGAGGGATCAGGATGCCTAAGGTATCATCAAAAGAGAACAAGAATGCATATTTTCGTAGAAGGGAGGAACTAAAGCTTACTAGGGAACAGGCAAGTGAGCTGTTAGAAACTATACCACCGGAAAGAATAGAAAAAATTGAGAATGAGAGAGTTGAACCTCATCCTGATGAAATTAAGTTGATGGCAGAGAAGTACAAAGCACCTGAGCTGTGCAATTACTACTGCTCAAATCAATGTCCTATAGGGCAGCAATATGTTCCGGAAGTAAAGATAAGTAATCTCTCTCAAATAGTCTTATCTATGGTTGATTCGCTTAATGACATTCAGGATAACCAGAAGAGACTAATAAGTATTACAGCTGATGGGGTTATAGATGATACTGAGATCGATGATTTTGTTGATATACAAGAAAAGCTAGAGAAGATTTCAATTACGGTTGAAGCTTTACAGTTATGGTCAGAACAGATGCTTGCAAATGGTGCTATTGATATAGAAAAGTATCAGGCAAGACGTAATAATAAGTAAAGAACAGGCAAATTAACACCTTTTTCTGTAAAAAAGAAGAAGGTGTTTTTATTTGGAAATTTTTAGAAAGATGGATTAGTTTTTTTGCTGAATATTACCTGTTGACTAATATAACGTTGCGATAAGATTTACTCAATAAAACATAAAAGAGGGGGCGGATATTTATGAATATAAAAGAGAGGATTCTTTCAATGAGGCTTATTAACAGAAATAAGACACATCCCAAATTCGTTGATGAAATTGGGGTAACAACTTCAATGGTAGTAAATGTAGAAAAACATTCAAAAAAGTTTAATAAGGAAGGAGAACATGCTTATGACATGGAGATTACAGATTAATTTTTCGGATGGTTCATCTGAACTCGTAGATGAGGAATTTAAGACAAAAAGGGAGGCGCAGGAAGAATACGAGTCATGGTTAGATAGCTGGAATGCAGGCAGAGAAACATTGATGCTTTCGGGAGAAGAGTATTGTGATGCGGATATAGAAGATTGTGATATCTGGAAGGAATAATAGAAAGGAGCTTTAGATATGGGATTTTTTGGTTTATTAGGATCTTCAAACAGAAAGCCGATGTCTGTGCCGGGAGATGAGTTCCATGCAACAGTAGCATCAAATGGAGATGTGATTTCAAAATATACTCCAGCGGGTAGTACTGATAAGTATACACAGGTGCGTAAAAAGAAGAGAATTGTTGAATATCATTCTTACGACATCGAGGATTAAATTATACGATGAGATATAGTTACTAAAATAATCAGTTTTATGATATGGGAGCAAAAATCATGAAATATGTAGTAATGGATCTTGAAATGTGTAAAGTTCCTAAAGGGTATAAAAAATATGGATATAACTTGAGAAGGGAAACAATACAAATCGGCGCAGTTTTATTAGATGAAAATTATTGCATGGTGGATGAGTTTAATACGTATGTTAGACCTGAATATGGACGTGTTGATGGCTTTATTGAGAATCTTACCGGAATTAGGCAGGCTGATGTGGTAAATGCACCTAGTTTTGAATCGGCATTAGAAAGTTTTCTTGACTGGCTTCCTGCAGACGATGTCAGGTGTGTATCATGGAGTAATTCTGATCCAAAACAATTTGTATACGAATACATAGAGAAGGGGATAGATGATGAACGGTTTGAGATAATGATTGCGAACTGGATTGACTGTCAGGAACTGTTTGGAAGAAAAATGGATAAAGAAAACCGATATAGTTTGGAAGAAGCGCTCATAGCGGCAGACATAATTCCTGAGGGAAAAGCGCATGATGGCTTATGTGATGCGTATAATACGGCATTATTATTTACAAAACTTGATCAAGACCCTGATTTTGACCTTAATACTACATATCAGGCGGCAAGAGAAGAAAATGAAAATCATCTTAGTTTTGCTATAGGGGATCTCTTTGCGGATCTTGCTCTTGTATAATTGATACATGAGAAGGTGAGAGAATGAATCAGAAGAAAGAAGAAATAATCAATTGGGTAAAAGAACATAAGAAAAAGCTGATTATAGCGGGAGTTAGTGTTGCTGTTGTTGTGGCTGCTATATTTGCGTGTAAAAATCTCGAAGAACTTGAGGAAGTGTTTAAGTCATTAGAGAAGCATGTTGAGCCAATATCTGAAAAGATAACAATGATAGAAAATAACAAAACACAATCCCGTGCTGCTCATAATGTTAGGGAGCACGTTCGTAACCTTCATGAGGGCTGGAATGCTTCTAAAGAGAAAAAAAGCTTAGCGGAAAAACGCGGTATTGATTTACAACCAGGACAAACTTTAGTTGATGCTTATAGTACCGGCAGTTGTTAAGCGAATAAAAGGGAGGAGGAAATAAGTTATGTCGTCAAGGAATGAGCAACGAATTGACAACTTGTGTATGCTGGAAAACTTAGTTCCAAAGGTTGTTTATGATCAGATCAAGATTTTTCTGGAACACTATCGCAGTGGATTTGGGGCATCTCGGCTGTTTCGGTTTGATCTGGATGAAGAGGGAATCAGAAGGCAGAAGGTGCAGATGCGACGAGAATATTTAAGAATGATTCGCTTACCGATGGAAGAATTTAAAGAGGAACAGGATCGGTTGTTCCAAAATCTGAGAGGGTTTCCATGGATGAGGGAAGTGATCGAGATTGTCCTGAATGAGATTGCTGTAAATGTTGAAGATGGCAATCTGTATAAGAGAATTATCGTGGGTTATTATTTAAAGTCAGATGGTTGCTCTAATGAGGAGATGGCACGCGCTGAGAATATGTCCACAGCTTCGTTTGAACGCAAGAAGCGAGAGGCAATAAAGTGTTTTGGCATTAGTTTATATCGCTATGCATATCGAAGAGAGATGGAGGACAGAGAAGATAATTCATATGTTGGAATCTAGTGAGCTATAGGCTGCTGTTTTGCATGTAGATGTAAAACAGTAGCCTATTTTGATGGTTGTGTGATGGTTGAAGTATGGTCGGTTGATAACATGTTGATGGATTTTTAGGCATGTGATCATGTTATCATACTTTTGTAAGAACGTACGTATTATAGGGGGAATAAACAAATGAGGAGGGTTTCTATGTGGTGGAGAAACTAAAAAAGCAAAGGTATAAGATTTTTTGTCCTAAATGTGGGCATCGTCTGTTTCGAGGGAGCTTTTTTGATCTGGAAATGGTTTGCCCCAATTGCGGCTCCAATTTGAATATGGAGCGCGAGGACTTGAATGTAAGGATTGTTCTTGAAATGCAAGTTTCAGAAGGATGATTTTAACTGAATAATATGAGTTATCTATAAGTCAGCATTGTATTCGGCATAAATTTCAGCCGGAAGGTTTGCTGGTTGGTGACAAGAGTTTGTTAGCGGCTATGAACGGCTAAGCATCGTTGGAAGGCGGAGCAAAACAGAAGAAAGTATCAAAAGATACGCTGTTTTGCTTCGCCTTTTATTTTTGAGCTTTCTTTTGTGCTCTGAGAGTGAGAAGCAGTGCATGAGTGGGAAGCATATGTAGGTAGATATCCCTGACTTCCGGTTTTTGAAGCTGTTGTTTTTCGAAAATCGGAGGTTTGGAAATGGAAAAGAATTATAAAGGAAAGCTTGTAATAGCAAGGAAGATAAATAAAAGTCAGGAGTTGTTTAAGATACATAGTCTGGAGAAGCATTATCCCGGAATTAAAGGCAACGTGAAATGGGCCGTGGCAACGGATTTAACAGAAGAGGAACTTGAGATATCTGGCGGTTGTGAGCTTCATTCTTTTAAGCCGTATATCATCATTACACCACTTCAGGGAGAAGTGTTTGATGAGTTTGACAAGCTTAGAAAGAAATTGCAGATGCAGGATCTTCGCCACACAGATATGAATGCTTATGAAGATGGCATGGAGGTTAATCTGAGGGCTACTGATTATATACATGGGCTTAGTTGTGAGATTGATTCGGATGATGCTTTAGATGCATATCTTATCCGAGTGGCAATGAAGCAACTTCCGGAACTTTTGCAGAGAAGGATGCGATTATTCTTTTTTCAGGGATTTAGTGAAACAGAGATTGCAAACATTGAAGGCGTATCGCAGCCTGCGGTTCATTATTCTATTCAGAGTGGGATTAAGCAGTTGAGATATATGCTTGATGTTTAGGGAGGCAAAGCGGATAGCCAAGCAATGCACCAAATAGGCAGCCTTTAGGCGTGGGCAGGGAATTAAGCTCATTCCGAGGCTGCTTTTATATTGCACGCAATTATTAGAAAATGATTATTTTGCTTTAATTGGGGATTAATAATAGGCTGATAAAATTATAATGTGGGATTATTTGAGGATTGAGAGTACATTTGGGCGATATTAACTATTTGTTGTAATATTCAACAGACTATTGATGGTTTTGGGCATTATCTGATGTTAGCATTTAATCATCAAAAAGAGCTCTTTTTCGAATAATATTTTTTGTTTGTTGATATGAAAGGAAAAAGCAATGGAAGAAAAAAGAGATTATGCAAAAGAGTGCGGTATTAGATGCAGACAGATAAGGATGTCCAAAGGAATGAGTCAGCAGGCTTTGGCGGATTTAGTCAATGTGACTGCTCAGGCAATTTCAAAGTGGGAAAAGGAAGGAATATCTAATATTGATCATATCATGAAGCTTTCGAGTGCTCTTGGTCAGGATATAACAGCAGATCAATTTGATCAGGATGGAGTACTTACTGAAGTTGGGAAGGAAATACTCCGAATTATTATTGAAGCAAAAGGGTACGTAGATTTTTCAGATATTGAAAGCAATATGTTTGGAATGAAATCAGATCGTATAGGCAACGAGTTGTTTAAGCTTGAAAGAATAGGCGGTGTTGTAAGGGAACAATTCAAAGATTTTGCAGGTGAAGATAGAGATGGAATATTCATTACAGCTAAAGGGGTAATTATATATAAAAATACTGTAATGTTTCCTAATGCAGAGCAGCTTGCGGCAGTTATTACATTGGATGAACGCTTAGAAGATAGATTCTCTTCATTTCAAGATCTTATTGATTCTGATAGAGTGACAAAGTTCATGATGGAAGCAAATCGTATTAATTCTAAAGGGTTTAGGGTTGACTATCTTGCATATCTATACAAATGTCATTTCGATACTGTTGTTAAGCATGCATATGAGCACAATATGCTTTTTAATAAAGCGATTATAGACGAAAATGTATGCGGGAAATCATGCTATATTGACTTGCTTCGAAGAATGGCACAGGGAATTAGTAGAAAAGAATTTGAAGATGCCATAGAGGAGTATTTTCGTGATTTAGATAACTTTGAGGATTATTTTCCTATTATTGATGAGCTTGAATATCAGGCAGCAGGATTGGATGAGTATAACATGGATGCTTTGCAGTATTTCTGCGATAATATTGAGAATATGCCTGATTATTACAGTATATATTTTGACGAAGAAGATTGGATTTTAAATAGTGATAAGTCGTCCATGTGTGAAACACTTAGAGATTTGTTAAAAGCGGCAGATTATAGTAGTAGGTTTGATGAAGAGGGGGATTCTGTTGCATTTGGAGAATTTGTTCAGCGGATTAGAGAAAATGAAGAGGCATTTTTTGGTAATTTGGATGATTCTCAAAAAAAGAATAGCAATCTTTGGTTTACTGAAGAGGAAGTACGAAAATATGTAGATGAAAATATATTAAGTCCTAAAACGGAGGAAGAAAAGAAACTTGATGAGATGCTTCGCAAATTATGGAAAACTGATCCTCAAATTTTAAATTATTACTATTCATTTCCTAAAGCGTGGGAAGACAACGGCCTTGCGCAATATATTAGGGACAAAGTCGGGGTTCCAGATATGTCAATGCATGATGAAGCCCCCTTAGAATGAGTATGGTAATTGTTTTCTGAGTGAAGAGCATGGAGAATGAATTTATGAGTGAGTTGATTATATCGTTAGTTAGAGATTTAGAGAGTACACGGTACAAATATGCTGGTTATGCGTATGTTACTACTATCCGGAATATTCTTACCGGCAACGGAAGAGCAATAATTGCGCCCAACTTTATTATGAAGCCTTACTATGGGATATATAAAAAATTATCAAAGGCACAAACCCTTGAAATGTTGGATGCTTTGGTAAAAAAAGGATTATTGGACTATATTATTTCAGATAAAGGGAAAAAGCTTTATTGCACGCATGAATACCATGATTGGATGTGTAGAAAACAAAGGTACTGACTCAATATAAGTTTATGAGTATGATTTCAGATTTTTAGAAAGTGATGGTGATTTATGGCATACGATAATTTTGAAAATACACCGTTTGACTTAGATCATGACGGTCATATTGATTCCAATGAAGCTGCATACATTTATGAGACTTTTTTCAATGAGGATAATGTAAAAGATGATTCATCCTTTGACGAAGATAACGAGGATTACGAAGAGGATGAGGATGGAGAGTTTTCATACGAAGGCGGTTATATCAGCCAAGGGAATAGTGTCAATATACGAATGCCTCGTAACCAAGCGCTGGAGAATATGTGCAATGGAAAAACCTCGGATGGAAAGACAATGCAAGAGTTACGAGATGAATCTTTTCGTAGAACTGTCAGGAAACATAGCATAATCATGACGGTAGCTGTTGTTGCGTGGGAATTTCTTGGTGGATACTACGGTACCGGTATAATTGCAGCGATTATAATACTATCGTTTGGCTTTTGGATTACGTCGGACAAATAATGTAAAAATGCTTGTGTATAGTTTAAGACAATGTAGCAAATAGGCAGCCTTTTGGACTGGGCAGGGAATTAAGCTCATTCCGAGGCTGCTTTTTATTGCGGATTTCTTGAAAAATTACCATCTTTATAATTGCAACCTCAGGATATACAGGCACTTGAAGGAGGATAATTTTTTGTGATATTATGTTAAAAGTATATTTAGAAAATGACTTATGGAAAAAATAGGAGAAAAAGTAATTTGGGAACCAATAAAGAAGTTTTTATGAACACGCGAGTGTTTACAGATATTGTTAAGGATATAGGCGGAGTGGCATCTGCGTGTGTTCTTTCGGATGAACCGCTTGCAAATGCGGATTTTTTGGATGATTCTGACGTTGGCAAAGAATTGCATGCTCTTTTAAATGAAGCATATAAGATGACTGAGCTTCATAGGACGGAAACATCAGAATCCTTACCAAGAGCACTTATAAAGCTCCGCGACAGTATGGTCACTGTGGATGATGCTCTTAGCAAGAGCCTTACTGTAGAATCAGGCGGAGGTAACAAAAGATAAGTATGGCTGATCATGGGAGAATATCGCATCTTAGGCATAAGATCAGAGAGTATGAGGGATATATATCTGAACTTGAGGAAGCTTGCTCTTTTATATCCAGGACGCGTGCAGAAATGCGAGATGATAATGAAGAACCTTTGAAACAATTTGACATTTCATCCGCTGGGGCTTGGGAAGGAGTGCTTGAGGATGAGGCTGAAGACAAAAGAAATGAGATTCTTTGCGGCATCGGAGTTACTTTAAATCAAGCTTCGGAGTTTATATCGGATGCACAAAGAATAATTGAAACATTGCACGAAAGGATTTCAGATTGTGAAAGTGAGATAGAAAGTCTGGAATCGGCTCAGGATGAGTATTGATAAAAGGTAAAGAGAAAGTATATGGGGAAAAAGTACGACGCACGGAAGATGACTGAGCTGTGCGACACATTAGATCATGTGGTTGAAAGATATACCGCACATGCAGAGATGCTCGAAAACGAGTATGAAAAATATAACAGTAATAACACTTATAGAGGCGAAGCAGCTGATGCTTCAAAAGAGTTTGTATATAGAGGTCAGGGAAAACTCACCAAAGAACAGATAAGAGTTCTTAACAGACTTAGCAAAAAATTTAAAGAAACGCATGAGTATTTTGGTTCATCGGTTGATTCCTCGCCCAATGCCAAGATAGATACAGATGTAATCGAATACGACAAGAGATATTTGGAGCGTCAAAAAGAAAGCTTTGAGGAAAAAGCTTGGCAGATGGAACGCGTAACGCGGGAAATGGCTGATAAGTTTGAGCGTTTTGGTTTCCTAGCAAGGGTGAATGCAGACAGGGCAAGATACGGTTTTGAAGATATGTGTGGTTACAACGGCTTCATGAATAGATGCCTGAGGAAGTTTGAAGAATTCGATGCAGAAATGACTGCGCATCTAAAACAAACCGGACTTGATAGGTATATGTATGATCTTGAGACCGATACCAAAGCCACGATGAATGCTCTTGATGGGATGACGGTTTATAAACCTGATGTCAAAAAGATCACTGTCACTCCGATTGCACAGATGGCTGCGAAGATGATGTATAGTTCAGGGCTTATACCTATGCAGCAGTCAGGACAAAGGCAAACGGTTCAGAAACTGGTCATGACAGATAAGACGCTTCCCGGATGCAATGCGCTGGTTGCAAATAGAACGCGTGAGATTTTCTTAAAACTGTGCAGAAATGTGAGACTTGGGCTAAAGAATGTCGGATGGCCTTATGGTGCTATAAATGCTCTTGGAAAAATGGGGGATAAAGATTTTATATTGCCTTTTGGAGCGTTTGAAGCAAGCAAGAGTCCTGTTGTGCAGAAGATTATGTGTTCTGCGTTCTATAAGGATTATAAGATTGTAACGAAAAATAGTCTGGCGGATTATGTGAAGCCACTATTTAATGTTGTTACTAAAGGCGCTGATACTCTTTCAGATATAGGGCAGGGTCTTGATAAAGGTTTAAAAGGTGGAGCTCATAAAATTATCGATGGACAATCGAATAATATTTTGTACTATCGTATAAATACGGGTGGATTTATTGTGCTGTTTGAAGCTGGCGGTGCTATTCAGAGTTATATGCAGACTGGAACGTTTGAATATGCTCAAAAGAACGCTATTGAAAATTTTAAGGCGTTTGAGAAAGGCGGAACTGATTGTATAATTGATATGGTTACAGGACTGTTTTCACTACCTAAATTGATAATAGATGATAGTCGAAATACTCGTCCGGCAGTAAAATTTGTAGAATATCTTAAAAAGAATGGTGTATCCAATATTCCTGAAGATATCGCAAAGTTCTGCAATGAAACAAAAGAAAGCGCAAAAGCAATCGGAGGCGAATTAGATCAAAAGGTCGCTGATATGGAAGTAAAAGACTGGTATCAGGCGGCTGGATATATAACTGTGTTTGTAGCATCGTTCTTCACCGGCGGTAAAGCTGTCAAAGGAGCAAAAGCCGGAGAAGCAGGCGAGGCTGCAGGAGCAGCAGAAGGATTATCCAAAGTTGAAAAAGTGGCAGGACATGCGGATGATGTAGCTAATCTTGAAAAATTAGGTGAGGCGGAAGAACTCGCAAAAGTAGCAAATGGTGCGGAAGAAGTATCAAAGCTTGAAAATACTGCAAAAACGATTGATAATGTGGCTGAAGGGGCAGGAGATTTAGCTAACACTACTGGAAAATCGATTACTAAAAGCGGAAAAGGTGTTTGGGACATGCCAGAAGGAGGTGGAACCATTAATGGCAGAGAATACTCTCAGCATGCCTTAGAGAGGATGGCGCCAGATACTCCATCTGTACGAGCAAAATTGAGCAGAAGAGCAGAAAAGCTTGCAGAATCAAAAGGACTGAAGGTGGGGACACCAGAGCATTATCAATTCTGCCAGAAGTATGTGGATCCAAGAAATATACCGCCGTCCGTTATAGAAGATGCTATTAGTAACACAACAGCTGTACCAGGACATACTGCTGGAACTTTTGTTCATCAGACAGCAGATGTTACTGTTATAGTAAATGAAACAGGTAAGGTAGTTACGGTAATACCAAAGTAAAGGGGTAAGATGATGTTTATTATTTTTGATGATTTAGATATGTTGGATTTTTTTGAGAATGAACCAATTTCTATAGGTGAAGAGGAGGAAGCTAAATATATTTATTCCATTTATGACAGTAATCATTTATCAATGGTTCTAACGGTTGATACATATGCAAAAAAAGTTGATATTTCTGTTAGATATAATGATAGTACCGTTTTTTCAGGGGGATTTGACAATGTTAGTGAAATAAAGAAAAGCGAAAATTGTTTGTTAGTGGTAAATGGGGAAAAACGTTTAGTGCTAAAAAAAGAAGGCTGCTTAGGTGTGGTTATTGAAAATATATAGGTGTTATGTTACAGCTGATTGTTGACGTAAGTCACAGCCCTTGGGATAACCACTCCTGAGGGCTTTTTTAACTCCGAATATCTCCGAATGGCGAACCAGAGGTGACTACGTTTTGACTACTTTTCATGTCCAAGATATTCCGAAATATTCCGTAATATTACACGATTGTGTTATTATTTTAATGTCGCGTGATAGAGTAAACACTTTTGTAATCCACCGGTGGTGCGCATTTCAGCGAATAACTCGGAATA
>ODAI013395967.1_pt1 | contig 13733 bp, 7 predicted proteins | sample 1539321 | NCBI WGS metagenome assembly ODAI01 (sample SAMN02144231, study PRJEB22623) | gut metagenome | biome: sheep rumen | host: Ovis aries | place: New Zealand
ATGATCCTGTCTTTTAAAAGTCTGGAATAAATATCGTAAGAACGCTCACCTTTGCTGGTCTGCTCGATGACGTAAGGTATTAAAGCCATAGTAATTCCTCCTGTTCTCAATCCATTTTACAATTTTTACCATCTTATCCCATTGTATACAAATTTTCAAATTTTTCAATGGAGCCAGACGGAATTTAATAAAAAGTTAAGAGCTTAAGATTTTCATAAATATACAATAGTTGTACCCAAAAATTGAGTACAACTATTGTTATCTTACATGATTCAGGTATTCTTGCCGATCACCTTATTCTTCTGCAGATTCTTCTTTTTCTGCCTTGTCAGCTTTCTTGGTCCGCTTGGGTTTCTCAGCCTTTTCCGCTTTTTCAGCCTTCTCGTCCTTTTCGTCCTTCTCCGCATCCTTATCTGCTTTCTTTGCTCTGGACTTGGTAGGCTTGCTCTCCTTTGCGTTCTCCACAACGAACTCTACCGCTTTCTTAATGCAAAGGTCTTCCTTCACCTGCTTTGCACCACTCTCGCCAAGAAGCTCTTTCACCTTTTCAGGCTCAAGCTGATAAGCCTCGCCCATCACCTTGATCTCCGCTTCAAACTCCTCATCGGAAACCTCAAACTTTTCAGCCTTGGCAACCGCCTCCATCACCAGACGGGACTCAATCCTCTGCATAGCCTGCACTTTCACCTGCTCCATCATGGTAGCCATGGTCATACCGGTGAACTGCATGTACTGCTCCATAGACATGCCCTGTGCCTGAATTCTCTGCGCGAACTCATCTACCATCTGTCTCTGCTGGGTCTCAACCATTGCATCGGGAATCTCCATCTCAGCCTCTGCGATGATCGTCTCGATCACAGCCGCCTCTTTCGCTTCCTTTGCTGCCTCTGCTTTCCTCTCGCCCAGTTTCTTCTTTACATCTTCCTTATACTCAGCCATGGTATCAAACTCGGATACCTCACTCGCAAACTCATCATCCAGTTCAGGAAGCTGCTTTTCCTTGATCTCCTTTACGGTACATTTGAATACCGCAGCCTTGCCTGCAAGCTCTTTCGCCTGGTAATCCTCAGGAAAAGTCACATTTACGTCCACTTCTTTATTCAGTTCAGCACCGATCAATCCCTCTTCGAATCCGGGAATAAACTGACCGGAACCAATGGTCAGGGAATGGTTCTCACCCTTGCCGCCCTCAAAAGGAACACCGTCAATGGATCCCTCAAAATCCAGCACCGTCAGATCTCCATCCTTTACCGCTCTGTCCTCGATATTAATGATACGTGCATTGGACTCCTGCTCTCTCTTGACCTCTGCATCAACCTCTTCATCAGTCACGGTGAGATCCGCCGCGTCTACCTTCACACCCTTATATTTGCCAAGCTTCACTTCCGGCTTCAGTGCAACATCTGCCGTAAAAATGAAAGGCTTACCGGCCTCAAGCTGGGTCACGACAATCTTGGGAGAAGATACGATGTCCTCGCCGCTCTCGTCATAGGCCTCCTCATATGCCTGCGGAATCAGATCATTTGCTGCGTCTTCATAAAATACAGTCTTTCCATACATCTGCTCGATCATCTTGCGGGGTGCCTTACCCTTACGGAAGCCGGGTACGGAAATCCTGTTCTTGTTCTTCTGATAAGCAGCCTCAACTGCCTTCTCAAATCTCTCCGCATCCACCTCAATGGTGAGCCTTGCCATACCTTTGTCCAGCTTTTCTACCTGTACACTCATTGCTCTATTTCCTCCTTCATACCTGTGACGGTCTTCTGTCTTCCTTTTTCACATAGTCCATCTACCTGTGAACATAACACATAGTCACAGTCATTTTAGAATTATAGCAAATTTGACGCTGGTTTGCAAGCACTATATTTGTTAAAACTTTCCAACGTATTTTTTTCATAAAATCCAAAGCGCTGCTCATACTAAGACCAAGATAAATGATGCATTGTCTTAGATTGAAGCAGCTTCTGTTTTCAAGATAAGCAAGCATTGTTTGTCTTGAAAATAGAAGCTGAAAAGCAAAAGGTATTTGGAGGTGAATTCAAATGGCAAACAGAAGCAATAGAGTTGAGGTCCCTTCCGCAAAGGACGCTATGGACCGTTTTAAAACTGAGGTTGCATCCGAGCTTGGCGTAAACCTGAAGGCCGGCTACAACGGTGATCTGACTTCCAAGGAAGCAGGAAGCATCGGTGGCGAGATGGTTCGTCGTATGATCAAGAAGCAGGAAGAGAGCATGCAGTAAACACTGCTTGCAGTAAAAGTCACTGCTTACAGTAAAAACAAAGAACAGGCAGAGCCGCATAATGCAGCTCCTGCCTGTTCTGCTTTTATCACTTCTTATTGTCACTCGCCGAATACAGCCCTGTAATCCGCCTGGAATTTTGCGATCCCCGCATCGGTCAGAGGATGATTTACCATCTGCTCAATTACTTTATAGGGAACCGTGGCAATATCCGCACCTGCCAGTGCGCAATCCGTCACATGAATAGGATTTCTCACGCTAGCCGCGATGATCTGTGTCTCCAGATCCGTCACAGCGAAGATGTCTGCAATCTCCCGGATCAGGTCCACGCCTCTCTGGCTGATGTCATCCAGCCGTCCCAGAAAAGGAGATACATAGGTGGCTCCTGCACGCGCCGCCAAAAGCGCCTGATTTGCAGAAAAGATCAATGTCACATTGGTCTTGATCCCCTCGGACGAAAGCACCTTACAGGCCTTCAGCCCCTCTACAGTCATGGGAATCTTTACCACCATATTCGGATGGATCTTCGCGATCTCTCTTCCCTCGGCGATCATTCCCTCCGCATCCACAGTGGTTGCCTTTACTTCCCCGCTGATGGGTCCGTCCACGATAGCCGCGATCTCCTGAATGACTTCCTTGAAATCTCTGCCTTCCTTCGCGATCAGAGAAGGGTTCGTGGTAACGCCGCAGATCACTCCCATGTCATTGGCCTTTTTGATATCTTCCACCTTTGCGGTGTCAATGAAAAAACGCATTCTGCTCTCTCCTCTCAATTCTCTGCAGCCGCTTCATCCGGCGACAACTTTTCAATCTTGATGGCACAGACTTTGTACTCCGGAATTCTGGCATATTTATCCAAAGCCGCATTGGTCAGCACATTGGCATTTCCGTCAGGGAAGTGGAACGGCATCCAGGTCTCTTTCGGGGATACTTTCTCGCCCACTCTCGCGATCGACGTGATGGTTCCGCGTCTGGAGGATACCCTTACTCTCTCGCCGTTCTCGATGCCAAGTCTCGCCGCGTCTTCCGTATTCATCTCGATGAAGGAATGGCCCTCTCTCTCCATAAGTCCGGGCGTCTTACCGGTCATCGCTCTGGTATTATAGTGATACAAGATACGTCCCGTCATCAGAATAAACGGATACTCCTCGTCAGGCAGCTCCGCACTGGGCACATACTCTGCCGGATAGAACCAGCCCAAACCTCTGGTAAACTTGCCCACATGCATAATCGGTGTGCCGGGATGCTTCTTGTCCAGGCAAGGCCATTGCAGGGTCTCACCCTTGTCCAGTCTTCTGTGGCTGATACCGCCGAAGCTGGGCGTCAGGGAAGCGATCTCATCCATGATCTCCTCGGAAGTCAACTGCGGCTGAGGATATCCCATACGATTCATCAGATCGATAAAGATATCCGTATCCAGACGCATCTCGCCTTCCAGCTCCACTGCCTTTCTCACACGCTGTACACGTCTTTCGGTATTACTGAAAGTTCCTTCCTTCTCCGCATAGCTGGTACCGGGCAGGATCACATCCGCATACTGCGCTGTCTCTGTCATAAACAGATCGTCCAGCACCAGGAAGTCCAGACTCTCTAATGCTTTTCTGATATGGTTCTGGTCCGCATCCGTCACCACAGGATCCTCGCCGAAGATAAACAGGCCGCGGATCTCCTTACGGATCGCCGCAGGAAATACATCTGTCGCATGGGTACCGGGCTTCTTATTCAGCTCCACGCCCCAGGCTTTCTCAAACTTCGCCATCACATCGGGATTGGTCACCTTCTGGTACCCCGGGAAGTCACCGGGCATTGCACCCATATCGCAGGCACCCTGTACATTATTCTGTCCGCGCAGAGGGTTCACACCGCAGCCGGATCTGCCCAGCTTACCCACCATCATAGCCATATTGGACATGGACATAACGCCCTCGGTACCGGTGGAATGCTCCGTCACACCCAGACAGTAGATGATCGGCGCCTTCTTCGCCTTGGCATACATCAACGCCGCCTCTCTCAAATGATCAGGATCGATATGGCAGATTTCCGCCACCTTCTCCGGTGTATATTCCTTGACGATCTCTTTTAATTCTTCAAAGCCCTCGGTTCTGGTCTTGACAAACTCCTCGTCCACCAGTCCCTCGTTGATGATCACATTCATCATACCGTTGGCAAACGCCACATTGGTGCCGGGCTTTAACTTCAAATGGATATCCGCACGCTTGGAAAGCCCGATATCTCTGGGATCCACCACAATCAGTCTGGCACCCTTCTCCACAGCCTGACGGATCTGCATACCAACCACGGGATGTGCTTCCTCCGGATTGGAACCCACAAGCAGAATGCAGTCCACATCCGTTGTGATATCAGCGATCGGATTGGTCATGGCACCGGAACCTAACGTCATTGCCAACCCGGCCACAGATGCGGAGTGACATACTCTCGCACAGTTATCCACATTGTTGGTACCGAATGCGCAACGCACCATCTTCTGGAGCATATAGCAATCCTCATTCGGAGAACGGGAACAAGCAAATCCCGCCAATGCATCCGGTCCGTACTGCTTCTTGATCTCGTTGAACTTGGACGCGATCAAATCCAATGCCTCATCCCAGGTAGCTCTCTCAAATTCACCTGTCTCATGATTCTTGATCAGCGGGTATTTCAGACGCTCGGGAGAATGCACAAAATTAAAGGAACCAAACCTGCCCTTTACGCACAAAAGTCCCTTGTTGGATGGTCCGTTTGCAGGCTCCACATCCACGATCTTGTTGTCTTTTACCAACAGATAATACTGACAGCCGGTCGCACAGTGAGGACAGGTCGTCAATACCTTCTTCACCTGACCTACACGATAATTCTTATGATTCTTCGCGATCAGTGCTCCTGTGGGACATGCCGCCGCACAGTTACCGCAGGACTCGCAATCCGTCACCTTCCAATCCTCCCCGAAAGGCGCATCGATCAAGGTTCTGGTACCGATCTTACCGTTGTGCAGCACACCGTTTCCGGCGCGCTTATTACAGGTGCTCACGCATCTCTGACAGTTGATGCACAGCTCCGGATAATAAGTCAGGAAAGGATTTTCCTTCTTTGCAGGCAATTTTGCTGCATCCGCCTTATAACAGGACTGTGTGATCTCATACTCATCGGAAAGTTCCTGCAGTTTACACTCACCGGATTTTCCGCAGGAAAAACATCTCACATCATGGTTTGCCAGCAGCAGGTTCAGAACCTGTTTTCTGCTTTTTACCACCTTCTCGGACATCGTGCTGATCACCATGCCCTCTTTTACCTTTGTATTACAGGAGGTCACAAGGTTATCCTTTCCTTCCACCTCCACAACGCACATTTTACACGCACCGATCTCATTGACATCCTTCAGATAGCAGAGCGTGGGAATCCGAATGCCCGCCTTCTGCGCAGCCTCCAGAATGGTAAGGGAACCGTCGACGGAAAGCTGCACGCCGTCAATGGTGATCGTTACTATGGTCTTTGTATTTTCCATTATTCCCTGCCTCCTTCCACTACTCCGCATCCAAAGTGATCGCAGCGCAGGCACTTACCGCACTCCTGCATTGCCTCATCGTAGGACATACCGTTCTCCACCGGCTCAAAATTCTTCTTTCTCTCTCGTGCGGAGCGGTCTGTCAGATGCACTCTGCCGTAATGGTTTCTGTTATTTTCCTTAGGCTCGGGTATATCGATCTCATCCAGATATTTATGATGATATCCCAGATATTCATCAATGTTCAGGGCAGCGATCTTGCCTGCTCCGATCGCTTTGATCACCGTTGCGGGACCGAATACACAGTCACCGCCGGCAAACACTTTATCGTAGCCCTTCACACGGGTAGTATTCTCTGTCTCAAAGGTCTTTCTCCGGGGATTCACACTGTACTCCTCAAAGGGCTCGGACACGATATCCTGACCGATTGCCATGAGTACAACCTCACAGGGCACCTCCAGCTCCGGCTTATTCGCGTCAATCGCGCCGGGCTGACCCTGTTTCGTATACAGATTGATCATCTGGGGCTGTGCCACAAACGCACATACATTACCGTTCTCATCCGCCTTAATGCGATGAGGCGCATGTAATGTCAACAGCTCCACGCCTTCCTCGATCGCACCCTGGATCTCGGAGGGAAGTGCCGTCATATCGATCTGTCTTCTGCGATAGATTACTGTAACCTCATCTGCTTTACAGCGGATTGCGGAACGCGCACAGTCCATCGCCACATTACCGCCGCCGACCACGACCACGCGCTTGCCGGAATAATCAGGAATATTGCCTCTGCCGATCTCACCCAGCATATCCACTGCGGAATAGACGCCGTTGCTCTCCACGCCTTCTACCTTCACCGCCTTACCGGTCTGGGCGCCGATGGCGATATAAACCGCATTGTACTCCTCCAGGAGCTGCTCCATCGTCACTTCCTTGCCCTTGCCTACCGCTGTATTCAGGCGCACCTCAATATTGCCGGTGGAAAGCACTGCATTGATATCCTCGTCCAGACGATCTTTCGGCAATCTGTAGTTGGGAATACCAAACCGGAGCATTCCGCCCAGCTGTGCTCTCTCCTCGAACACAACTACCTTATGCCCCATCAGGGACAGATAATATGCCGTGGTCAGTCCGGAGGGGCCGCCGCCGACGATGGCAACCTTTTTACCGGTGGCAACATTGCAGGGAGGCACTTTCACCTGATCCGCAGAAATCTGATCCACCGCGAACTTTTTCAGGCCTCTGATATTGACCGGGCTGTCCAACAGATCACGTCTGCACTTCGCCTCACAGGGATGCTCACAGATAAATGCGCATGCCGTGGGGAACGGATTGTCATGACGGATCAGATTGATAGCATCCGCGTAACGATGCTCGCCGATCAACGCTATGTATCCAGGGATATCCACATTTGCCGGGCAGTGGGAAATGCAGGGAACCTTCTGTCCGATCTCTGCCTGGCATCTGTGCTCCTTGATGTGACTCATATATTCGTCACGGAAAAGCTCAACACTCTGCAGCACAATATTTGCAGCTTCATAGCCGATGGCGCAATCCGCTGTATCCTGGATCATCCTAGCAAGGTCGACCATATTTTCAAAGGTCTCCATATCCGCCTTTCCCTCCAGGATCTCGCGCATCATGTTCTCCACCTGTTCCAGTCCGTCTCTGCAGGGAACACACTTTCCGCAGGTCTGGCTCCTTGAACTCTGTAAAAACGCAAGCTGCACCGCGATGGGACAGACCCCGGGCGGATTCGCTTTCACACGCTTCACAAATTTGTCGAGAAATTTCGCCGTCTTCTGGTTCATTTCGTTCGTCTGTAAAACCTTCTCTTTGTACATGAAAACCTCCTACCAGCCGGCTTATTGAGAATGTTTCTCAGTAACTCCGGCACATTTAGGTATAATCCTATTACTTACCATCTTACTATAAATGAAGGGCAAAAACAACAAATATTTTTAGAAGAATCTGGAAAATGTGGTAGAATCGCACAAAGAAAGAGCCATGCGTCCCGCATGACTCTTTCCTCCTTAATCTTCATCCATTCTTATTTCAGATACTCCGAGATTGCGATCGCAGCTTTCTTGCCTGCGCCCATGGCGCTGATAACGGTCTTCGGTCCGGTCACGGTATCGCCGCCGGCATACACACCCTTTCTGGAGGTTGCGAAGGTATCGTCATCCACGGTGATATAGCCCTTGCTCTCAGAAATCTTCACGCCGTCCGCGCACCCGTTATCGCTGCCGTTGCCGATAGCCTCAATGATACAGTCCACATCCAGCACGAACTCGGAATCCTTCACAGGTACCGGTGAACGTCTGCCGGACTCATCCGGGTCGGAAAGGAACATCTTCTGACACTTCAGACCTGTTACCTTACCGTTCTCGCCGAGTACTTCCAGGGGACCGGTCAGGTACATAAACTCGATGCCCTCATCCATTGCCTCCTGAATCTCTGTGGGATCCGCGGGCATCTCCAGAAGGGATCTGCGGTAAACCACATAGACTTTCTCCGCCTTCGGTCCTCTCATGGCCGCGCGGCATGCGTCCATCGCCACATTTCCGCCGCCGATGATGGCGATCTTCTTAGACTCCGGCAGGGTATTCTCCAGATTGATCTTGCTCAGATAATCCGCAGCGCTCACCACACCCTCCAAATCTGCGCCGGGGATGCCCAGCTTGGTGGGTTTGCCTGCGCCGTTGCCAATAAATACCGCGTTAAAACCGTCTCTCTCCAACAGATCATCCAGCGTAAAATCTTTTCCCAGCGCCTTGCCGGTCTCGATGTGCACGCCCTTGGAATGCAGACTGTAAACCTCCAGCTCCAGAATCTCCTTCGGCAATCTGAACTCCGGGATGCCATATGCCAACACACCGCCCAGAATATCCTCTTTCTCAAAGATGGTCACTTCATACCCCATATCCGCCAGATCCCCTGCGCAGGTAATACCTGCCGGACCGGAACCGATCACAGCCACCTTGTAACCGTTTAGCTTAATATCTCTGGGTGCGTCTTTATCCTTGTGATGTCTGTGCCAATCTGCCACAAAACGCTCCAGAGCGCCGATGGCCACAGGCTTCCCCTTCTTGCCTCTCACACAGCTTCCTTCACACTGCAGATACTGGGGACAAACTCGTCCGCACACTGCAGGCAGCGTCGTGGTCTGCTTCAGGATCTGATAAGCCTCCTCGAACTCTCCCTCGGTGACCTTCTCAATAAATTCCGGAATATGATTGTGTACGGGACAGCCTTCTGTCATACAGGGATGCTTGCGACACTTCAGACATCTCATAGCCTCATGAATGGCCATTTCCTCTGTATAGCCGGTGGTCACCTCATCAAAATTCTTGTTGCGGATCTGCGGATCCTGCTCCGGCATCTTGGTCTTGCTTCTCGACATGTTTATCATAATACAGTCACCTCCTTGTTCGTGGTTTTCGCCCGCTCTACCAGCGTGTCATATCTGTCGAGGGCAGTCTCCTCCGCCTTCTCAAACAGCTTCTCCGCCTCGTCGGGGAACTTCAGTTTCAAGGAGTTGTATCGTACCTCGCCCATCAGGAAGTCGCGGAAATTCTCCGTCGGCTTGCCGCTGTCGATGGAAAGAGGATTCATGCCTTTCTCTGCCAGATCCGGATTGTATCTGAGCAGGTTCCAGTAGCCTGCGCGTACCGCGTTTCTCATCTCCAGCATGGATTTGTTCATACCGGCTTTCACACCATGGTTGATACAAGGCGCATACGCAATGATCAGGGACGGTCCGTCATAAGCCTCAGCCTCCTTCAGTGCCTGCAGAGTCTGTGCAGGGTTTGCACCCATGGCGATCTGGGCCACATAGATGTAGCCGTAAGCCATGGCGATCTGGGCCAGATCCTTCTTCTTCACACGCTTCCCGGAAGCGGCAAACTTCGCCACAGCACCGATGGGTGTTGCCTTGGAAGACTGTCCGCCGGTATTGGAATAAACCTCGGTATCAAATACCAACACATTCACATTCTCGCCGGAAGCCAGCACATGATCCAATCCGCCGTAGCCGATATCGTATGCCCAGCCGTCACCGCCAAAGATCCACATGGAAGGCTTGGTCAGCAGGTCGCTGTTCTCCACCACATATGCGGCATTCTTGTCCACATCGGAGATCTCTTTACATTTTGCCAAAAGCATATCGCCGGTCACCCTGGATGCCTTGCCGTCATCCATGAAACGCAGCCAGTTATCGGCAGCCACGCCCACCTGATCCTTGATCTGCTCTACCGCAGTCTTTAACTCTTTTCTTCTCGCCATCACGGACACAGCCATACCGAAGCCGAACTCCGCATTATCCTCAAACAGGGAATTCGCCCAAGCGGGCCCCTTGCCCTCTTTATTCACCGTGTAAGGGGTAGACGGTGCGGAACAGCCCCAGATCATACTACATCCGGTAGCGTTCGCCACAAACATTCTGTCTCCGAAGAGCTGTGTCACCAGCTTCGCGTAAGGAGACTCGCCGCAGCCAGGACACGCGCCGGAGAACTCCATCAGAGGCTGTACAAACTGGGTACCCTTCACCGTACTGGTATCGAACGGGATATCTCGATCCTCATTGTGGATCTCCGCAAACAGCTTATCATAGGTTGCCTGCGTCTTCTCCATGTAATCCGTATCCGTTGCCGCCATCTCGATAGCTTTCTTTCTGGCCGGACAAACCTGCGCGCAGGAACCGCATCCGGTACAATCCTTTGCGGAGAAGCCAAGCACAAAATACTTATCCTTGGTTCCCTTCATGGGTTTCGCATCAGGATACGCCTTTGCCTCTTCCTCCGTCAGCACAAAAGGACGGATCACACCGTGAGGACATACCAGTGCACACATATTACATTCCATACAATTGCCGGAACACCAATGAGGCAGATCCGCCGCGATACCGCGTTTCTCATAGGCCGCTGTACCGGAGGGAAGCATGCCGTTCGCCGTCTCCACGAATACAGATACCGGACAATTGTCGCCTGCCAGGGAATTGGTAGGTACCAGAATATTGTTCAGATAATCCGTATGGAACTTATCACGTCCTACCAGCTTCTCCGGTACAGGATCATCGGGAGCGTTCTTCCAGCTCTCCGGAACCTCCACCTTATGCACGCTCTGCACACCTGCATCCACAGCGGCACAGTTCATATCCACAATGTTCTGCCCCTTCTTGGAATAGGTATGGATGATCGCATCCTTCATGTACCCCACTGCATCATCGATAGGGATAATGTCCGCAAGCTTAAAGAAAGCCGCCTGAAGCACAGAGTTGGTACGCCTTGCACCCAATCCCACCTTTTTCGCCAGATCCACAGCGTCACAGGTATAAAACTTCACATTATTATTGGCAATATATCTCTTCACCTTTGCAGGCAGATGCTCCTCCAGCTCCGCATCCGTCCAGACACAGTTTAACAGGAAATAGCCGCCGGGCTTCACATCCTCCACCATGTCATACTTGGTCAGATAAGCGCTGTTGTGACATGCCACAAAATCTGCCTGTTTTACATAATAGGAGGACTTGATCGGGTTGTCTCCAAAACGCAGATGCGAGATGGTCACACCGCCGGATTTCTTGGAATCATACTGGAAATAAGCCTGCACGTACTTGTCCGTGTGATCTCCGATGATCTTGACGGAGTTTTTGTTTGCACCGACCGTACCGTCTGCTCCCAGACCCCAGAATTTACAAGCGCTGGTACCCGCGGGTGCCACATCCGGATTGGATGTCACAGGCAGGGAGAGATGCGTCACATCATCGTTGATGGACAACGTGAACTCCCGCTTCGGCGAGTCGCTCCACAGGTTCTCATAAGCCGCCTGAATATCGCCGGGCTGCACATCCTTGGAGCCCAGACCGTAACGGCCTCCCACGATCACACAGTTCTCCCACTTCGTGCCGCGCAGGGCGGAACAGATATCCAAATACAACGGCTCCCCGATACTGCCGGGCTCCTTGGTGCGGTCCAGAACCGCAATTTTCTGTACGGTATCTGGGATCACTTCCGTCAGATATTTTACGGAGAACGGTCTGTACAGATGCACTTCGATAATACCGACTCTCTTGCCCCGGGCATTCAGGTAATCGATCACTTCCTCCGCAGCATCGCAGACAGATCCCATTGCTACAAGGATCTCTGTCGCATCAGGTGCGCCGTAATAATTGAACGGCTTGTAATCCGTGCCGATCTTCTCGTTCACCTTGTCCATATATTTGGCAATGATATCCGGAGTTTCGTTATAAGCCGGATTGCTCGCCTCTCTGTGCTGGAAGAAGGTCTCGGGCTGCTCTGCGCTGCCCAGCAGATGCGGGTGGTTCGGATTAAGTGCATTCCTGCGGAATGCCTTCACCGCGTCCCAGTTCACCATTTCCTTCAGCTCATCATAGTCCCATGTCTCGATCTTCTGGTATTCATGGGAAGTCCGGAATCCGTCAAAGAAATGCATCATAGGCAATCTGCCGTCTATGGTGGACAAATGCGCCACTGCCGCCAGATCCATGACCTGCTGCACATTATTGGAACAGAGCATCACGAAACCGGTCTGTCTGCAGCTCATGACATCCGAATGATCGCCGAAGATGGACAGGGCATGAGAAGCCAGCGCTCTCGCTGCCACATGGAACACGGTGGGCGTCTGCTCACCTGCCAGTTTGTACATATTGGGGATCATCAAAAGCAGACCCTGAGAAGCCGTAAAGGTGGTGGTATACGCACCTGCCGTGATCGCACCGTGTACCGCGCCGGCTGCGCCGCCCTCGGACTCCATCTCGATGATCTTTACCTGCTCACCGAAAATATTCTTTCTCCCCTGAGATTCCCACTCATCCATGCTCTCCGCCATCGGTGAGGAAGGTGTGATGGGATAGATGGCTGATACTTCGGAAAACGCATAAGCCACATGAGCGGCAGCGGTATTTCCGTCCATTGTCTTTAATTTTCTCATAACCAGTACCCTCCTTCTTCCAGATCCATGGCTTCACGCTGCTTATAAATGTACTCCGGCACCGTCTGTGCCTTGATGATATTGTGTGAGCACACATACTGGCACATATTACAATCCTCGCAGACTGCCGGATCGATGACCGCATGCTTGCCCTCCATATAGATCGCACCGTTCGGACAGTTGTTATAGCAGTCCTCACAGGCGATACAGCCGGAATCACAAACCTTGCTCTTATCCTCATAATCGTCCACACTGGAGCAGGGCACCAGCTTGGTTCCCTTATACGGCACCATAGTGATCAAATGTCTCGGACACTCAAAGGTACAATCCCTGCATCCCACACACTTGTCGGGATCTACCACTGCCGTACCGTTCACCACGGAGATCGCTCCGTACCGGCACACTGCCGTACAGCTTCCCTGTCCGCAGCAGCCCGTGGTACACAGGTTCAATTCCTTTGCATCTAACTTCGCCGCGTCGTGACAGTTCTGGATGCCCATCTCTTTGAATTTTGCGCTGGCTCTGCTGCCGCCGCTGCATCGCACAAACGCCACTTTATCCTTGATCACCGTCAGATCATGGAGCGTATCCACGATGATCTTCTTCTTGCATCTCACGGTACAGGCACTGCAGCCCACGCACTTGTCATAATCGATCACCGCATGATTGTCCACGATAGACACCGCCCCCTGCGGGCAGACACGCTCGCACTCACCGCAGGCGATACACCCATATCCGCAGGTCTTCCGCACCACTTCCTCCTCGTCCTCCGTGCTGGAGCAGGGGATGAAATTGGTGGCATCCGCGGGGATCATACGGATCAGGTGCTGCGGGCAGACCCCCTCTGCCGCACAGTCACCGCAGCCGTTACATTTCTCCCGATCCACGATGATCTTTCCATTCTCAAGCTTCAATGCGCCCTGTTTACATACCTCCACACAGGAGCCCACACCCACACAGCCGCTCTTACACTCGCCGCGCTCAAACCCGGATTCCACTGCCTGCGCGCAAGTCTTACACTTACCCGCAAACCTCGCTTTCCC
>ODAI014808219.1_pt1 | contig 13731 bp, 16 predicted proteins | sample 1539321 | NCBI WGS metagenome assembly ODAI01 (sample SAMN02144231, study PRJEB22623) | gut metagenome | biome: sheep rumen | host: Ovis aries | place: New Zealand
AGTTCCCGATGCGTTCAAACGGACCACGAGTGAAGGAGACACCGGCAAGTCGGTGGTATCCGTCATTCATACCACCCTGTCCACACTAATTAACCTTAACCGGGTACTGGCATCTTCGGAAGCCGGTGCTCAGTTAAGTGCTGTATCTGTGGAGGGGAAAACTGCCGCCCGAAAGGGACGGACGGCTGCGTAAGCAGTCGTCTTAAGCAGCTGGAAGCTCCACCTATAGCCGCTTGCGGTTTAGGTGGAGAGGTTCACAGCTATGCCTGGTTTACGAAAGACGAGGCCAGGAAAAACATAAAGCCCGGGAGCCTCGCCGGGCGGTTTCTAGAAGAATATCTGAGTGTCTGAGAGGTATTTCCTGAATATGCAGAATGACATTGATATCAGGAATGCGATACGAGAGAACAAAGAAGAACTCAAACTACAACACCACAGGAGGACGCAGAATGAAGAAAGTTAAAACCGCCGTTATCGGCTGCGGCGCCATCAGCGATATCTATCTGTCCAACATGATCAACAAGTTTTCCACGCTCGATGTGAAGGCGTGCTGCGCAAGCCACCGCGAGAATGCGGAGAAAAAGGCGGCCCAGTACGGCATCCTTCCCTCCTCCACCGACGAGATCCTGGCAGATGACGAGGTGGAACTGATCGTTGTCCTGACCCCGGCCCCCAGCCACTATGAGCTGGTAAAAAAGGCCCTGCTGGCCGGAAAACACGTCTACACCGAAAAGCCCATCGCCACCGATCTTGCGCAGGCAAAAGAACTCCTTGAGCTTGCAAAAGAAAAAGGACTGCTTCTTGGCGCTGCGCCGGAGACCTTCCTTGGCAGCGCGGTCCAGACCGCCCGCAAGGCCATAGATGAAGGCATGATCGGAGACATTACATCCTTCCATGTGGTCGCAAACCGCGATCTGACCCTGCTGGCCAGCCTCTTCAAGTTCCTGCGCATGCCGGGAGGCGGCATCTGCTACGACTACGGCGTGTATTACCTCACAGCACTGATCTCCCTTCTGGGGTCAGTGAAGGAAGTCTATGCAAAAGTCGGCAACCATGCGAAAGTCCGGAAGAATATCATCCCCACAAGCCCGGAATTCGGGCAGGATTTCAGTTATGACAATGAGGCCGAGGTCAACGCGGTCCTCACCACGAACAGCGGCGTGACCGGAACCTTGTCCCTCAATGGCGACAGCGTTATTCAGGACCAGGCCTATTTCACGATCCACGGCACGAAGGGCATCCTCCAGCTGGGGGACGCCAACCAGTTCGGCGGCGAAGTCCGCTTCCTGCCCAACGATCCCCGCTCATGCAGCTGGCAGACACTGGAGCCGGTATCGAGCCTGACAGACAACTGCCGCGGCCTTGGCGTTGCGGACCTGGCCCGCTGCATCCGTGAGGGCGGCAAGCCCATGGTCAGCGCGGAAATGCCCTGCCATGTTCTGGATGTGGTTGAAAAAATAATGGAAAGCGGAAACAGCAAAAAGGCTCTTGAGACCGAGACCGTCTGCGATTGCCCTCCGGTTTTCGATAACTGGCAGGAACTCCTGAGCTAAGAGAATTCTTTTGGGAGGTACATATGATACAGGCAAAACATTGCAGAGATTGTAAATATAGTTTCGTGCTATAATATATTATCTTTACAAATATCTGCAGGAGGGCACGACAATGATAGAGTTCATGAAGACCGAAACACAGAAATGCGGCGATGACGAAATCGCAGCCCGCGATTCCCGTTATGAACAGATATCGAAGGTGAACCCTAAACGAGAGCTTTACCAGGCCGTGCAGAACGGACTGTATAAAAAGGGGTATAAGTTCGCTAAAGTAATTGAGTACAGGCAGGGAGACACGACAGAGAATACGTCGGAAAATGCGACGGAAAACAAAACAGGCGATAACCGCACAGAATAGTATTCAGAACGCTGCCTGCCGGCTGCATCGGGGCTGCCGCTCCGGACCTGCCGCTCCGGGCAGGGCACGGAGCCACTGAAAATGATGAAGGGCGTGTGAAAAATGAGAAATCGTTTTTCACACGTCCTTTTTTGTCGCCCGACCGCACCGGAAAAGCAGCGCAGGACAGAGGAACATCAGAAAGCCGCGGCATGAACCGAAAAACCGACTGACAGTCGAAAATGTCTTGACATCGCTCCGCACAAAACCTACAATAGAGAAAACCGACTGATAGTCGATTATGGAGGCGGGCTATGAAAAAGGGCGAGCGGCGAAAAAACGAACTGGTTCAAATTGCTTACAAAAAGTTTCTGGAAAAAGGTTATGAGCAGACGAGTGTGGATGAAATCATTGAAGCTGCGCAGATTGCAAAGGGAACATTCTACTACTATTTCCAGAGCAAGGAGCAGATGCTTGAGGAAGTAGTCGAAATGATGTTGGAAAAGGGCGCGGAGCGGGCCGCAGAAGTGCTTAACTTCACACTCTCCATCCCTGAGAAAATCGTCAGCATCATTCTCGCTTATCGACCGATGGTGAATGAGGCAGTTATCCAGGACGCACTCAATCAGCCGGGGAATATACTCCTGCACGACAGAGTAAACAAAAAGTTAATTGCCGGTGCAGTTCCTCTGATTTCTGAGACAGTAAGAGAGGGGATCCGGCAGGGTATTTTTGACTGTGAGCAGATTGAAGAACGCGTAAAGATGATACTTATTCTGAGTTCCCGGATTTTTGACGACGGTGATTTTACAAATGATGATGTAATCGCATTTTTAGACATAGTTGAAAAAACATTCGGTGCGAAGCCGGGAACAATGAGTTTCATCAGAGAATTGATTGGAAAGGGGAAATGATGGCGAAAACAAAAGATAACTATAGATACAGACCGGTGCTCTTTTTCATCTGTGCGTATCTGTTCACATGGATTTTCTGGATCCCGGCGATTTTTCTGCCGGAGAGCATCAGTCCATTACTGATGCTGATCGGACTGATTGCTCCTGCGGCAGTGTCTACCGTTTTTATCATGGTATCGGGGTCGGATGCTCTAAAGCAGGATCTTAAAAACAAGCTTGTCGGCTTTTACAAGGTAAAATGGCTGAATGTTCTTTTGGCGGTGATTGTATTTGCGCTTGTGATCGTCTGTTCTATCCTGCTGTCGCTCCTCTTCGGGCAGTCACTTAATCAGTTTTCCTTCACGGAGGACTTCTCCTTTACCGGCATCGGAATAGCGGGCGCGTTCGTTACCATTGCGATCGCTTCCATTATCGAGGAGGTGGGCTGGAAAGGATATTGTGAGGATTCGATTGGAAACTATATGAACTGGTTTTGGGAATCCATGATTTTCGGCGCGCTCTGGTCCTTCTGGCATTTTCCGCTCATTTTCATACAAGGGACCTATCAGGCCGGTCTTATGGTAAATCCTCTTTATGTAATCAACTTTTTTGTAAGCGGGATACCTATGGGATTCGTCATTACATTGGTTACCGTAATCATAGTTGTGATCAAAAAGGATATGTTCTTTGAAACCCGTCATGTCGGAAGACTTCTCGAAATGCAGACCGGAGGAAAGGCATGATGCAGTCGGCGCGCAATTACAGAAAGTTCATCCTGCTATGGGCTGGTGAGCTGATCTCCCAGATCGGAGGCGGACTTACCAGCTTCGGCCTGGGCGTTTATGCTTTTAGTCAGACAGGACGTGCAGCAGATATGGCGCTTATCACGCTGCTTGGTTTTCTCCCCGGTCTTCTTTTAAGCGCCCCGGCAGGTGTGCTTGCGGATAAATATGACAGAAGACTTCTCATGATGATTGGAGACGGGTGTTCCGGAGCAGGCGTCGCTTTCATTCTTTTGTGCATGTTAAGCGGCGGCGCAACGCTTACCCGGATTTACACAGGGGTATTTATAAGTTCCGTTTTTTCATCTCTCATCGAACCGTCATACAGAGCCACGATTTCTGATTTGCTGACAAAAGAGGAGTTTTCAAAAGCGAGCGGCCTGGTATCTCTGGCGGGAAGTGCAAAATACCTGTTTTCCCCTGTCATTGCCGGATTCCTGTTAACCGTCAGCGATGTAAAACTGCTTCTGCTCATCGATATATGCACCTTCATACTGACAGTGATATCTGCCGCTGTTGTCAGAAAAAGCATTGATACAAAGAAAACCGAAACAACAGATGCATTTTTCAGTCAGTTGAAAGAAGGCTGGAGGGCGGTATATGACAGAAAAGGCGTATTCATGCTTGTAATGGCAGCATCCGTCATTACACTTTTCATGGGCGTGTTCCAGGTGCTGGCGGCTCCGGCAGTACTTTCCTTCGCTGATTCAAGGACCCTGGGCATTACAGAAACAACGTGCGCGTGCGGCATGCTTGTATCCGGAGTGGTTTTGGGAATGTGGGGAATTAAGAAAGGATTTGTAAGAGTTTTAAGTATATCCCTGGCGCTTGCCGGCATTTTCATGATCGGATTCAGTGCGTTTGAGAGCATCCCGCTGATGTGCGTGTCCGGCTTTCTGTTTTTCGCGGCTCTGCCATTTGCCAATAACTGTCTGGACTATCTTACGAGAACAAATATCCCGGACGAGTTTCAGGGAAGGGCGTGGGGATTGATCGGGTTTCTCTCGCAGCTTGGCTATGTCGCTGCCTATGCAGTATCAGGATTTGCCGCCGACATTTTGGGGACGCTGACCGGGAGAGGTGCAGGGAGAGGCTCCGCGATGATGATCGGACTGTCGGGACTGTGCCTTATAGTCGCTGCATTAAGCATACCCGGGATAAAGACTATAAGAAATCTTGATACATAAAGATTCTGTGCTACCATATGGACAGTGGTACTGTTTTGCAGGACCGGTATTCAGGCGACGGGACATTTAGCACTACGGAAGAGCTGAGCAATTTCCATGTATATAACGGGATTACATGGCGCATTGTTAATGATTCCATAAACATTGCTGTATTATGTGAAAAACAACAAGATCGCGGATGTCGGTACGCTCATCATATCCGGCTATACGGCAGAAGGCGAGTTCACCTTTAATGACGCCTATGAGGACTACCACGGATACCTCGGATGGGACGGTCAGGACTGGGTTGTCACTGCGAGCGACTCCTATGAGAATGTGTACGAAAACGGCATCGAATTTACCGGGCTGACGGAGTTCTAAATGCTGCCGGGCTGCCTGTGGGAAGGCACTTCAGTGCCAAAAAGCTGTGGATCATGCCAAAAACTCCTTTTCGTGCCAGAAGCCGCCTGATTTCTTGAAGCTATCCCTGAAGTGGGATAATATTATTCTCAGAAGATCGAATCCGCTCTTCGCGCATTTACTCTGGAGGTGATTCCTTTTATTGGCGGAACAAGATCTGTTTGAGAAGACGCTTGAAGAATACAACGATGTGTTTGCCGATATTGTAAACGGACTGCTGTTTGACGGCGAACAGGTCGTGCAGGAAGAGAACCTGACAGATGTACAGCCTTATTCAACGTATAAGGCGGACGGCAGGACACACGGACAGGAGCGTGATATAGCAAAATACTGGCTGACAGCGGAAGGCAGCAAGGTCAACCTGAATATACGAATTGCTTTTTTTGGAATAGAAAACCAGACTAAGTACGATTCCAGAATGCCGCTCAGAGTAATAGGATATGACGGAGCAGCGTACAGAGCAGAGTTGGAAGAGGACAAATGCTATCCGGTGATTACAATAGTATTGTACTTTGGGAACGGCCGCTGGAAGAACAGGACACTTTACGATGTTATGGAGATTCCGAAAAAACTCAAACCATACGTGAGCGACTATAGAATCAATGTATTTGAGATAGCTCACCTGCCGGAGGAGGCAATAAGCCATTTTCACAGTGACTTTAAGATTGTTGTGGATTATATTGTTCATAAAAGAACGGATCCCGACTACAGACCGACAGATGCGCAAAGGTTCAGACATGTGGATGAAATCCTTAAACTGATGTCAGTCATGACACAGGATCGTAGATACGAAGAAGTGTTGCTCGAAGAAAGAGAAAGGCCTGAGAATATGTGTGAAGTGCTGGATCGCGTAGAAGAAAAGGGCAGACAGGAAGGCATCAAGGAAGGCAGACAGGAAGGCCTTGAGGAAGGCACATACATGACACAGCTTAAAAATATCAGGTGCATCATGGAAGGCCTGAAATACACCTCCGAGCAGGCAATGGATCTGCTGAAGATACCTGCGGAAGACAGGCAGGAGTATGCAGCGAAACTGTAATCAGAGATAAGCCTATAATTATAGAACTATATAGTGTTGCTCGAAGAAAGAGAAAGGCCTGAGAATATGTGTGAAGTGCTGGATCGCGTGGAAGAAAAGGGCAGACAGGAAGGCATCAAGGAAGGCAGACAGGAAGGCCTTGAGGAAGGCCTTGAGAAAGGCACATACATGACACAGCTTAAAAATATCAGGTGCATCATGGAAGGCCTGAAGTACACTTCCGAGCAGGCGATGGACCTTCTGAAGATACCTGCGGAAGACAGGCAGGAGTATGCCGCGAAACTGTAAACGGAGACACGCCAATAATATAGAACTATAAAGTGTTGCTCGAAGAAAGAGAAAGGCTTGAGGATATGTGTGAATTGCTGGATCGCGTAGAAGAAAAGGGCAGACAGGAAGGCATCAAGGAAGGCAGACAGGAAGGCAGATACATGATGCGGCTTAATGATATCAGGTGCATCATGCAAGGCCTGAAATACACCTCCGAGCAGGCGATGGACCTGCTGAAGATACCTGCGGAAGACAGGCAGGAGTATGCCGCGAAACTGTAAACGAAGACATACGATTAACAATTAAGAAGAGCGGACTTTATTGCGCTGGCTGCAGGGTATTCTGCGGCCAGCGCATTTCACTATGGAAAACATCGGGAGGCAGCTGTGATCTATATAATCCGTCACGGACAGACAGAAAAAAATAAGGCCAATGTCCTTCAGGGACGAAGCGACGTCTCGCTGAACGATACAGGCAGGCAGCAGGCCATGGAGGCTAAACTTAAGTTTGAGGTTCGGGGAATCCGTTTCAACAAGGTCTTCACCAGTCCGCTGATCCGCGCCATGCAGACGGCGGAGATCATTGCGGAAGGTGTGCCGCAGACGGTGGACGGGCGCCTGATCGAGATGGACTACGGTCCGTATGAGGGGATGGATCTTCGCTCCCCTGCCCCGGAGGTGCTCGAGTTTTTTAAAGACTTTGTCCATAACCCCGCGCCGGAGGGAATGGAACCTCTGCAGGACGTTGTAATCAGGCTCGGCGCATTCCTTGAGGATATCCGCAGGGAGGCGGAGTGCGGGAATATCCTGATTTCCACGCATGCGATCGCCATGAAAGGCGCCCTCGAATATCTGACCCCCGATTCACACGGAAGCTACTGGTCAAAATATGTCGGAAACTGTGCGGTATACTCCGCGGATGTGACACCGGACAGAGGCTGGTCGGTACCGACCGAGCTTTTCTAAATGCCGGGAAGCCTAATTGCCGGGAAGTTCTGCTGAAATGCCGGCTCTGCAGCACTGCAAAGACGACCAAGGCCATACCAGGAGGAAACACCCATGAGACTTTTTGTTGCAATCCGCCTGTCTGAAGAATTAAAAGAGGAAATCGCAGGCTGCATGCGCAGGATGAAGAAACTCGGAATCAAGGGGAGCTACGTCCCCGCAGACAATCTTCATATCACGCTGGCCTTTATCGGTGAGACTGATAAAACGGATGCGATCATAAAGGCCCTGTCGGCAGTACGCCCGGAGCCATTCAGGCTGTCGCTGTCGGAGATGGGAAACTTTGGCAATACGCTCTGGATCGGCACTGACGGGGACCGCGAACTGTCCGAAGCGGCAAAGAGCGTACGGGAGGCTCTGGACAGAGCCGGCATCGACTATGATCATAAAAAATTTGTCCCTCATATCACGATCATCCGCAGAGTATCCGGCAGCTGGGAAAAGGTGAAGCCGCCCCGGAAGACAATGAAAGTTACAGGCATCTCCCTCATGAAATCAGAAGTGAAAGACGGAAGACGGGTATATACAGAAATTTTCACTGCAGATCAGTAGAAGTATCCTTTTCGGAAACCGCACGCAGGGGCAGGAGCCCCTGCGGATGTGAGGATAAATTTTTCGTGTTTTTCATACCATATGCGCAAAATATTCGTGGTTTTGCCCTTCCTGTGTGAGTATGATGAAATTGTGCAAAATTTTCACATTTCGAGCAACGGAAACGCGCCGAGCAACGATGAGATGCACCGGCGCAAGAGAAATACGACGATGTACACAGGGCACAGCTCCCTCTGGGCACATGTATTTCTTAAGAATCAGGGCTTAAGGATCGATGAGAAATGGCACCTGGACCCGTCCGATTACGCAGAGGTGGGCGGCGCCTTTCCGATATTTCAGCGGAGTTTTCCGCAAATTCAAGGGCGTGACGCCCAGACAGTACCGCAAGATGCACCAGATGGTATGATCTGCCTTCGGGCTGCAGAAAAGAACAGGATTTCAGTACAGAGTGGAGGAACCGATATGGTCAGAATGGCACTGATAGGAGCCGGCGGAATGGGCCGGAAATACGCACAGATGATTTCGGAAGGCAGGATTCCTTCCATGAGCCTCACGGCCGTAGTGGCAAGAAATGATGGAGCACGCGCCTGGGCAAGGGAAAAATTAGGCGCCGGCGTGCAGCTGTTCGACAGCGCGGATGCCCTGTTTGACGCACCGGACCTCTATGACGCCGTCCTCATCGTAACGCCTCACAGGCTCCATCCGGAGCTGGCCGTCAGGGCCTTTGAACTGGGGAAACATGTCTTTACCGACAAGCCTCTTGGAATCTCCGTGGACCAGTGCCGGAAGATGCTGGACATGGCGGCCTCTACCGGGAAGGTCTTTGCGGTCATGTACCACCAGCGGCGCTATCGGAAATTCATGCGGATAAAGGAGATCCTGGAGAGCGGCGAAATCGGCACCGTCCGGCGCGTCCTTCTGGAGAACTCGAGATATTACAGGACAGAGCATTATCACCACTCCAGCCCCTGGCGCAGCAGCTGGAACGGAGAGGGGGGCGGTGCCCTGATCAACCAGGGACAGCACATCCTCGACATCTGGCAGTGGCTCTTCGGCATGCCGGAAAAGCTCTCAGCGAACATCCCCTTCGGTAAATACAATAACTTTGAGGTCGATGACGAGGCTTCGCTCTTTATGGACTACAAAGACGGCATGACGGCTGTTTTCCTTCTGACAACGGGCGAGGGCGTCTGGAAAGAGCGCATGGTAATCGCGGGCAGCAAGGGAGAAATCCTCATGGACCGTGACCGGCTGACCATCACCCGCTTTTCGGAGGACCTTACGGACTATTCCAAAACGTCCGATACGAATTCCCGGGAAGGGATCGTGTCCGAAGTGACGCAGGAGGAGTACCCGGTGACGGAGGAGCCTTATCCGGAGATGCTGGAAAACTTTGCGCAGGCGGCGGAGAATGGGACGCCCCTTTTCGCGCCGGGTGCGGAAGGTATCCATGCGCTGGAGCTATGCAACGCCGCATACTATTCCGCATGGACGGGGCAGCAGGTGATCTTCCCCTTCGACTGGGCAGCCTACGAGCGCGAATATGAAGAGCACTGCAGGAGTGAGAGGAGCAAAGTATGAAAGGCCTGCCGATGCAGGCATTTCATACAGCGCCATCGGTGCTGATGCACCGGGCGCCGCATTCGGCAAAACCGCATCATTTTCGACAATGTACACGTCTCTTTCGCAGATGAGATGCAGGAGGAATATCCTGCCATGATGGCGGAGGTGGAGCCCTGCACGGGAATGGGACTCTTCATACGGAACGCAAGATTCCTGGAGCTTCGGGACGTCACCGTGGAAGGCGCTAAGACCGCGGAGAGAGACCTGGACGGGATCAATGAACTGAGAAGCTGAAGCTGAACGGCAAAAAGGATACGGATGAACACGAAGAATACCGGAATATATGATGTGATCGTCATCGGCGGAGGCGTCGTAGGCTCTGCCATCGCAAGAGAGCTGACCAGGTACCGGCTGAAGGTTGCCGTCCTGGAGAAAAATCCCGACGTCTGTCTCGAGACGAGCGGGCGCAACACCGGCGTCTGCCACGGCGGCTTTGCCTACGACCCGGGAAGCCTGAAGGCAAAGCTTTGCGTTGAAGGCAACCGGATGATGGGGGACCTGTGCGAGGAACTGGACGTGCCCTTTAAGCGGACCGGCAAGGTCCTTGTCGGCAATACCGAAGAGGAGTACAACCGCCTTCTGGAAGTGATCGCCCAGGGAGAAAAGAACGGCGCATCGGGCCTTCGGATGATTGACGGGCAGGAACTCAAACGCCTTATCCCGTCGGTGCTCGGCTCCTTTGCAATGCTCTCGGAAAACAGCGGGATCATCGATCCGTTCCTTCTGACCATTGCGCTGGCGGAAAACGCGGTGCAGAACGGCGCCCGGTATTTTCTGATGCATGAAGTGACGGCCATTGAGCGCCGGGAGGAGATCTACAGCATCACCGCGGGCGGCGAGGTCTTCCGCACAAGGTGGGTTGTCAACAGCGCAGGCCTTAACTGCGAGAGCATCTCCCGCATGCTGGGAATCACCGGATACAGGATGATCTATTCCAAGGACGACTACATCATCCTCGACTCCCGGCTGGGCGGCCTCGTCCCGATGCCGATCTATACGGTGCCTTCCAACACCTATATGGGAATCCATGTGACGATTACGACGGACGGAAACGTTCTTCTCGGGCCCACAGCGGAGTATACCGACAACAACCACTGGTACGGCGTGGAAAAAAAGAACATCGACGCTCTCTACGAGGAAGCCATGCGCATATGGCCCCATGTCCGGCGCGCCGACTATATCCGCACCTACTCCGGCATCCTCCCCAAGTGGACGGATGAGAACGGCGTGATCCAGGATTTCCGGATTGAAGTGCGCGACGACATCGCACCGAGAGCCGTCAACCTGATCGGTATCGAATCCCCCGGCCTTACGGCCTGCAGGGCGATCGCCCTCCATGTCATCGGCCTGATCGGGGAGCGCGAAGAGCTCGCCCCGAATCCTGATTTCGACCCGAAGAGGAAAGGGATCCGGCGCTTTACCCAGCTCTCCCTTGAGGAGCAGCAGGCCGCCATCAGGGAAAACCCGGACTGCGGCGAGTTTATCTGCCGCTGCCAGAAGGTGACGAAGGCCGAGATCCTCGAAGCGATCCATAATCCCCTGGGCGCTAAGACCATGGTCGGGATCAAGTACAGGACCCGGGCCATGATGGGCCGCTGCCAGGGCGGCTACTGCCAGATGCGCATCGAGCAGCTCCTCGAACAGGAATGGGGCCTGAAGCCGGAGGAAGTCCTCTACGCGAGGGAAGGATCGAACCTCTTTACCGGAAAAGTCCGGGAAACAGTATAGGAAAACAAACCATGGAAAATGATCTCAGAATGATCGACGTTGTGATCGTGGGCGGAGGCCCTGCAGGCCTTGCCGCCGCAGTAAGGCTCTATAAACAGGGCATCCGCACTATCCTTGTCGTAGAGCGGGAAAAACAGCTCGGCGGGATCCTGCGCCAGTGCATCCATGACGGCTTCGGCCTTACAAGGTTCGGACAGTCCATGAGCGGCCCGGAGTACGCGCAGCGCTTTATTGATGAGCTGATAGGCCTCCGGATCCCTTACATAACGAACGCGACGGTTTCGGATATAACCAATGAGAAGGTCGTCACGATCGTGACACGCGAAGGAGTCATGAAGGTGCAGGCGAAAGCCATCATCCTCACCATGGGCTGCCGTGAGCGCACCAGAGGCGCCCTCGCAATTCCGGGAGAAAGACCGGCGGGCGTCTTTACCGCAGGCGTTGCACAGGCCTATATGAATCTCTATAATCGGATGCCCGCAAAGGAAGCAGTCATCCTCGGCTCCGGCGATATCGGCATGATCATGGCAAGACGCCTTACCCTTGAGGGTGCCCACGTGAAGGCGGTCTATGAGATCCTGCCTTATCCCTCCGGCCTTGTCCGCAACATTGAACAGTGCCTGAATGATTACGGGATCCCGCTTTACCTCTCCCATACAGTCACGGATATCCACGGCGCATCGCGTCTTGAGGGCGTCACCGTCTCGAAGGTGGACGAGAGAATGCAGCCCGTGCCCGGCACAGAAGAGTATATTCCCTGCGATACCCTGATCCTCTCTGTCGGACTCATCCCCGAGAACGAGCTCTCCCTGGATGCGGGCGTAAAGCTCGACGACAGGACGAAGGGCGCGAGCGTCAGCGAGTTCTATGAGACATCGGTTCCCGGGATCTTCGCCGCGGGCAACGTTCTTCATGTTCACGACCTGGTGGATTTTGTCTCGAAAGAGGCGGAAAGCCTTGCGGAAGCGGTCTGCCGCTATATCTTGGAGGGATCCCTTCCGGAGTGCCGGATTCCCGTGAAATACGATGCGAATATCAACCACACGGTTCCGATGGCGGTGTCCGGAAGGCAGGACTTTTCCTTAAGCCTCAGGGTCAGCCGCCCGATGGAAAACATCCGGATCAGCGTATCCCAGGGCGGGAGGGAGATCACCTTTAAGAAACTTCGAAGAGCCGTCCCTGCCGAGATGATCCAGATGAAAATCGATGCCGAAAAGATCACGGGAGAAGAACCACTGGAGGTCAGCGTAAAATGAACCGCGAATTTACATGCATTATCTGCCCCAACGGGTGCAGGATAAACGTCGAATACGAAAAGGATGGGGAAAATACGACCATCACCTCCGTTGCCGGCAACCTTTGCAATAAAGGCGCAGCCTATGTAGAACAGGAACTGATCATGCCCATGCGCACGATCGCAAGCTCCGTCTTAGTGGACGGCGGCGTCCTGCCCCTTGCCAGCGTCCGGCTGACAAAACCTGTCCCGAAGGAACGCATCAGCGACGTCATGAAAGAGATCCGCAAGGTCCGGGTCAAGGCGCCGGTAACCGCCGGCACCGTACTGATCAGCGACATCCTGGGCCTCTCCTCGGACGTAATTATCACTAAGAATGTAGAGAGCACAACATAATGATCACAAAAGGAGCCCTTTTATTCGGGCTCCTTAATTATGACTTGCTTCACACGGCAATTTCATATTTCTCCTTCAAGTTATTCAGCATACTGTACTTAATCATTCGTTCCAGTTGCATTCTTCCAACTACTATCCCCGGAGCAATTCCCTGTGCTTTTGCAAATTGGAGTACCCTTTTCTCTGAATAATCTCTTTCCCTTCTAAAGGCCTCAAAATCATCGGATGAAATAAGTGTATCTCCAGACCATTTATCTGCAGCTTTCTCATCATCTTCAGATGTGCCATCAGACTGCCCTACATGACCCAGAACAATGTGCGCGAGTTCATGGAACAGGCTGAACCAAAACTTGTCAGCGTCCTTACCTCTGGCAGTGAGTGCTACGACAATCTTGTTTCCATCCATAAAAGAAGCGCCCTGAAGGAATGATCCTTTAAGATGTGGCAGGAATACTAAAGCTATTCCGCAATCCGCAAGACGTTTCTTGATCTGAGGACAGAATTCCTCAGGTTTAAGAACTGTCATTTTTCTTATTTCGGGCATGGCAGAAATCAAGCCTTTGATATTGATCGGAGCAGTTTGGATACCACGCGCCTTAATCTTTGCCTCCTGCGCCCATGCTATCAATGCCAGATCACTTTTTTCTGTTATTGCCAGACGCCTGCAGGCTATTCTCGTAATCTGCTCACTTCCAAGAAGCGAGAGCTCAACAACCTCGAAGTATTTCCTCAGA
>ODAI011587720.1_pt1 | contig 13726 bp, 8 predicted proteins | sample 1539321 | NCBI WGS metagenome assembly ODAI01 (sample SAMN02144231, study PRJEB22623) | gut metagenome | biome: sheep rumen | host: Ovis aries | place: New Zealand
CGTCGCGAAGCTTCGCAAGTATGTGTCTGAGAGCGGCAAGATCCTTCCCAGACGGATCACCGGTACCTGCGCGACTCATCAGAGAGCGCTGACCGCTACGATCAAGAGAGCCCGTCATCTGGCTCTTATGCCTTATTCCGAGCGCTGAGCCGGGGGCATTTAAGGTAAGAAACAATGAGGAGCGCTGCATCAGCAACGATGCGGCGCTTTTTTTGCGCGAAGCAATGAGCCATGCGTGGACGGGATGGCAAGCGGACATTGAGAGCTTGCTCACAAATGGACGATTGACAGACCGGACACATACGGCGAATGCCGCGACAGTGAGAGGCCGGAGGCCGCAGGCGTGATCCCGGTGCCTTGCAGGTCTTGTTGCGGAAGGCAATATAATGATATACTAATAAGATAAAAACAATAAGGCAGCCGGAGAATCATGGAAGGAGAGAGGGGTCAATGAAACAACTGGAGATTGCTGATTCTTTTTATCAGGAAGAGGAGCGCTGCGGATATGTGGTTTCCGCCCATATGAAGAAAGTCTGGGCAGTGGAGCTCGATCTTCTCTACCAGCTGCAGCAGGTCTGCGAGAAGTACGGGATCCAATATTACGGGTCAGGAGGAACGATCCTCGGCGCGGAAAGGCACAAGGGGATGATCCCGTGGGACGATGACATCGACATCATGATGCTCAGGGACCAGTATGATCTTCTGTGCTCCCACGCGGACGAGTTCGAGGAGCCGTATTTTTTCCAGACATTTGATACGGACGAAGGCTATTTCAGGGGGCACGCCCAGCTCAGGAACAGCAATACGACCGGCGTCCTCGTGGATGAAGCGAAGAAGAACGTCCCCTTCAACCAGGGGATCTTCATCGATATCTTCCCGCTCGACAACATTGTCAGGAACCGCAAGCTCTGGGCGAAGCAGATGAAGAGGATCGAGAAGTACAGGGAGCAGGCCAAGAAACTGTACCGCACGACCGACGGGTATCACCCCGAAGAGGCGTCGAGACTCAGGAAGGCGGCCCATCTGGTAACTCCGCTTCTGGGGAAAGTCTACTCATGGAAGGACGCCTACAGAAAGTTCGATGAGGAGTGCAGACGGTACAATGATCTTGATACCAAATATGTCGGTAAGATCAGTTTTCAGCCGTACGGCATGAAGATGTACGACCTTCGCTCCGAGTTCGACGGAACGGTGTACCTGGATTTCGAGATGCTGAAGATCCCCGTGCCTTCCGGATACAAAGTGCATCTCCGCCGTCAGTACGGCGATTACCACAAGTTCGTGATCGGTACGAGCGATCACGGCGGACTGATTCTGGATGCCGATATCCCTTACAGGGAGTGGATCCGCAAGTACCATGAGAATCCGGAGGGGGAAGAGTGAAAAAGATGCTCGCACAACGAGGCTCGCATCTTTGGAAGCCGTGCGGAGCGCGTCTTCTTCATGCCTTTGTCTGTGCCAGCATTTCTGTTCACAGGGTCTTTCGCCGAACCGCTCCGGTATGGAGGAAGCGATGAGCAGCCAAGAGAAACGTAAGAAGAAACTGAGTGCCTTTTTCAAAATACCGCTTATGCTGGGCATTTTCCTCGCGGGGATCACGGTCCTGCTGTATTTTATTTACTGGCCGACAGGCGTTATCCTCACGGTATTCCTCGGGATCTACTTTATTTTTACCCTGTACATGTATTTCAACAACAGCGAGATCCTGCGCAGGGAGATGATCGATTTTGCCACCTCCTACGGGCAGCTCCAGGGAGAACTGCTCAAGGAATTTGACGTACCTTACGCGCTGCTTGATGAGACCGGCAAGATCATGTGGCTGAACGACGCGTTCTGCGTCGTCTCGCACAGGGATGAGGACTACCGGCGCTCCATCACGACGGTCTTTCCCTCGATCCGCAGGGAGATCCTGCCCGCGGACGACAAGGGGATCAGGCTCCCGGTGGAGATGGAAGGCTCAAGTTTCATGGCATATATCAAGAGGGTCGATATGGCCGACCTTCTGCCTTCCAATACGATGCTCGATGAAAAGGCCAGGACCGGGAAGCTGTACTCCCTCTTCCTCATCGACGATACGGCCGCGCGCCTCGCGATCCAGGAGGTGGACGACCAGAGCATCGTAGTAGGTTTCGTATATATCGACAACTACGAGGAAGCCGTTGATCCGCTCGAAGATGTCAGGAAGTCCCTTCTTGTGGCGCTGATCGACCGGAAGGTCACGAAGTATTTTGCCTCGATCGACGGGATCTGCAGCAAGCTCGAGAAGGACAAATATCTGGTCGTCATGAGAAAGAAATCCCTGCGGCAGCTGGAGGAGAACCACTTTGACCTGATCGAGGATGTCAAAACAGTGAAGATCGGCAATGAACTGGCGATCACGCTCAGTATCGGCATCGGCCTGGACGGCCTTAGCTATGCGCAGAACTACGAATTCGCGAGAAATGCCGTCGATCTGGCGCTCGGACGCGGCGGCGACCAGGCGGTCATCAAGAATTCGGAGAATGTCACGTACTACGGCGGAAAGAGCCGGCAGGTGGAGAAGAGCACGCGCGTCAAGGCGAGGGTCAAGGCGCAGGCGCTCAAGGAGATCATAGATTCCAGGGACAAGATCTTCATCATGGGGCACCGCCTCGGAGACCCCGACAGTTTCGGGGCATCGCTCGGCATTTATATGATCGCGAGGACGATGAACAAGAAGGCGCATATCGTGATCAACGACAGGACCGTGTCCCTCAAGCAGGTCGTCAGGCTGTTTGAGAATAACGAGAACTATCCCAAGGATATGATCATCGACAGTTCCGCCGCGATCGAGGAAGTCACGGACAATTCCGCGCTGGTCGTCGTCGATGTCAATAAACCGAGCCTCACGGAGTGCCCGGAACTCTTAAAGAATTGCAAGTCCATCGTAGTCCTGGACCATCACCGGCAGGGCAAGGAAGTGATCGAGAACGCGACGCTCTCCTATGTTGAGCCCTATGCGTCCTCTACGTGCGAGATGGTCTCGGAGATCCTGCAGTACATCGGGGAGAACATCAAGGTGAGGCCGGAAGAGGCGGACGCCATCTACGGCGGCATCGTGGTGGATACGATCAATTTCACGAACCGCGCGGGCGTGCGCACCTTCGAGGCAGCCGCGTTCCTGCGGCGCTGCGGCGCGGACGTCACAAGAGTCCGCAAGCTGTTCAGGGAGGACGTCGATGCCTACAGGGCCAAAGCGGACGCGGTATCCCGGGCGCAGATCTTCAGGGAGGTCTACGCGATCTCCGAGTGCGAGTCGGAGGAGGTCGCAAGCCCTACTGTGATCGGCGCGCAGGCAGCCAATGACCTTCTCGGGATCAAGGGCGTCAGGGCGAGTTTCGTCTTCACCCGCTATCAGGGCAAGGTCTATATCAGCGCCCGGTCCATTGACGAAGTCAATGTGCAGCTGATCATGGAGAGAATGGGAGGCGGAGGCCACCTGAACGTGGCCGGCTGCCAGCTGGAAAATGTGTCCGTAGAGAAAGCGATGGAAATGCTCAGGACGACCATCAGCGAGATGACGGACGAGGGCATGCTTGAGTGATCGAAGGCGCAGGCGGGCGAAGGCCCGGCCGGCCATCGATCTTGGAGGTAAATGTGAATAAAGGGCGCGAAGCGCTCCGGAACGGAGGTAACCATGCAGGTCATTTTATTACAGGATGTCAAGTCTCTCGGCAAAAAAGGCGAGATCGTTAAGGTGAGCGACGGCTACGCGCGCAACTTTGTGATCCCCAAAAAGCTCGGAGTCGAAGCGACGGAGAAGAACAAGAACGAGTTAAGGCTCCAGAAGGCGCATGAAGACAAGCTTGCGGCCCAGAAGCTCGCGGAGGCGAAGGCGACGGCTGAGGACCTGGCCGGACGCAAGATCGTGGTCAAGATCAAGGCAGGAGAGAACGGCAAAGTGTTCGGCTCTATTTCCGCCAAGGAGATCGCGGCGGCGGCCAAAGAGCAGCACGGGCTTGACCTGGACAAGAAGAAGATCCAGGTGGCGGATCCCATCAAGTCCTTCGGCAGCTTTGAGATCCCGATCAAACTCCATCCGCAGGTAACAGGCACCCTGAACGTGGTGGTACAGGAAGCATAAGAATCCGGCACAGGAACAGAACAAGGACCTACAATGGCAGAAGAAGATGTTAAGGGCAGGGTAATGCCCCATAGTATAGAAGCGGAGCAATCCGTCATCGGCGCCATGCTGATGGATTCGGAAGCGATCGAGATCGCCTCAGAGATGCTCAGGGAAGATGATTTCTATGCCCGCCAGTACGGGGTGCTCTTTTCCGCGATCCTGGAGATGCATACAAAGGGAGAGGCCGTGGATCCGGTCACGCTCCAGACCCGGCTGCGCGAGAAGAACCTTCCGCCGGAAATATACGGCAGCAGCGCGATCTTTGAACTCATCGAACAGGTCCCCACTTCCGCCAACATCAAGACCTACGCGGGCATCGTCGCCGAAAAGTCGCTCCTGCGCAGGATGATCCGCGCGAATGAGGAGATCGCCGGCGCCTGTTATACGCAGAAGGACGACGTCGAAGAGATCCTGAACCAGGCGGAGAAGAAGATCTTCGAGATCTCTCAGAAAAGAGATGCCGACGGCTTTGTCCCGATCCGGCAGATCGTTCTGAACGCGATCGACAAGATAGAGTATGCCAGCCATATCAAGGGCAACGTCACGGGACTGTCCACGGGCTTTACGGACCTGGACAACCGCACGGCGGGCTTCCAGCCGTCTGACCTGATCCTGATCGCGGCAAGGCCTTCCATGGGAAAGACAGCGCTGGTGCTCAACATCGCGCAGCATATGACGCTCAGGGAGAACCGGTGCACGGCTATATTTTCCCTGGAAATGTCCAAGGAACAGCTGACGAACCGCCTGTTCTCCATGGAATCCCACGTGGACGCGCAGAAGATCCGCACAGGAGACCTCACGGAGCAGGAGTGGGCGGACCTGATCGAGAGCGCCGGGAATATCGGTGAGAGCAAGCTCATTATCGACGACACCCCCGCGATCTCGGTCCCGCAGATGCGCTCCAAGTGCCGCAAATACAAGATGGAATTCGGTCTGGAGATGGTCATCGTCGATTACCTTCAGCTGATGAGCGGGAACGGCCGCTCCGGAGAGTCCAGGCAGCAGGAGATCTCGGATATCTCCCGCTCCCTTAAAGCGCTTGCCAGAGAACTGAACGTCCCTGTCGTCGCGCTGTCCCAGCTCTCGAGAGCGGTGGAATCCAGGCCCAACCACAGGCCGATGCTCTCGGACCTGCGCGAATCCGGCGCGATCGAGCAGGACGCGGATGTCGTTATGTTCATCTACCGCGACGACTACTACAATCCGGATTCGGAGAAGAAGGGAGTCGCGGAGATCATTATAGCCAAGCAGAGGAACGGCCCGATCGGGACCGTAGAACTGAGCTGGCAGCCGGCGCTGACGAAATTCGCGAATCTGGCGCGGTAAAGATACGGCCCTATTGCGAGACAACTGAGGTTTTCACAAGGAGAAAAGAATGGAAGAGCACTATTTTGATCCGGAGGTGGAGTGCGCCTCACGGGATAAGATCACGGCATGGCAGAATGAGCGGCTCGTGAAGCAGGTGGAGAGAGTCTACAACGCAGTCCCTTATTATAGAAAGAAGATGGACGAAAAAGGTGTGCGCCCGGAGGACATCCACGGGATAGAGGATCTGCACCTCCTGCCGACCCTCACCAAGGACGACCTCAGGGACCAGTATCCCTACGGGCTCATGGCGGCGCCGCTCTCTGACTGTGTAAGGATCCACTCGACCAGCGGAACGACGGGGAGAAGAGTCGTCGCGTTCTACACGCAGCACGACGTCGATCTCTGGGAGGAGTGCTGCGCAAGGGCGCTGGCGGCAGCCGGCGCGACCAAAGACGACGTGGTACAGGTCTGCTACGGCTACGGCCTCTTTACCGGCGGCGCGGGTCTGCATGGCGGCTCCCATAAGCTGGGGAGCCTGACACTGCCCATGTCATCGGGAAATACCGACCGGCAGCTCCAGTTCATGACGGACCTTCAGACGACGGTCCTGTGCTGTACGCCTTCCTACGCCGCCTATCTGACGGAATGCGTGAACGAGAGAGGCCTCAGGGACCGGATCAGGCTCAAGGCAGGCATTTTCGGCGCGGAGGCGTGGACGGAAGAGATGCGCCGCAGCATCGAGGACGGTCTCGGCATCAAGGCTTACGATATTTACGGCCTTACAGAGATCTCCGGGCCCGGTGTGGCGTTCGAGTGCAGCCAGCAGAAGGGCATGCACGTCAACGAGGACCATTTCATCGTGGAGACCATCAATCCCGATACGGGCGAGCCTGTACCGCACGGGCAGAAGGGAGAACTTGTCTTCACGAGCCTTACCAAGGAAGCTTTCCCTCTCATCCGCTACAGGACCAAGGACATCGGAGTCCTGTACGATGAGCCCTGTCCCTGCGGAAGGACGCACGTGAGGATGTCCAAGCCTATGGGAAGAAGCGACGACATGCTGATCGTCAAGGGTGTCAACGTATTCCCGTCCCAGATCGAGACGGTCCTCATGAACTGCGGCTATCCGGCCAATTACCAGATCGTCGTCACAAGAGTGGGAAGCAGCGACCGGATCGAAGTGCAGGTCGAGATGACGCCGGAGATGTTCTCAGACTCGCTGACAGAGGTCGCGGGCAGAGAGAAACAGCTCGTCTCCGCGCTTAAGGCGATGCTCGGCATCTACTGTGTCGTGAAACTCGTGGCGCCCAAGTCGATCACGAGAAGCGAGGGCAAGGCCAAGAGGGTCATTGACAAGAGGAACCTTTATAAGGGCTGATCCGCGGGAAAACCGGTAGAGATCAACAAGAGAGCCATTAAAAAGGAGCGGCTGCAGTCAACATTCCTTCCTTTAAAGAGGAGAGAGCAAGGAGGAGAAAGGAGCGCAAATGACAGTCAAACAGATTTCTGTGTTTTTGGAGAACAGGCCCGGCGCGCTGGCGGAGTTTACCAGGATCCTGGAGAAGAGCAGCATTGACCTGAGAGCGCTTTCCCTGGCGGAGAGCGAGGACTTCGGCATCGTCCGCGTCATTGTGGACGACCCCTATAAGACGATCCGGATCCTCAAGGAGGAAGGCTATATCTGCTCTGTGACCAAGGTCATCGCAGTGGAGATCGCGGATAAACCGGGCTCACTCGTGAAGATGCTCAATGTCCTCGGTGACAACAATGTCAACCTGGAGTATTCCTACGCGTTCCTTGCCAAAAAAGCGAACAGCGCCTTTATGATCCTGCGTGTCGCGGACAATGACAAGGCGATCAAGGTCCTGACGCAGAACGGCATCCGGCCGATCTGCCACGAGGACATGGAGGGCCTGTTCAAGTAAAGGGGAGCCTCTCCGCTGCCGTTCGGTGCCGTTAAGGAACAGCACGTCCGGTGTTGCTGAACCGTTTAAATCTGAACAGTATTTTTTATGAGGTGTGCAAGTTGCACACCTTTTTTTATGCGCCAAATGGTATTCTAGAAGTGTGGATCTTTGTGTGCGGCGGGCTTTAAAGCTGCGCTGCACAAAGGCGGGAAGATCACACGTGAAGGATCACACAGCGAGGATCACAAAGGAAAAAACAGAGCTGTCCGTGAGGGAACGCGGCGGGCGGACTTCTGTGGGAAAGGCGGCGTTCAGGAATGGAGTGTGCGATGAAGAGGAGGTTTTTGGCAGTTTTACTGGCGGGTGTGCTTGCATTCTCCAATATGGGTGCTGTCCTCGCCGCGGATGTCTCCGGGGGCGGAAGCACCGATGCGGAGGAGACCTTCGCAGCGGAAGAGCCCGCGGAGGACGCAGGGAGCGAGGCGCCTGAAGAAGAGGGGCAGGATGTTGGCGCTTTGAGCGCGGACACCGCTGAAGCGGATGCCGGGGAGGCTGAAGAGGAAGCGGTCATAGCGGAAGACAATGAAGAAGACGGTCTTCCGGGAGATGAAACGCAGGACGGTACAGAGCCGGTCATCGGCAGTGCGCAGGAAGATCCGGAAGCGGCGGAAGAGCCCGCTGATCCCGATGGCACAGCGCACGAAGAGGATGCGGAGGCGGCAGACGCGGAGGTAACGGCACAGGAAGAAGCCGATGCTGCGCGGGAAGAGGCGCAGATCATCGGAGAAGCCGCCCTTGAAGAGACATCTCAGGAGACGTCCGCTTACGTTGAGCCTGTAGAAGACTACGAAAGGGAATGGGACCGCAGGATGCTCCCGGGATGGGACGGCACGGTCCGGGGATCTTATAACGTATATATTGAGAACGATGAGTATCCCGATGGGCACAACGAGAGCTACACCGTGACGAATGTAGAGATCGTGCGCGATGATCCCTGGGAAGGTGAGGACGGCGATGTGATCGTCGACTTCCACCGCGATGAGAACGGAGAAGATGACTACTGGTGGTATTACCGTGTGGAGAACCGCGGCAAAGCGACCCTGAAGGTCACATACAAAGACCTGCAGGGGCAGACACAGAGCTATGAATTTACGCTTTCTGTGGGAAATGACGTCTATAATGTCTACATGGACAGCGAAGGCAGGGTCAGGAACGCTTTCCCCGGAGGCGAGATCGAGCTCTACGCCGACGCGAACCACGAATATATGGACGAGAACGGAGATCACCAAAGCGACTTCAGAGGCCTTGGATACCAATGGGGCTTTGAACAGGGCGAAGAGTTCGCCGAGATCGTGCCTCACGATGACGATCCGTCCAGGGCGACCCTGAAATTCAGGGAGCTCCCTGACGACCGGGACTGGATCGATGAGTACGTCCGGGTCGGCGTCCGGATCCTGGATGCGGACGGCAATGAGACGGAAGGGTACGATTCCACCGGTTTCTGGGTGCGCAGCGACTATACGGAAGTGTGGCCGCTGGAGCTCGACCGCGGTATGGACGTCGGCGCGAGCATTAAAGATGAGAAATTCGAAGTCCGCCGGTATACATACGGGGAGGAGGACTATGAGGTCCTCGACGACAAATACGGCGTCACCTATGAGTGGCACTACGATCAGAACATCCTCAGTATCAAGGAGAAGAAGGGCGGAAAAGAAGTCGAAGTCGGGGACGGGAATACCGCTGCCGGCAGGACCTTTACGTTCCTGAGAAAAGGGGACTGGAACTCGGATTTCAGCGTCCGTGCGACCTGGAAAGAGGAAAACGGCGAAGAGAGGGACGCGTGGGGCAATTACCGGCTCTGGGACAGGAACTACGACTTTTGGTATGAGATCTATGGAAATGACACTGTCTACAGCGACGGCAGCAGGACCTACGGTTTCAATCTTGATAACCTGCAGGGCGTGGACTTTAAACTTGTTCCCGAGGTCGGGAACGGAGAGTGGAGAGAAGGCAAAGGCTTTGAAGAGCCCGTTGCGGAAGGAAACGGATGGACATTCGATCACGACAGCAATCTCATTACCTTCGACGGCGAAGCGCTCAGCGCGGCGGGAATCGACCATATCGAGACCAGGATCTCCCTGCAGATCGGCGGTGTCGAGGTGAAAGATGAATGGCGCGGCTTCAATGTGGAGGAGGCCCGGGAGGACTTCTGGGACCTGCATGATGACGTCCTGTTCATCGACGATGAGCGCTATTTTGGCAGGAACGGCCGCTGCTTTATCAAAAACACCCAGTTCCCGGACGGAGCGGAAACGGATTATACGATCACGTCCATGACGTACGAATCGGATGAAGATCCTTTCGACACCCGGGACGCGGTCGAGGTCACGAAGGAAGGGGACGGCTGGAGATTCAGGGCTGTACGCGGCGGAGAGGAGCAGGTACACGTCAAGCTCCGTGTGAACGGCGGGATCGAAGACAGCGTTACCAGGGAATATGAGACTTCCTTCAAGCTGATCGTCGGCGGGCGCCGATTCTACATGGGCCTGTTCACCGAGACAGGCGGAGACCGCCTGCAGTCGGGCAAGGAGATCAAACTGATCCCTGATATCAATGGGGAGGAATACGACTGGGAGACCGGAGACCGTCATGAGATCGATACTTCAGGCTTCAGGGTGAACTATGAAGTGAACTGCTGGCATGTGGCTGACAGGATCATCGAAGAGCGGTATGACGGGGACTTTGAGAAGGCATCGGCCCGCGGCGAGCTGTGGGACTATGTGCTTAACAGAGACGGATCGATCGTCGTGAAGTCGCTCGATAAAGAGTCGTATGAGATAGAACTGGAAGTGCGGGCGATGCTGATCGACCCGGAGAGCGGCGAAGAATGCGCGAGCGCGTCCAGGCAGATCTTCATCGACAGAGTGATCTTCGAAATGCGGCTTCTTGATGAGAAGGGAAAAGAGTTCATCTGGAATAAGGAGCTGCCTCCCGGTGCAGAGGTGAAGCTGACCCCTCAGGTGATGCGGAACGCGCTGGACGGCGATGTCATACCTGTGCAGAAATACACGGATGTGAAGTACAGGCTGAACTGGTATGAGGGCAACGGGGAAGAGTATGACCCCGACCACATCGAGGTCAGGGACAAGAAGGGAAATAAACTCCATTCCGGCGCCGAGATAACAGAAGACGACGGACCGATTACGGTCAAGCGGAACGTGGTTTGGGACTTCGATTTCAACATAGACGCGAGATGGACCGATGATGAAGGCTGGGAGAATGGGCTCGGCACACAGCTGCGATGCGACAAGGTACACTACAGCGACGGATTTACCCGGAACGGCGAGCGCGGAGACGGCGGCTATACCTGGTACTACACGGCAGAGAAGGTCGAAATCAAGCCTGACCGCATGAAACTTGACTCACTGGCCAAGGAGGGCTACCCCGTAAAGACGACTGTAGAAATGGGATACTTTGAACGCGGACAGATCCGGCCGATCATCAAGTACGCGATCGACAAGAACGGACACCGCGGAGAGGCCCAGGGCGAGTATGACCTGAGCGAGATATTCGGTGCGAAGCAAGGCCTTGAGGTCAGCGGCGACAAATTGGAAGAGCTGTATGATGTTCTCCGCTATCAGGATAACGAGTGGGGAGACATCTGGGGAAGATTCGCCATGCGGATCCATTCTGAGCTGAACGGCGTCGTACTCGCTGACTACATCCTCAGGGTCACGCTCTGCAGGCCTTATCTGGAGATCAGCGGCTTTAAGAGTGAGATGGGCGTCGGCCAGGTGCAGACCTTTAAGGACGGCAGGGCCGAGCTCTATCTGGAGGATGTAGACCACGACGATGGCATCGGCGGCAACACCGGTGACTATTTTGACATCGTGATCACGGGCATCGAGCTCAAGGACGAGAAGGACGCGCAGTACGTAAAAGTGGAAAAAGACGGCGCTGACTTTAAGATCACGGCACTTGAGGTCTCGGACAAACAGGTCCCGCTCAAGATCTCCTTTACGGGAGGACCGGACGGATATACTTCCTGTGAAGCGAGCGTCACTGTCTCGAAGGGCGTGTTCGAACATGAGCTTCGCGATAAAGACGGAGAGAAGGTGGATGACTTCGGCTTCCTTGGCATGCTGATCGGGGAGAAGCAGAAGCTGGTCCCGTACGTGACTTACACGGAGGGAGGCAAAGTTACCGAGGTCCCTGCTAAGAAGGGCGGACAGTACTACTACACGGTGGACTATACGTATTACGATGACCGGATGATCGATGCCGATGCAGCTTCCTGCGAGATCACAGCGCTTCGGGACGGCTCTTCGACGATCGATATCACGATCACGGTCTGGGACAAGAACGGCAATAAGTGCAATGAGATGTGGACATTTGTCACGATCAACTGCACCACGTCAAGAGGGGAACTGACCGTGCCCGAGGACGCTGTGCTTCGCGTAAAACCGGGACAGATCTTCACGGCGCAGCAGATCCTGGATGCGGTGAAGCCGGTCCTTACTGTCTATTCGATGAGAAAGCCTGAAGGCGAAAAGTTCCCGATCGACCACTTCGGCCTGGAGGAGATCATCGGCAAAGAAGATGAACTGTTCCTTGCGGATCAGGGAGAAGGAGAATACGGGAAGCTCAATGTCGGCAGCAACGCGACGGAAGGCGAAGCGATCCTGATCGTGTTTGCCGAAGGCGGCTATGGAAACAGAGCGAGCGCGGGACTGAAAGTGGCCGTTGAGGCGTCTAAGGAGGAACAGGTCCTTACGTGCGACATGTCCACACCTGCGGTCGTGAATAATCAGACGCTGGTGTACACCGTTGAAGGAGGAAAGGGAGCGCTGACCTGCGAAGTGGCGGATCCGTCCGTGGCGACAGCGACCGTTTCCGGAGACAAGATCAAGGTCAAGGGTCTGAAGGCAGGCAATACCAGGCTGATCGTGAGGGCAGCGGAAACGAACGATTACGCTGCCGCAGAGCAGGAGTTCGACCTCAAGGTCATTACACTTGGCAAGACCAGAAGGGGAGATATGTTCAACCTGGCCGGTACTGTCAAGGTCACCTGGGAGCCGGTGCCCGGCGCGATCTGGTACAAAGTCTACAGATCGGGCAAGGCAGAGCCGGTCATCGTGACAAAAGCGCTGATCGGATATGATAATACTGAGGGCATGATCCCCGGAGAGAAATATACCTATAAGATCGTCGCCTCCACGACAGGAAAAGACAAGGACGGCAAGATCGTATCCGGCGGAGAGAGCCCGCTGTCATACTCCAAGGTCATGTACCGCCTCAAGACGGTCGCCTGGAAGTATGTGAAGAATACGGAGCCCGGCAAGGTGCTGGCATCCTATCAGAAGAGCCCCTATGGAGACAGTTATGTGCTGCTCTACGCTGACAATGAGGCTATGAACGGCGCGAAGTCCAAAGTCATTTTCGGCTCGAATACGACTTCCTGTCTGCTGGGCGGTTTCAAGAAGGGAAGGACCTACTGGTTCCAGATCAGGGTCCGCAAGAAAGTGAACGGGATTGATTATTATACGACATTCGGAGCGAAGAAGAAGGTCGTGATCACCAAGTAAAGAAAGTAAAAAGGGTGCCGCTCTAAGAAATGATTCTTAGGGCGGCACCCTTTTTAACCTTATTCAGTCAGGTCTTCGAGACCTTTATTGAGCCTTATGTATCAGCCCTCAGCGATAGCGCCAACAGGACATCCGGCTTCGCAAGCGCCGCAGTCGATGCAGGTATCAGCATCGATAACGTACTGGGTATCGCCCTGAGAGATAGCGTCTACAGGACATGTGGAGGAGCAAGCTCCGCAGCTGATGCAAGCGTCAGAAATAACACGTGCCATAATTGTTGTCTCCTTTCATTTTTTGAAGTTAGCTTCGACTAAATCGCCTTATCCGAATACACGGCACAGATACATCTGTATCTGTGCCGTGAAACAATCATATAGTATCCTTTTTTAGTACAATCGTCAAGTCATTCGCGAAAGTACGTCCAATCGGATTACAGATCTGCTATGCGAGCTTTTTACTCTTCGTTGTACAGAGCGCCCAGCTTGGTGAGGTACTCGTACTTGGCCTTCGCATTGGCTTCGTTCTCTGCGTACATAGCCTCCGCCTTTGCAGGATTGGAGAGCTTGAGGGACGTGTAACGAACCTCTCCGCCGAGGAAGTCCATATAAGGATCTGTAGCGGGCTTGGAATCCAGGAAGAATTTCTTCTTGCCGCCGGCAGGATTGAATCTGAACAGATTCCAGTAGCCTGTCGTCACAGCGAGTTTCTCTTCATCCTGAACCTTAGCCATACCCTTGCGGATACCGTGGTTGATGCAAGGAGCATAAGCGATGATCAGGGAA
>ODAI011638822.1_pt1 | contig 13722 bp, 13 predicted proteins | sample 1539321 | NCBI WGS metagenome assembly ODAI01 (sample SAMN02144231, study PRJEB22623) | gut metagenome | biome: sheep rumen | host: Ovis aries | place: New Zealand
ATGTTGGCGGTCGATGCCAAAACCCTGCTTTACCAAGTGCCGGGCGGTATGCTTTCCAACCTGGTTTCACAGCTCGCGCAGGCAGGCAAGTCCGATAAATTTGAAGAGGTGCTTGCCGAGGTGCCGCGCGTGCGCAAGGATGCCGGCTATCCGCCGCTTGTTACGCCCTCCAGCCAGATTGTCGGCACACAGGCGGTATTTAATGTTATCACCGGCGAGCGCTATAAAATGGTGACCAAGGAATTTAAAGACCTTGTTGCCGGTAAATACGGCAGAACGCCGACCGAGATTGACCCGGCATTTAAAAAGAAAATTTGCGGGGATGCCGAGATTATTACCTGCAGGCCGGCGGATTTGATTGAACCGGAGCTCGATAAGCTGCGCGGCGAGCTGGATATTCGGTATGTCAAGCAGGAGGAAGATGTGCTTTCCTATGCGCAGTTCGGTCAGGTGGCAATGAAATTCTTCGAGCAAAGAGAAAAAGCCGAGGCTGCGGGGCAGCAGGCTGCCGAAGGCGCGGCAGAGGGCGATAATGCACCGGCAAACTTTACAGTGACTATTAACGGAAAGGCATTCGATGTTTCCATCGAGTAATAAGAGCATGATTAAGAGTATGACAGGCTATGGCAGAAGCCAGGCGATGAGAGAGGGATTAGATATCTCTTTTGAAATTAAGAGTGTGAACCATCGCTATTTTGAGTTTTCTTCAAGAGTTTCCCGCTCGTATCAGTTTTTGGAAGAAAAGCTCAAAAGCTATGTAAAAAGCAGAGTGGCGCGCGGTAAAATCGAATGCTTCCTGCATATTGCCGAAATTGATGCACAAGCGGCAAATGTCAGTGTCAACAAGCCTCTTGTAGAGGGCTATTTGCAAGCGCTTGAGAGCTTAGAGCAGGCATACGGCTTGCGCAATGATATTTCGGTCATGCAGGTCGCAAGGCTGCCCGAGGTTCTCAATGTGACCAAGGCAGAGGCGGATGAAGAGGCGGTTTGGCAGGCGGTTTTGCCGGTGGTGCAGCTCGCGGTGGATAAATTCATTGCCATGCGCGAAACGGAGGGCGAAAAGCTCAAAGAGGATGTCTTAACCAGAGGGCAGGTCATTTTGGAAAAGGTGGCATTTGTCGAGGAGCGTTCTCCGCAGACAGTCAAGGAATATACCGAAAGGCTCAGCGAGCGTATCCGGCAGGTGCTGGAGGATAAGACCATTGATGAAGCGCGCATTTTGACAGAGGCGGCAATTTTTGCCGATAAGGTCGCAGTGGCGGAGGAAACCGTGCGCTTGCGCTCGCATATTGCACAGCTTGGCGAAATGCTCGAGGGCAGCGAGGCTGTCGGCAGGAAGCTTGATTTTTTGGTGCAGGAGATGAATCGCGAAGCAAACACCATCGGTTCAAAATGCCAGGATGTTCAGGTGACCAAGCAAGTGTTGGATATTAAATCCGAGATTGAAAAAATCAGAGAACAGATTCAAAATATTGAATAGGGTATCAGTAGTATGAAATTAATCGGCATAGGCTTTGGCAATATGGTAAATGCAGAGCGTATTATCGCAGTCGTTTCACCCGATTCCAACCCCATGAAGCGCTTGATTGCAACCGGCAAGGAAAACGGGATGCTCATCGATGCAACGCAAGGCAGAAAGACAAAATCCGTTATTTTAATGGATAGCGACCATATTGTCTTATCATATTTAAGTGTGGAAAATATTGATAGCAAGATTGATGAGGAGGCGTGAGTAAAGTGAAAGGTAAAATTGTTGTGATTTCCGGCCCCTCCGGGTGCGGTAAAGGCACTGTGATTGCCAAGCTTTTGGACAGAGAGAGTAATTTAAAGCTTTCTGTTTCCATGACCACCAGAGACCCCAGACCTAATGAGTGCCATGGCAGAGAGTATTACTTTGTCACCAAGCAGGAGTTTGAAAAGCGCATAGCAAGCGGCGATTTGCTGGAATACACCGAGTATAACGGCAATTATTACGGCACGCCGAAAACAGAGCTTGAAAAGGCGCGCGAGCAGGGGAATGATATTTTGCTCGATATTGAGATTGAGGGCGCGGAGAATGTGCGCCGCGCAGGGCTTGATAACCTGGTGACCATCTTTTTGGCACCGCCCTCTTTTGAGGAGCTGCGCAAGCGCTTAATCTTAAGGGGAACGGAATCGCCCGAGGTCATTGAGCGCCGCCTTGCCAGAGCCGAAAAGGAGCTTGCCGAAAAAAGTAAGTACGATTATGTTGTCATCAACGATGATTTGGAAACAGCGGTTGATGAAGTATATTATATTATTAAAAACAAATAAGAATTGAGAGGAAGAATCTTATGTTAAACCCGAATTTAGATGCAATTTTAGAAGGTAATGCGCGCTATTCTCTTGTGATTGCGACAGCAAAAAGAGCAAGGGAAATTTCCGATGAAGCGCTTGAAAAGGGTGAAATTATCACCGAAAAGCCCGTATCTCTTGCTTTGGATGAGTTTATCCAAGGGAAAAGAGAGATTGAGGCTAAAAAATAAGCATGGCAACATTAGCCGCCATCGCGTTAAATAATACCACCTACAGCTTCGATAAGCTGTATGATTACCGGGTGCCCGCGCACCTGATTTCGGTTGTTTTTGAAGGGTGCAGGGTATTGGTTCCCTTTGGCAGAGGCAATGCCAAAAGGCAGGGTGTTATTTTGAAGCTGTTTGAGGGTGAGAGTGCCGGCAAGAAGGATATCGCGGTTGTTTTAGATAAAAAGAACTATTTAAGCGATGAAATGCTGGAGCTGATAGCGTTTATTAAAAACCGCTATTTTTGCACCTATTTTGATGCGCTCAAAACCGTTTTACCCAAAGGCGTGAATTACCGCACGGATGTGGTTTATATTGCTTTGCCGGAAAAAGCGGGAGAGGTGCATACACTCCCCGAGCAGGAGCAGCACATTTACCGGTATTTGAGCGAGCAGAAGCAGCCGTGCAGCGAAAAAGCAATTATGAGAGCGTTTTCGCTCTCTGCGGAAACGAAGCTTTTGACCGATATGCTCAAAAAAGGCTTTCTTGTGCGCGATAATCGGGCTGACCGCAATCGCAGCGATGCCACGCAAAAGATGGTAAAATTTCTCTTAAGCGAGGAGGAATATGCCGGAGTGCGCGCGAAGCTGACCGAGAAGCAGCGCTTAGTTGCCGATTTGTTGCGCGATGTCGATGCGGCTTCTTTGAAGGAAATTACCTATTTTTGCTCTGTTACCAAGGTTGTGGCAGATGCGCTTGTAAAAAAGGGAATTGCGGCATATTATGACCAAGAGGTGTACCGTACCTTCCGCGAGAGCGAGGCACAGGCAGATGCGGCACCCATTGAGCTCAGTCCGGCACAAGAGCAGGCTTACCGCAAGATTTTAGACCAAAGCGGCAATACTGCTGCCTGTGCTCTGTTATACGGCGTCACAGGCTCCGGCAAAACACAGGTCTATTTAAAGCTAATCGATACTGTGATTGCCGCAGGAAAAAGTGCCATTGTGATGGTGCCTGAGATTTCTCTCACCGCGCAGACCTTAGCGATTTTCAGAAAGCGCTACGGTGATGCGGTTGCCTTATTTCACTCCCGCCTTTCCGTTACCCAACGCATGGAGGAATGGAAGCGGATGAAAGAGGGCAAGGCAAAGATAGCATTGGGAACACGCTCGGCTGTGTTTGCACCCGCTCAAAAGCTTGGCATTATCATCATTGACGAGGAGCAGGAGCACACCTATAAATCCGAGATGAGCCCGCGGTATCAGGCAATTGAGGTAGCGAAGTTTCGCTGCGCCTATCATCAGTGCCTGCTGGTGCTCTCAAGTGCCACACCGAGCATTGAGGACTTTACCAAGGCGCGCAACGGTACCTATATTTTAGCGGAAATACCCGAGCGCTACGGCGCGGCAAATTTGCCGGATGTGGTAATGGCGGATATGCGCGATGAAAAGAGCGAAAGCGGCGAGCAGCGCATTATCAGCCGCGCACTCGAGCAGCAGCTCGTGCACTGTGTGGAAAGCGGCGAGCAGGCGATTTTGCTTTTAAACCGCCGCGGGTTTTACACCTTCGTTTCGTGCACGGCGTGCGGCGAGGTCGTTACCTGCCCGAACTGCAGCGTTTCGATGACCTATCACCGCGCCAATCAGCGCTTGATGTGCCATTTTTGCGGTTACAGCGCGCCGCGCAATATGGTGTGCCCGCATTGCCATGAAGATGCGCTCGCACTCAGCGGCTACGGCACGCAAAAAATAGAAACCGAATTGCAGCAAATTGTCCCCAAAGCGCGCATTCTGCGCATGGATACGGACACCACCATGAGAAAGCTTTCCCACGAGCAGATGTTGGAGGCCTTCGGCAAGGGTGAATATGATATTTTAATCGGCACGCAAATGGTGGCAAAGGGCTTGGATTTCCCGAATGTAACACTTGCCGCGGTTGTCAATGCCGACAGAGCTTTATATAATTACGATTACCGCTGCAGTGAAAATACCTTTGATTTGGTAACGCAGGTGGTCGGCAGGTCAGGCAGGGGTGATAAGAAGGGAACGGCAATTATCCAAACCTCCACACCCGAAAACCCGATTTTGCGCCTTGCCGCCAAGCAGGACTATCTCTCTTTTTATGAAACAGAGAGTCAAATGCGCGCGCTGATGATTTACCCGCCGTATTGCGATTTGTGCCTGGTTGCCTGCATCGCCGCGAGTGAAGCGGCAGCAGCGGGAGCGGCGATGTTTTGCTTTGAAACATTAAAATCGCTTAATAAAAGCGAGTTTCGGGAGCAAAAGATTATGATTTTGGGACCCGCGCCTGCGGCAATCTCCAAAGCGAATAATAAGTATCGCTACAGGATGATTATTAAGTGTAAAAATTCACCGCGCTTTCGCTCGATGGTGGAGCAAATGCTCAAGAGCGCGGCAGAGAATAAAAAAATGAAATATACAACGGTGATTGCAGACATCAATCCTGTTGATATCATGTGATAGAGAGGTCTTATAGAAGTATGGGATTAAGAAATATCGTGAAGGTAGGCGATGACATTTTGCGCAAAAAATCGCGCAAGGTGGAAAAGTTTGATGCGCGCCTGTTTAAGCTGTTGGATGATATGAAGGAGACAATGTATAAAAACGAGGGTGTCGGGCTTGCGGCAGTACAGGTCGGCGTTCTCAGGAGAGTGGTTGTCATCGATTGCGGTGACGGATTTATGGAACTCATTAATCCCGAAATCATCAAAGCGGAGGGGGAGCAGCAGGATGTGGAAGGCTGTCTTTCCGTTCCCGGCAGAAACGGCATCACCAAGCGCCCGATGAAGGTGACCGTGAAGGCGCAGGACAGACAGGGCAATTGGTGCGTTTACCAAGGCGAAGGGTTAAAGGCAAGGTGCTTTTGTCACGAATTAGACCATTTAGAGGGTGTGCTCTTTACCGATAATATGATTGAAGAGGTTCGCTTGGAATGCAAAGAGTAGTGTTTATGGGAACTCCCGATTTCGCGGTTCCTTCCTTAAAAAAGCTGGTTGAAAGCGGCTATGAAGTACCGCTTGTACTCACGCAGCCGGATAAGCCGAGGGGCAGAAGCAAGCAGCTTGTGATGCCCGAGGTCAAGGCAGTGGCATTAGAAAATAACATAGAGGTCTATCAGCCTGCGAGCCTAAAAACAGCAGAAGCGGTTCAATATATTGCTTCCTATCAACCGGATTTCCTGGTGGTGGCAGCCTATGGCAAGATTTTGCCGAAGGCAGTGCTGGATATTCCGCATAAAGCATGCATTAATGTGCATGGCTCTCTGCTTCCCAAATACCGCGGTGCGGCGCCCATTCAGTGGGCGGTGCTCAATGGTGAAAGCCATACAGGTGTTACCACAATGCTAATGGGCGAAGGCTTGGATACAGGCGATATGCTCTTAAAAAGGGAAGTGGCGATTGGTGCGGATGAAACGGCAGCTGAGTTGTTTGACCGATTGGCAGACCTCGGCGCGGCGCTGTTGATTGAAACACTTGAGCGCTTTGATACCATTGAGCCGCAGGCGCAGCAGGAAGCGCTTGCCACTTATGCACCGATGATTGACCGCTCGCTGTGTCCGATTGATTGGGCGAAAACCGCCGCGGAGGTTCACAATCAGGTCAGAGGCTTGGCACAGTGGCCCGTGGCAACGACCGTTTTGGGCGGCAAGGTGCTGAAAATCCACTCCGGCAAGCCGGTTGCAGCGGCACCGGCGCAAGCGGGAAGCGTGATTGAAAATCAAAAGAAATTGGTGATTGCCTGCGGTGGCAGCACCGCTTATGAAATCACTTCTTTACAGTTAGAAGGTAAAAAAAGAATGAGCACCGATGCATTTTTGCTCGGGCATCCGATTGCAATCGGTGAAAGGTTAGGATAGCAATGTTTTTTGGTAATTACGGCTATTACAGCAGAGGCTATGGCATGGATTCCGGCATGATGTGGCAGATTATATTAATAGCGATACCGTTTCTTTTGTGCATCGGCGCACAGGTACTTGTGAAATCAAGATATCGTAAGTTTTCGCAAATTGCCAACGCGCGCGGTCTTACCGGGGCACAGGCAGCGTTCGAGGTGTTGCGCGCCGCAGGGGTGCAAAATGTGCAAATTATGCGCGTGCAAGGGGAGTTGACGGATAACTACAACCCCAAAACCAATACCATTAATCTTTCCGAGGGCGTGTATGATTCCACCTCGATTGCAGCGGTCGGCATTGCCTGTCATGAAGCAGGTCACGCGTGCCAATATGCGGCTAAATATTTTCCGATTAAGGTGCGCTCTAAGGTGATACCGATGGCAAATATCGGTTCGGCAATCGGTCTGCCGCTGTGCGTTATCGGCATCATTTTCTCCTCGTTCAGCTTCTTGTTTACCATTGGAATTATTTTATACAGTGCCGTGTTCATTTTTCAGCTTGTAACACTGCCGGTGGAGTTTAACGCTTCCTCGCGCGCGCTGAAAGCGATTGAGCAATCGCAGCTGCTTACCGCGCAGGAATATAACGGCGCCAAAGCGGTTCTCAGAGCCGCGGCATTAACCTATGTGGCTTCCATGGCGTCGACCCTTTTTACCATCATTCGATTACTTTTAATGAGCGGGAGACGGAAATGACAGCAAGAGAATTTACTTTTCGATTGCTCTTGCGCCAGAAAAAAGAGGGGGCATATTCCAACCTTTTATTGGATAATCATTTAAAAGCAAGTGATTTGTCAGGGCAGGATAAAGCCTTTGCAACCGCTTTGTTTTACGGGGTTATCGAAACGCAAATATACCTTGATTATCAGCTTGAGGGTGCTTTGAAGCAGCCTTTGAAAAAACTGCGCGATGAGGTGTTAATTGCTCTTCGCATGGGTGTTTACCAGCTTTTTTTGATGGATAAGGTACCTGCCGCTGCTGCGATTAATGAAAGTGTGAAATTGGTCAAAAAGCACGGCTGCGCCTATGCCGCAGGGCTTGTGAATGCGGTTTTGCGCGCGCTCTCTCGCAGCGGTGAGCGACTGCCGGAGCAGAGCGATAAGCGTTACTTAAGTGTGAAGTACGCCATCCCGCAAGCCTTGATTGATTTGTGGATAAAGGATTACGGAAAGACCGATACCATCGGAATTTTAGAGTCCTTTTCCACCAAAAGCGCGCAAACGGTCGTGCGTGTCAACACCCTGCTTTGCGATAGGGACAGCCTGTTGCAGCGCTTAAAAAGCGAGGGCGTGGAAGCGCGGGTAAATGAAGCGGTCGAAAATTCCCTTGTTCTGAAAAAATCCGGTGCGCTGACTCTGATACCTTCGTTTCGTGAAGGCTTGTTCCATGTAGAGGATACGGCAGCGCAAAAGGCGGCATTGCTGCTTGGTGCGCTTGAAGGCGAGCGCGTGCTCGATACTTGCGCGGCACCCGGCGGCAAGAGCTTTACGGTAGCCGAGCAAATGAAAAGCGGCGAGGTGCTTGCTTGCGATATTTATGAAAGCCGCGTTGCCTTAATTCGAGAAGGCGCGCAGCGCCTGCACATTCCGTTTATCAAGGCGTGCGTGCAGGATGCGAGCGAGTATCATGAAAGCCTCGGCCTTTTTGACAGAGTGCTTTGTGATGTGCCATGCTCGGGGCTTGGCACGATTGCCAAAAAGCCGGAAATTCGCTATAAAACAAAGGAACAGATAATGGCTTGCGTGCCGGTGCAAAAGCGCATTCTTGCCACCTCATTTCGTTATTTAAAGCCGGGCGGTACCTTAGTGTATGCCACCTGCACTTTAAACAAAGCGGAAAATGAAGAGGTGATTGAGGCATTTTTGCATGAAAGCAAAGCGCAGTTAGTATTTCAAAAAACATTTTTCCCGCATACCGATACAACAGACGGCTTTTTTGCGGCAGTAATCAAGAAGGATGACAGATAAAAAAGATATTAAATCAATGACATTGCCGGAGCTGCAGCAGGCGCTTAGCGCGCAAGGGCTGCCGCCGTTTCGGGCAGCGCAAATCTTTCGGTGGCTGCATGTGGCAGGGGTGGATTCTTTTGATAAGATGACCAACCTTTCCAAGCAGCTGCGCGAAACACTGGCGCAAAGCTACTATATTCCCTATGCCGAGATAGAGAGAAAGTTAGTATCGCACTTAGATGAAACAGTTAAATACTTGTTTTCTCTTTATGACGGCGAAACAGTGGAAAGCGTAGTGATGAAGTATAAATACGGTTATACCATTTGTGTTTCCACACAAGTCGGTTGCAAAATGGGGTGCAAGTTTTGTGCTTCCACCATGAGCGGCTGTGTTAGAAACCTGGCAGCGAGCGAAATTCTCAGCCAAATTCACTGCGCGCAAAATGATATGGGGGTGCGCATTTCCCATGTGGTTTTAATGGGAATGGGCGAGCCGTTGGATAATTATGATAATGTGATGCGCTTTTTAGAGCTTGTCAGCGATGAGAAGGGCTTGCATATTTCCGCACGCAACATTTCTCTTTCTACCTGCGGCATTGTGCCGCGCATTCGACTTTTGGCGCAAAAAAAATTGCAGATAACACTCTCCGTTTCTTTGCACGCTCCCAATGATGCCATTCGCAGCACCATTATGCCGGTCAACCGGCGCTGGGGTGTGGAAGAGTTGCTTGCCGCCTGCAAGGAATACACGGCCCTTACCTCCAGGCGCATCAGTTATGAGTATGCGATGATTGAGGGTGTGAACGACAGTGATGCTTGTGCAAGAGAGCTTGGCAGTAAGCTGAAAGGCAGCCTTGCTCATGTCAATCTTATCCCTGTCAACAAAGTAAAAGAAAATACATTTCAAAAAAGCGGAAGGGAGCAAATGAACCGCTTTATTGAAATTTTAAAAAAATACGGTGTCAGCGCTACGGTGCGCAGAACCTTGGGTTCTGATATCAATGCATCTTGCGGGCAGCTGAGGCGGTCGGCAGCGAAGGCACAAAAGGAGGTATCAAAGTGAAATTAGCAGGCATCTCGGATGTCGGTAAGCACAGACCGAATAATGAAGATAATTTTGCTTTCGGCGAATTAGAAGGCGCTGCTTTCGGCATTGTTTGCGATGGCATGGGCGGTGCCGAGGGAGGCGAAATTGCAAGTAAAATTGCGGTGGATACCATTCGGAAAAAGCTTGAGCTTGCCTATTCACCGAAAATGTCGGCTGCGGCAATTGAAAGAATGTTGTGTGCAGCTATCACGGCGGCAAACTATGAGATTTATTCCTATGCGCAAAGCCACGACCTGATGGGAATGGGAACCACTGTTGCCGCAGCGGTAATAAAAGACGGCTGTGCCGTCATAGCGTATGACGGTGACTCGAGGGTGTATTTGCTCGCCGGGGATATTCGACAGTTGACTACCGACCATACATTTTTAAATGAGTTATATAAAATCGGGCAAATCACGCTTGAGGAAATGCAAACCGACCCGAGAAAAAATATCATCACAAGAGCGCTGGGCGTCAGCGAAGAAATTGATGTGGATATTGTCATAGAGGATATGGATGCGGGGGATGTCATTTTGTTATGCTCCGATGGGTTGACAAACTGCTTAACCGATGCACAAATTATGGATATCTACCACTCCACTGCATGGGAGGATACTTGTGATAAACTGATAAATCAGGCAAATGATAACGGTGGTATGGATAATATCACTGCTGTATTGATGCAATACGAGGAGGCGTAACATGGACAATTATGTAGGAAAAAGAATTGATGGCAGATATGAGATACAAGAGGTCATCGGCGTCGGCGGCATGGCTGTTGTATATAAAGCATATGATACAATCGATGAGAGAATTGTTGCGGTTAAAATTTTAAAGGAAGAGTACCTTGCCAATGAGGAGTTTCGCCGCAAATTCAAAAATGAATCCAAAGCGATTGCTATTTTAAACCACCCCAATATCGTGAAGGTGTATGATGTCAGCTTCGGCGAGCGCATTCAGTACATTGTCATGGAGTATGTGGATGGCATTACACTGAAGGAATACATCAACGAGCAGGGTGTTATCGGTTGGAAGGAAGCCGTGCATTTTGAAATGCAGATATTACAGGCTTTGCAGCATGCGCACGACAAGGGCATTATCCACCGCGACATTAAGCCGCAAAACATCATTTTGCTCAAGGATGGCACGATTAAGGTGGCGGATTTCGGTATTGCGCGCTTTGCCCGCTCCGAAACAAAGACGATGACAAACGGTGCCATCGGCTCCGTGCACTACATCAGCCCCGAGCAAGCGAGAGGCGATTATACCGATGAGAGAGCCGACCTGTACTCGGCGGGCGTTGTGCTGTATGAAATGATTACCGGCAAGGTGCCCTTTAATGCGGACAGCGCGGTTTCCATCGCCATTATGCAGGTGCAAAAGGAAGCGGAATTGCCCAGCAGGATTAATCCCTCCATTCCTAAAGGCATTGAGCAAATCACCATGCATGCAATGCAAAAGAATCCGAAGGAGCGCTACCAGAGCGCTGCGGAGATGTTGATGGATTTAAGAGAAATCTCCGAAAATTCCGGCGCTGTTTTCCCGTATGTTTTTCTGGTGGGCGAGCCCTATATTCCGACCGAGGATAAGACAGACCCTGCCGATGAGCAGCACCTTGTGGATATGCTTGAAAAAGAAGAGGACCGCGAAGCGGATGAGCTCAGCGGCAAAAAGAGCGATGAGTATTACAAGGAAAAGTACGGTATGGCGAAAACCAAGCCCGAAAAGAAGCCGGTCGATAAGAAAAAGGTCGGTATCATTGTCGGTGTCAGTGTCGGCGTGATTGCTATCATTGCGGTGCTTTGCCTGATTTTATTCGGCGGCGAAAAAATTACAGTGCCGAAATTTGTCGGCTTAAACTACAATGAAGAAATTGCGAAGTTCGTCAAAGACGATACTTATGATGATGGCACGGTTAAGTGCAAGATTAAGCTTGAGTATACCGATGATACCGAGAAATATCCCGATTTTGAAACCGGCGAGGTGGTTTACCAATCTCCCGAAGCAGGCATCAAGATGAAATCGAGCAAATCGGTCACCTTAACCATTCTTTCTACCGGCGAGGGCGCTGAAATTCCCGATGTGGTCGGTATGACAAAGGATGCAGCGCAAATCGAGTTGAAATCCAAGGGCTTTAAGAATGTTTCCTTCGAGGAAAAGCCGAGCAAGGTGGCGCAGGGCAATGTCATCAGCACCTCTCCCTCGGTCGGCACCAAGGTGGATAAGGACACCAAGATTACCGTCTATATCAGCTCCGGCTCCTCCTTCAAAATGCCGAATGTTGTCGGTATGAGCAAAAATGATGCCGAGAAATTCCTTGCCGATTATGATTTGAAGATTTCCTACGAGGAAACGGATAGCGAGAAAACCAAGGATACCGTCATCGAGCAGTCAATATCCGAGGGCACCAAGACCAATATCGGTGCTGCTGTTACCTTAAAGATATCGAGCGGCAACGCGCCGACAACCACCACAACGACCGAGGCGTCCACCGAGCCGAAGAACAAGCAGGTAAGTGTTAAGATTACCCTGCCTACCGAAAACGGCAGTGCTGTGAGCGGTGGCGACGGTAATTTGAAGATTTATTTGGATAATGTGCTGGTGGATGATGAAACCGTGAAGTGCAACGGTAAGGTGTTCAGCTACACCGCTTCGGGTGCATCCGGCACGAAGGAATTGTTTGTTGAGGTCGATGGCGCGGAAGTGATGTCGGCAATCATCAATTTTGATAACGGCACATATTCATAATAGGTAGCAAATGAATAGAATTGTAAAAGGCATCGGCGGTTTTTATTATGTAAAAACTGCCGATGGCATTATCGAATGTAAGGCAAGGGGTAGCTTTAGAAACAAAAAAATCAAGCCGCTTGTCGGCGATTATGTCACCATTGGCAGGCAGGAAAATGCGGATAATACGATTGAGGAAATATTACCGCGCAAAAACGCCTTAATCAGACCGCCGGTTGCCAATGTGGATTATCTGGTGATTGTTTCAAGTATGGTTACCCCGGCGCCGAATCTGTATATTATTGATAAGCTTTGCGCTGTATGCGAGCTCAAAGAGATAGAGCCTGTGATTGTGTTTAATAAAACCGATGTGGAAAGCGGCGAGCATCTCGCGCAAATTTACCGCCACGCAGGCTTTAAAAGCTTTTGTGTTTCCGCCAAAACTGGTGCGGGTGTCGAGCAACTGAAGGCTTTGTTGCAAGGCAAAACAGCGGTTTTTACCGGCAATTCCGGCGCAGGAAAATCCTCTATTTTAAATAAAATTGAGCCGCAGCTGCAGCTGCAAACAGGTGCCGTGAGCGAGAAGCTCGGCAGGGGCAGGCATACCACGCGCAGCTGTGAAATTTTCTCGCTGTGCGGCGGTGAGGTGATTGATACCCCGGGCTTTTCCTCCTTGGAGATTGAGAGGCTGCAAACCGTATTAAAAGAGGATTTGCAGTTTTGTTTTAGAGAGTTTGAGCCCTACCTGACCGCGTGCCGCTTTACAGGCTGCGCCCATGTAAAGGAAACAGGCTGCGCGATTCGCGCGGCAGTGGAGAGCGGAGAAATTGAGCCCTCTCGCTACGAGAGCTACAAACAGCTTTTTGAAGAAATCAAACATATAAAAGAGTGGGAAATAAATAAATAAATAGCTTTCACTTTATCGACTACCGATGCATAGAATGGGGTAGATTGTCAATAATTGCAATCTTCTATTCTCGGTGCTATTGCAAGGCGGCAATTGAGAAAATATATTCTCTTGCGCCGTTTCCTTGCGGTGGCATACAGCATCGGTGGTGTTTTCTTTTGCGGCGGCGTATTCCGAAAATTTGTATCATTATCCCTGCCATCGCCTTTGGCATGGTGCTTGCGTGGTGCATGCCGCAAAAGGTATTGCTTGTGCTTTTATCACTGATGTTAATGGTATTAGGTATTGTATTAATATTGAAAGGGTAAGGGTGAGTGCAATGCAAATTGTTGTTTGGAAAAGTCCCAAGGCATTGAGCAGTATTCTCATGGCTGTGTTTGGAATCAAAAAGAGAAATGATTGATGGCACTTTTTAAAGGAGGCTGTCTCTCGCGCGAGAGACAGCCTCCTTTGCAATGAAGTCGGCGACAAGTCGCCTAATGAAGCCGCTGCACTATGGCTCGCTACGCTTGCAAAGAAAAAAGAAAAAAGAAGAAAGAAGAATGGCGGTGGCAACGCTGCGCGTTGCATGATATAACTCCCCTTCCGCCGACTTTGTCGGCACCTCCCCTGACAAGGGGAGGCGTTAAGAGGTGGCAACGCTGCGCGTTGCATGATATAA
>ODAI012445219.1_pt1 | contig 13721 bp, 6 predicted proteins | sample 1539321 | NCBI WGS metagenome assembly ODAI01 (sample SAMN02144231, study PRJEB22623) | gut metagenome | biome: sheep rumen | host: Ovis aries | place: New Zealand
AACTGTCGACCTCCTGCGTGACAGGCAGGCGGTCTAACCAACTGAACTACGAGGCCAAAAATTGGTGGGGACTATAGGGCTCGAACCTATGACCCTCTGCTTGTAAGGCAGATGCTCTCCCAGCTGAGCTAAACCCCCACGCTTTCGTCATTGCTCTTGTGCCTGACGACTTATATATTATATCACGCTTTTTTTCATTTGTCAACCCCTTTTTGAAAATTTTTTCAGAAAATTTTTTTGCCCAGCCCGGAACACGGAATATCCGCATTTTCAGCAGCTCAGGCTTCGCCGCGATATGAAAAGGGTACGCCGAAGCGTACCCCTTGACCTTATTCATCTGTTCCGACCGAGGATATTACCTCTGTAAGAAGATTTGCGGGAAGCTGCTCGTATCTTACAAAATCGAAAGTGAAGCTGCCCATGCCCCTTGTGGTCTGGCGCAGGTACATCGCAAAATCGTGCATCTCACGCATCGGCACCTCTGCCTGTATCAGCGTTGTTCCGTGCTCAACAGGCTCCATACCGAGAACTCTGCCGCGGCGCTTGTTGAGCTCGCCCATGATATCGCCGGTATTGTCGTCAGGAGCAGTCACCTTCAGCTCGCCGATAGGCTCAAGCATTACCGGGTCTGCCTGACGGAGGCCTTCCTTATAAGCAATGGAAGCGGCAGTCTTGAACGCCATTTCCGATGAATCAACAGGGTGATAGGAGCCGTCCACAAGTATAGCCTTCAGTCCGACTACAGGGCAGCCCGCAAGCACGCCCTTCTTCACGGACTCCTCCAGACCCTTCTGAACTGCCGGGAAGTAGTTCTTAGGCACAGCACCGCCGAAAACCTTCTCCTCGAATACGAGAGTATCGCTTACACACGGCTCGAACTCGATCCAGACATGACCGTACTGACCGTGACCGCCGGATTGCTTCTTATGCTTGCCCTCGACCCTGACCTTTTTGCGGATAGTCTCCTTGTAGGCTATCTTAGGCACGGTAAGGTTCACATCAACGCCGAACTTGCTCTTGAGCTTTGCTGCGGCGACCTCGATATGCTGCTCGCCGAGACCGCTGAGTATCTGCTCCTTTGTGCTTTCGTCCTGAACGTAGGTGAGAGTGGGGTCTTCCTCGATAAGTCTCTGTATGCTTGCGGAGATCTTAGCCTCATCGCCCTGAGTCTTTGCCTTTACAGCCATTGAATAGCAGGGGCGCGGGAACTCCATAGCCGGGAATTCTATTATTCTCGAAACGTCGGTAAGTGTGTCACCGGTGTTTGCGCTGATCTTGGATGCAACAACTATATCGCCTGCATTAGCGCCGGCTGCTTCGGACTGCTTCTTTCCGCAGAGGGTAAAGAGCTTGCCGACCTTCTCGGTCGCGCCTGTTGTAGCGTTCACCACGTCGGAATTGGCATTAAGCCTGCCCGACATAACCCTTATCATGGACATTTTGCCCACGAACGGGTCAGCGATAGTCTTGAATATATAAGCTGAAAGCGGATCAGCCTTGTCGCACTTTACTTCAACAACGTCCTTTGCAGGCGTATAGGCCTCGGCGCTGTAGACCTCATCAGGCGCGGGAAGAAGAAGCTCAAACTCCTTGAGGAGCATATCTATGCCCGCAAGCTCAGTCGCGGAGGTGCATACCACAGGTGTGATGATACCGCGGTTCATACCGTCGTGGATGCCGTTGATAAGTTCCTTCTGCGTGAAGGGCTCGCCCTCGAAGAACTTCTCCATAAGCTCGTCTGAGGTCTCAGCAACAGCCTCCGAAACAGCGGCAACAAGTCCGTCAACACGGTACTCGAACTTCTCGGATATCTCGGCGGTGGGCATTTCGGTCTCGATAGCGTTGCCCTTGGCGTCGTACTTATAGGCCTTCATTTCGATAAGATTTACATACTCAACGATCTTTCCGCGGCTGACTACAGGGACCACAACAGGGCAAACTGTAGGGCCGAAAACGGTCTTGAGCTCTGTGAGGACGTTGAAGAAATTCGCATCCTTGTCGTCGATCTTGGTCACGACGAACATCTTTGACTTGCCCTGCTTCACAGCCTCGGCATATGCCTTGCGCGCGCCGACCTTTACTCCGGACTTTGCCGAAACGGTGATGAGGACGGTATCTGCTGCACGGATGCCCTCGATCATTTCAGCCGCAAAGTCGAACAGACCGGGCGTATCGAGAAGGTTGAATTTATAGTCGTTATATTCAAAAGAAGCCAGTGAGGTGCCGATAGATATCTGTCTCCTGACCTCCTCGGGGTCATAGTCGCAGACAGTGGTGCCGTCGGCAGTTTTGCCCAGACGGTCGGACGCTCCGGCTTTGTAAAGTATAGCCTCCGCAAGAGAAGTCTTGCCCGAACCGTTATGTCCGGCAAGTGCAATGTTTTTTACTCGGTTGACATCGTATTCTTTCATAATGATTTTCTCCTCTGGAAATGTAGATAGCAGTTTATGCACTGCACACAAATATTATAAACTGTTTTTTAACAAATTGCAATACTCAATTAAAATTTTCTACATTTCATATTACTCACCCTATGATTTGTTGTGCATTTTTACCAAAACTGAGAGTCTTTTTCATGCCAAATGGACGAAGCCTCCCCAGAAACAGAAACACCGCAAGATATCCGCTCCCCCACAGCAAAGTCACCGCCGCTGCCTGCGTGAGCCCCTCCGTACCACCGGAAACTGCCCTCACCAGAAGTTCTGCCGCTTTCATCGTCATGAAGGCGTAAACCACCGGCACCCCGACCGTCCGCACGGGTCTGAACGGCATCCCCGCGCTCCTTATCAGCTTCGCACAGCGCGAGCAGTTGCCCAGCACGTTGCTCGCGTAGTAGGACGCCGCTATCCCCCAGAAGCCAAGCCTCGGCACCGCGACCAGCACCACCGATATCCTCACTGCGTACTCCGCAAGATAATTCATCGACGAGAACCCCTGATATCCCATGCCCTTTATCATCGCTTCAAGGATTATCTCCATGTAGATGAACGGCACCACCGGCGCTATCGCCGGTATCATCCGCCCCGCAAGCTCTCCCCCGCCGAGCATTTCACCTATTATTCCCCCATACCTCATCAGAACTGCCGCTGAAAATACCGCGTACATCAGCGTCCATTCCGTCAGCCGCCCCGACAGCTCCTTTATCCGCCTCCTGTCACCTCCGGCTGCCGCGCGCGCAGTCTCGCTCACTATCAGCCCCGACATCGAGCAGAGTATCACCGACGGAAAGAACAGTGCCGGTATGACTATCGCCTCGAATACCCCGAACAGACTCAGCGCCCGCCCTGCCGAATCACCGTACTGCCGCAGACATACCGGTATCAGCGCGTCATTCGCGCTGCTCAGCACCGCCGTGAGTATCCCTCCGCCCATTATCGGCAGCGCAAAGCCTGCGTATCTCCGGAAGCTCAGCGAGCATTCCCCGCCGCTCCTCCCGCGAAGCTTCATGTACATCAGTGAAAAGTAAATGAGCGAGGCTGAACTTCCCGCGATCATCCCCGTCATCATTATGGCGCAGACCGTACCGCTCCCTGCTTCACCTGCGCGGACGACCATGAATGCCACCGCTGCACACCTTACCAGAAATTCCAGTATATCCCCCGCTGCCGTCACCGGCGATCTCCGGCAGGCGTTGAAGTAGCCTTTAAGACAGGCTGCGAGCGCTCCCGGGATAAGTGCTGCCGGCATAAGCCTTATGCAGCCCGCCGGAACTGCTCCCCCGAATATCCTCCCGCTGAAAACGTCCGCAAGCCCTGCTATCACTGCCGATGTGCCGATGCTGAGCATCAGGCAGAGCCTTATCCCGTGTGAAAGCACCTTCTCCGGCGCAGACGAGGGCTTTCCCAGCTCCTCCGAGATGAGCCGGCTCGTGCAGAGATAGGCGTTGCCGTTGGAGATCATCCCGGCAAGGCCGAAAAACGTTCCCGTAAGCGCGATCACGCCCATTGCAGGTGTGCCGAGCCTGCGGGTAATGAAAACGTTCAGCAGCAGTGCTGCCGTGTCCAGAAAAAGCTGCATCGCCGTCAGCAGCACCGTGTCGCGGACTATCTTGCTCTTGATTATCATACCGTCCTCCTGAATTTTCTTCTACATTCTATGGAGGAACTTCCCGGAAAATGACAAACGGACAGCATGGAGCTGTCCGTAAAGTCTGTAATTTTTACTTTGATTCTGTCTGCCAGTGTTTCAGCGTAGGCAGAAGTCCGCCCATATATTCGCGCACCTTATCCGGCGGGAATTCTTCGCTTGACATATGTCCGACAGCAAATTCTATTATCTGCTGCATATCCGTATAGGCGAATTTTCCGTCCGCATAGCACCACTTGCAGTAGGCCTCGTTGAAACTTCCGTCCGTCTCACGGCTTATGATCGTGTCGTCGAGCGGCATCCCGCAGCACTGCCATATCAGCTTTCCCGGCGAGCCGAGAAGCGTGTTGATGGACACATTGAAGAGCCCCGAAAGCAGCTTCAGCGTTTCCGTATTCGGAACAGTCTCGCCGTTCTCCCAGCGTGATACAGCCTGACGGGTCACGAAGACCTTAGCTGCAAGCTCGTCCTGCGAAAGTCCCGCTTTTTTCCTGAGTTCAAGTATAATTTCTCTTGTTTCCATAATTTTCACCTCACATTTATTATACCACATCCGCGCCGCAGTTCAAGCAACTGTCTGTTGCGCTCACTTTTTCAGAAGCCGCCCGAGCATGACCTGACGGCACTGTTTTTCAAGGCTGTCGTCAAGCTCTGCAAGAACCTCCGGCTCCGCTTCGCCCCTGCTTACGCAGTAGGCTATCATATAGTCCGCGACCTCCGGATTTTTCGACAGGCAGGGACCGTGCAGATAGGTCGCGATGACGTTCTTCTCGAAATAGCCCTCGTACCCGCCTTTTGAGCAGTTGCCGCTGCCGCACAGCACCTTGCCGAAGGGAGTTTTCACGCCCTTGGTCTGACCCCCGTGGTTCTCGAAGCCGACCACGCTCACCTTTTTCCCGCCGAGCTCCGCCTGCACCACGATATTGCCTATACAGCGCATTTTCCGGCTCTCCGGAGCAACGGTATAATAGTCGAAAAGTCCGAGCCCCCTGATATCGTTTCCGTCCGCATCACGGTAAAACTTGCCCATAAGCTGATATCCGCCGCAGATGAGGAACAGGAATGTCCCCTGCTTATACGCCTTCATTATGCCGCCGCGGCGCTCCATGAGGTCGGCTGAGATGTGCTGCTGCTCGAGGTCAGCACCGCCGCCGATGTAGATCATGTCGTATGAAGCGAAGTCCGGCTCCGGCGAGCCTATCGAGTAGTGATCGACCGTACAGCCTATACCGCGCATCCTGCACCGGTACTGCATTATCTCCATGTTTCCGCAGTCGCCGTAGAGATCGAGCATATCCGCATACATATGCAGAATTTTTATGTCCTTCATGACTTCCTGCCTCCGTGCTTCTCAATATACCCCGCAAGTGCAGCTCTTGTCGGCTGGACCGCGGTATAATTTGCTATGACGAACTTTCTTCCTGGCGTTGAGGCGAGCTCCTCCACCGCCTCGTCAAGGTCAGGCTTTACCACGATCTTTGCCTGATCGAAGCCGGAGCATTTGATCCTCACCGCGATATCATAAGCCCTTGTTCCAGAGGTGACGACCCTCGTCACGCGCTCGAAAACGCTGAAATTGATGTCCCATATCCACGACACGTCAAGTCCGTCCGCAACGTTGTCGTTGAGCACGAAAAGCAGCTCCTTTTCGCCCTCCATTTCGTTCATCACGCGCAGGGTCATATTTGCGCCGACGGGATTTTTTGCGAGGTTGAGCGTAGTCAGCCTGTCGCCGAGCATGAAGCTCTCCATTCTGCCGTTTTTGACGGTATATCCGGAAATAACGCTGTCCGTGATCTTCTGGTCGATGCCGTAGAGCTTTGCAGCAGCCGCAACAGCGGTCATATTGTAGACGTTGTAGATGCTGTTGAGCTTAGGGGTATAGCGGTTGCCGTCCGCGGTGAACTCCGGCTTTGAAAGGTCGATGCTGCCTGCCGTGATATAGGGCTCATAGTCGCCGAAGCCGCACTTTTCGCAGCGGAATTTTCCGATGTGGGAATACTGATAGTATTCGTATTTCAGCTCCTCGCCGCAGAACGGGCAGAAGCGTCCCTCCGAGGCTTCAAAAGCCTTGTCTGTCGCGTAGGCATAGCGCTGTGCGTGGAAGTATTTCACGTTCTTGTTGTCCGGGTTAGCCCTGCCGAGGCGGGCGGTATTCGGGTCGTCGCCGTTGAGGATGAGGTTGCCCCCGAAGGTCTTGCAGAAGCCGTTTATCTTCTGGATAAGTGTCTCCATTTCGCCGTTGCGGTCGAGCTGGTCGCGGAAGAAGTCGAGCACAATGAGCGTTTCGAGCTTCAGCTGTGAATACACCACCGGAACGTGCGATTCATCCGTTTCAAGGATCAGCATATCGGCCTTCACCCTGCCCTTCATGTCGCAGTGACGCAGCAGCAGCGAGCATATGCCGGTATCGAGGTTATTTCCCTCGCGGTTGGTGATGATCTTCTTTCCGCTCTTTTCAAACATTCTGGCGATGCAGTTTGTCACCGAGGTCTTGCCGTTGGTGCCGGTGACAGCGATTATCGGGCATTCCACCCTGAACATCGACACCGCCTTATGCCGGGAGAGATGCCAGAGGACTATTCCGGGAAGGTTCCCGGCGTTTCTGTGCATGAGCCGCAGCATTTTCACAATAATTTTTCCTATAAGTATCTGTAGCCGTTTCAATTTCTGCCTCCTGAATACTTTCTGTTTAGCTCTTAGTGATTAGTTAAGGTGTCGCCTGATGGCGACGGATTTAAAATATGTGAGCGCCAGCGAACACCTTAACTTTCAACTCTCAACTCTCAACTCTTAACTTATAAAGCTCTCAGCTCTCAACGAACGTTATCTTTCCTTCCTCGCCGAAGGCTATATATCCGCGGGTCTTAGCCTCCCTTATGCCGAGGGACAGCGCAGTTTCAAGCGCCGGTGTCATTCTTGAATAGCCGAAAAGATGAGCTGTTTCGCGGAGAAGATCGTCACGCTGCATCGCTATCTGACGCGCCATGATGCGCTTTATTCCGGCAGCAAGCTCCTGCGGCGGGACATCGCCTATATCGCGGCGTTCATCGCCTGCATACTCCGTGCGGCACTTGTCATAGCTTTCCGGAGACTGCTCCGGCTGCCAGAGGAATTCAGCATCGCCGCAGAAGGTCGAAGCGTGAGGAGCCTTTTCTACAGCCGCATCGAGGGTCTTTTTCATCGCAGCGCCGGGTCTTGATATCCCCCAGCACGCGAAAACCTTCTTTGCAAGGGCGTTCTTGCTGACAGGCGCCTCCGCCCTGAGGACATCGCTCACGTTCTTCGCAATCTTTGTGATATTTGCCTCGTTGAAGTTCTCCGAAACGCCGTAGGACTTCACTGCGAACGAGGTATACTTATCGCACTGATCGCTGAGCTGAACGGGTTTTTCCTGCTCAAATACGAGCTCCTGCTTCGGCTTTGCCTCCTCAGGCTGTTTCTTTTCGGGGTTTCTGTAAAGCTCGAGGTCTTTCTCTATCTCATCGCGTATCTTGCCGAGCACGCGCTCGCGGTTGTCGAGCCAGTCGAGGATGTAAACGTTCATCACGTTCCAGCCCAGTCCCCTGAGCACCGCGGGCTGCGAGAGAGTTCTGTCGGACGCCGTGCCGTTCTGGTAATAGGACAGGCTTCCGCAGCTTATTCCGAGGATGTAGGTATCAGGCTTGTCGGGATTGCACACAGCAACATCCACCCTGTAATCCGAGCAGCCGACGCTGCACTTTGCCTGATAGCCCATTTTTTCAAGCTCAGCCGCAACAGCCTCGCCGAAGCCGTTTCTGGCTGCCGAAGCACCTCCGCGCACAGCGAGAGCGCTCCTTCCCTTAGCGGCAAATTCGAGGAAGCCTTTAAGTCCCTCAACTCCGTCCGAGCGTGTTCTTGAAAGGTCGATCTGGTCGGGAGTGATCGTCGAGAAGACTATCATCTGGCACTTTGAACGCGATATCGCAACATTCAGCCTTCGCCATCCGCCGTCGCGGTTGAGCGGACCGAAGTTCATCGAGACCTTGCCGTCCTTGTCGGGGCCGTAGCCTATCGAGAACATAATGACGTCGCGCTCGTCGCCCTGAACGTTTTCGAGGTTCTTTATGAGGATAGGTTCATACTGCTCATTCGCCCATATTTCGAGCTGCGGGTCGCTGCGGTAGGCATCCATAAGCATATCGTCAACAAGGTTCTGCTGCGGCATACTGAACGTTACGACGCCGATACTGAGCTTTCTGAGCTCGGGGTCGCGCAGTCTGCGGGAAATCTCCTCCACGATAGCCTTTGCCTCAGCCTTGTTTGTCTTGGTCGAGCCCTTGTCGTAATAGCCGTCAACGTGTACCCAGCTCACCTCGGACACCTGGTCGTCAGGCGACGGGAACGTGAAAAGCTTTCCCTCGTAGTACTTAATATTGCTGTAAGCTATGAGGCTCTCGTGGCGTGAACGGTAGTGCCAGAGCAGATGCTTCTGCGGCATCGAGAGTGCGAGGCAGTCATCCAGAACGCTTTCGAGGTCCTCCTTTTCATAGTTCTCCTCGTCCACCTGATTCGAGCTGAAGAAGCTGGTCGGAGGAAGCTGCTTCGGGTCTCCAACGACGATGACATTCTCACCGCGCGCGATAGCTCCCACAGCCTCGCAGGTCGGGAGCTGCGAAGCCTCGTCGAAGATAACGAGGTCGAATTTCGGGTAAGCCGGGTCGATGTACTGCGCCACCGATATCGGGCTCATGAGCATTACCGGGCACATCCTCCGCAGGAGGTTCGGGATGCTGTCAAAGAGCTTGCGAATGGACATCATGCGGCCGTTGCTCTTTATCGCCTTCTGGAGTATGCCTATCTCGGAGCTTCCGGCAGAAGCGCCTGCTGCGGGTATCTTCGCTGAAAGCTCGGCAACAAGCTCCTGCATGGTGAGCTTGCTGAAATTGTCGAGCACCTCTCCGAAGCGTCTGATAGTGTCCTCGTACAGAGTTCCCTGGAAGCGTGAAAGCTCGCTGCTGCGGGAAATAACGAGAGTTGTCATGCTCTTTCCGAGGTCGCAGTCGAACGCCCTGATAAGCTGCTCCGCAGGCACCTCGCCCGAGAGGTAAGCCTCCGCGACGTTGCCGATACCGAGCTCAGTGAGCCTGCTGCATATCGTAACGATGCCCGTCCACTCCTTGAGCTGCGGGAGAGCGCGGGTCACAGCCTCAGCCTTGTCAATGCCGAAGCCGCACCAGTTGTCGCCGGAAATGAGCCTTTCCGGGATGAAGCCGTACTTCTGCTCCAGTTCCGAAACAGCGGCATCGAGGGCAGCATAGTCCGAGGTCACCTTCTCTGCGGATGCGCGGCTCACAGACTTTTCAGCCGGGCTGCCGAACTTTTCGCATACTGCCTCCGAAAGCCGGAGCTTCTGCTCGCCGCTGAGAGGCGCAGAGAGGACCTTGCCGCGCACCTGCTCCGAGATTGCGGCTGCCTGTGCGAGGATATCCCAGTCCGTGTCCTCGCCGAGCCAGAGCGTACCGAATACCGATGTTACCTCAGCCGGAGCTTCCTTCAATTCGCGGCTGAGCTCGCCAAGACGGTTGAGCTTTTCGTAATGTCCGACGATACTGCCCTTTGTGACGGTGCCTGAGGACTTCGCGTGAGCGGCAAGCTCGCTGACAAGCTTCCTGCTCCTGAAAAATTTCGGCATGAACCACTTGCTCTGAGCGGTCTTCCAGTTGACCAGAGCGCCGCTGCTGTCGAAGGCAAGGACGGACGGCTCGAACTTTTCAAGCACCTCTGCTTTCAGACCTTTCAGTTCCCTGCCGCACTCGATTAGGTGCTCTGCCGGAGCCTTTCTGAGCTCCCATTCGCCGCCGCTGACTATCTGCGGGATGATGTATCCTTCGTCCGAAGCCGCTGCAAGCACTTCCGCAGCCGCCCTGCACTGGGGGTAGGTAAGGCTCTCCGTGCCGCACAGTGAGCAAAGCTCCGCGGTACCGCCCTCGGCAGCCGAAAGCAGGCCTTTCAGGGCGGAGAGTTTTCCTTCGAGCTCGTCCCTTGTCGAAGGGTCACAGTGGTCGGCTCTGCAAACATTGAGGGGGGTCGCGGTCACGTCGCCGAACTCCCTTCCCGCCGCAGCGAGGCTCCCGAGAGTTTCCCTCCAGAGGGAATATGAGCCAGCGCTCATGGCGTCTATCTGCTCAGCGGTAAAAGTGAATTTTCCGCCGTATCCGCGGTTATTCTCGTACATCACGGCAGCGTCATACATGGACATACCGAAGCTGCGCTGCTTGTGTATCTCCTCCATAGTTGAGTTGAGCTCGCGGCGCATTTCGGCGATCTTCTCAGCCTGCGCCTTGTACTCCTGAGGGTGCTTGATCCTGCCGACGTTCAGTGTTTCGTCAAGCTGGCTGAGAACCGCGCGTTTCTGGGCTTTATTTGAGTGAAGCTCCAGGCAGAACGGTCCGAGGCCGACCTTGTTCAGCCTCTTTTCAACGACCGAGAGCGCCGCCATTTTTTCAGCGACGAAAAGCACGGATTTTCCGTGATACAGCGCACTTGCGATCATGTTGGTGATGGTCTGGGACTTGCCGCTCCCGGGAGGTCCGTGGAGGACGAAGCTCTTGCCCTGCGAGGCAGCGTAAACTGCTGCAAGCTGCGATGAATCGGCACTCAGCGGAACTGCAAGATCAGTGGGAGCGACCTTGCTGTCGAGGTCGAGCGGGGAGATATAGATATCGCCGTCCTGCCACTCGGTCCTGCCGGAGATGAGGCTTGCGACGACCTTGTTCTTTGCAAGCTCGTCGGCACGGTTGCGGATGTCGTTCCACATGATGAAGCGGTTGAAGGAAAACTGGCCGATGAAGGCATATTCCTCGATATCCCAGCGGTTCTGAGCCATTATGCCCTGACGGATGGTGCTGAAAATGAGGTTTAAGTCAACGCCGTTCTCGTCCATTGGAACAGGGTCGAGTCCCTTGATGTCAATGCCGAAGAACTGTCTCAGCATTTCGAGCATTGTGATATTGACCTGAGTATCCTCGTCGCGGATAGCAATTGAATAAGCCTTCTCCTGCACCTTACGGGTGATATCGACGGGGATGAGTATGAGGGGGGCGTACCTTGCCTTTTCGCTCTTGTCGGTCTCGTACCAGCGCAGGAAGCCGAGGGCGAGATATATCGTATTTACGCCGTTTTCCTCGAGGCTGACCTTTGCCTGACGGTGAAGCTTCTTCATAATGCGGTCGAGCTCGCTCTCGCTGAGGTAGGACCTCAGGCGGCGGCTCCTGAACTCGGTCGCGGCGATATCAGCGATGCGGCCGCGGTCGTTTTCCATTTCGTATATCCTGCTGTCGGCAACGGTCAGAGCCATGTCGTTCGGTGCCGGCATCACGCGGAATTCCTCGCCCTTTGACATTTCGTCCTCGAGGGTCGCAAGGGAGTCCGTCATGAGCTGGACGCTCATTGAATTCGGCCGGAAATTGAGCAGGCTGTTCCTGAGGCTGAGGTCGAGAAGCTTGCGCTCCCAGATGACCTGCTTTGTCACCTCACGCTCGCTGAGGGCGCCCTGTCCGATCAGCTGCAGCTCGTCCGGGGCGGAGGTTATCTCGGAACCCTTCCTTTCGCCGTAATCGACCGCTTTGAAGGTGCCGTTCTCGGAAATGCGCGAGGGGATCGGTCTTATGCCGCCGGAGCGCGTGCGGATAACGTCTATCGCAAAGTAGAACTCGCTCTGGTCGCTGAGTGCAGCGGCAGCGTGTTTTTCAGCGTCGTTGAAGTCAGTGCTCTTGCCTGCGACGAAGTCCGTACACTCCACAGCGCAGATCGCGTCGATACCGTGAGCGATACGTTTTGTGAGCGCTGTCACATCGAATTGCAGAGCATCCGGGAAGGTCTCGTTCTCGAGCCAGCAGGCAGCGAAGGCGTGACCTTTTTTCAGTACGAGGAGCGGGTTGAGGCCTATCGCCTCGAGGCATGAGCAGTACAGCACCGCAAGGTCAAGGCAGGTGCCGGACTTGCCCTCGAGGACAGCGTCGGGCATCCTTATCCTCTGAGCCTCCTCATAGCTCGCAGGCGGCATGGTATAGGCTATGTTAGCCTCCTGAAGCGCCGCATAGACTGCGCCCATCTGCTGCTTTACGATGTTCGGGTTCTTTGACTGATAGCCGGTGAAGGACGGGTCGCCTGTCCACTTCCGGAGGTAGAGGCTTGCCTGAGAGATGATCTCCTTCACGCGGGGGTGGTTCGGGGTCATGAACGCCGCAGCCATTTCCGGCATGAAGTTGACGCCTGTCCACTGGTCATAGGCAAGCAGCTCGATGCTGCGGTTTTCGCATCCGATGACCTCGTCGCCCCGGAGCGCCTCGATAGTAACGCTGCCTACGAGCTTTTCCGTGAGAGCAAACAGGTACTCGGGGTTCATGACAATATTCACGGGCGAGAACTCGACCGGCTGGCCGGGTCTGAGGTCGGCGGGAACAGTCTCGTATGTACGGGCGAATTCCGGCTCGAAGGAAATACGCAGCCTGACGCTGCTGAGAACGCTGTCTGTATTGTTTGTAACGGTAAGTCCGCGGAATACCGGGACGTAATTCTGCTGCATAGCGAAGTTTATCCCGGCGGTCATAGTGCCGCTGATAGTGATATTCATGTCCAATTTCTCTCCCATCTGCAAGAGCATATAGCTTTACATTTATATCATACCATAAAAGCTATCATTTTACAAGCCTTTTTTTGTGCAGTGAACGCTGTCCCGGCGCTCCGAAGGTTGAAGTGAACAGCTGCGGTGTCCGCTGATTATGAATTATGCAATAAAAAGAGCGGCAGAAACGCCGCTCCACGTTATGATTTTTGGGGTATGAAGCTTTTTCAGGTGGTTGTGCGTTCGCAAATTGCCATTGTATCACAGTGTCTCAGAATGTCAAGACTAAAACAAGCGCTGTAAACAGCGGTCTTGACATTCCTCCTCACTGTGAGGTGGAGCAATTACGCAAACGCCGGAATCTGACGACCACCCTATTTGTTATTTACCCAAAAAAAATTGCCGCTATCATCATAGCGGCAAATTCAATATATTGCATGGAAACCGGAATTGAAAGCAACTGGGCTAAAAGAAAAGCTTAGCCATCAGAGCATATAGGCGGAGCTTTCGTGCATAGAGAAGTGCTGCGAGCCGCCTTTGATTATGACATCAGCGATCCTGGTGCCGATACCTTCAAGGGGCTTTCTGATTATTTTGAGCAGATTCATGTCGGCGGATGAAAGAGCAGTGGAATCCTCTCCGTGGCAGATGCCGATAATTACTGACCTTGCGTCAGTCAACAGTATATCCGTGAGAATGTTCCGGACGCTCAGCTCGCCTGATACAATAGCTGATTCACTTGCAGAGCGGGTGCTGATGACGTTGTTCCTGGAGTTGAGGAATATCATAATAAATGTGCCGGGGGTTGAAGATGCGAAGAAGCTGTCAAGGTATGCTTGTGAGGTACTGAAAAAAGTACCTTCAGCGGCGCGTTCGTCGAGCATAGAGATGATACTTCCAACAAGATGCAGCATAAAAGCGCTTGAACTGCCGATGCCTTTTACCGAGCAGAGCTCATCCGGGGAAGATTTTAGGACTTCCCGCAGCGAGCCGAAGCGATCAAGGAGGGCGTGAGCTAAATCATTTGTGTTAGCGCGCGGTATCG
>ODAI012478068.1_pt1 | contig 13720 bp, 14 predicted proteins | sample 1539321 | NCBI WGS metagenome assembly ODAI01 (sample SAMN02144231, study PRJEB22623) | gut metagenome | biome: sheep rumen | host: Ovis aries | place: New Zealand
ACTTGTTGAAGGAAGAGATCTTATAATAGGCGGCGTGAAGATCCCTTATGAGAAGGGGCTTCTTGGCCACTCCGATGCGGATGTTCTTCTCCATGCGATAATGGATGCTCTGCTTGGGGCAGCTGCTCTTGGAGATATCGGTAAGCATTTCCCTGACAGCGATGAGAAGTATAAAGGGGCCAATTCCCTTGAGCTTCTTAAGGAAGTTGCTTCGATCATCGACAAGGAGCACTATGTGGTTGAGAACATAGATGCCACGATCATAGCTCAGGCCCCTAAGATGAGGCCTTATATAGACGAGATGCGGATCAATATAGCTCAGGCTCTGAGGATAGAGATGAACAGGGTGAATGTGAAGGCAACAACGGAAGAGGGCCTTGGATTCACCGGAAGCAAAGAGGGAATTTCCTCACAGGCCATCTGCCTTTTGTCTAAACCCACAGAGGGCAGCGACGGAGGATTTGCACGATGTACAGGCTGTGACAGAGGATGATGGCACGGTTTTTATAAATAATTATGACGAGGAGTAAAAAATGGCACAGGATTTTAGCTTTTATAATTCACTTACAAGAAAGATAGATAAACTTGAGACCAATGAACCCGGCAAGGTGTCGATCTACACCTGCGGACCTACGGTTTATCACTACGCACATATCGGAAATATCAGGACTTATATTATGCAGGATGCTCTGGTTAAGTCTTTGGAGTACGCAGGCTACCGGGTAAAGCGTGTCATGAACATAACCGATGTGGGCCATCTTTCATCGGATGCCGACACAGGTGAGGACAAGATGCTTGCGGGAGCAAAGAGAGAGCACAAGTCTGTAATGGAGATTGCAAAGTTCTACACAGATGCATTCTTTAAGGATTTCAGAGCAGTGGGCAATAAAATGCCGGATGTTATTGAACCTGCCACCAATTGCATTCCGGAGTTTATACACATGATTGAGGTTCTGCTTGAGAAGGGCTTTGCCTATCAGGCGGGTGGAAACATTTATTTTGACACCAGCAAACTGGATGATTACTATGTCTTTTCCTCAGCTCTGGAAAAAGAGCAGCTGGAAGTAGGCGTAAGAGATGATGTGGAAGAGGATACCAACAAGAAGAACAAGACGGATTTCGTTCTCTGGTTTACCAAGTCCAAGTTCGAGGACCAGGCTCTTAAGTGGGACAGCCCCTGGGGCGTCGGATACCCCGGATGGCACATTGAGTGCTCCTGCATCTCCATGAAGCATTTGGGGGATAAGCTGGATATTCACTGCGGCGGCGTGGATAATATTTTCCCTCATCACACCAACGAGATCGCTCAGTCCGAGAGCTATCTGGGACACAAGTGGTGCGGCTACTGGTTCCACAGCAATCATTTAAATGACAGAGCAGGCAAGATGTCTAAGTCCAAGGGCGCGGTTCTTACCGTATCCGTTCTCAAGGAGAAGGGCTATGATCCGCTGGTTTACAGATTCTTCTGTCTCCAGTCTCATTACCGCAAGCCTCTGGAGTTTTCCTTCGATGTCCTTGACAGTACTGTTTCTGCATACAACAAGCTTGTAAAGAGAGTCGCCGAGCTTAAGGAAGACGGCGCTGTAGATGAGAAGGTCAAGGAAGAGTTTGAGGCAAAGTTCAGAGAGACTCTCTCAAATGATCTTAACACCTCCATGGCCATCACGATCCTCTACGATGCCCTCAAGGCAGATACCAATGATGCCACAAAGCTGGCTATTGTAAAGAGTTTTGATACGGTACTTTCCCTTGATCTTGTGGGCCATGCTGCAGCTCTTTCAGAGGAGGCTGAGGTTGATCCCGAGCTTCTTAAGTACATTGAGGAGCAGATTGCCAAAAGAACAGAGGCCAAGAAAAACAAGGACTTTGCAGCAGCCGATGCAATCAGAGAGGAACTTCTTTCTAAAGGCGTAGAGATCAAGGATACTCGCGAGGGCGTTAAATGGCAGCTGATCTGAACAGATATATAAACGATGAATTCGGAATAGAGGCCAAGGACATCAGGACTTATTCGCCTCTTACGCTGGCCTATATCGGAGATGCTGTGTTTGATCTTGTTATCAGATCCGTTCTGGTGAACAAGGGCAATACCGCAGTGAACAATCTCCATAAAAGAGCAAGTGCTATTGTTAAAGCTCCCTCCCAATCTGCCATAGCAGCTGCTATCATGGATGATCTTACGGAGGAAGAAAAAGACATCTACAGAAGAGGCCGCAATTCCAAACCCCACACAAAGGCCAAGAATGCTTCTACCATGGAGTATCTTGAGGCAACCGGGTTTGAGGCGGTGATGGGATTTTTGTACCTCTCGGGAGATATGGACAGGGCTATGGAGCTGATTAAGCTGGGAGCCGGAAGGCTTGGGCTTGATATCGTCTGAGTTAATGATTTGAGGATTTAAAATGGATAAAGACAATAAAGAAACACTAAGTTCAAACGAAGAAAAGATAGAGGGAAGAAACGCTGTCATAGAGGCTTTTCGCTCAGGCAAGACTGTAGATAAGATATATATCCTTGACGGATGCCAGGACGGGCCTGTGGCTACCATCAGGCGTGAAGCCAAAAAGCAGGGAAGTCTTATAAAGTTTGTAAGCCGCGAGAGACTGGATCAGATGTCTGAGACCGGTAAGCATCAGGGCGTCATCGCCATTGCCGCGGCTTACAGCTATTCAGAGATGGAGGATATCTTTACTCTTGCCGAGAACAGAAATGAAGATCCCTTTGTCTTTATTCTGGATAATATAGAAGATCCCCATAATCTTGGGGCTATTATCAGAACCGCCAATCTCTCGGGAGCTCACGGAGTCATCATCCCAAAGAACAGGGCTGTGGGGCTTACCGCCACTGTTGCCAAGGCGTCGGCCGGAGCTCTCAATTATACTCCCGTGGTAAAGGTCACAAATATTGCCAAGACCATTGAAGAACTGAAGGATAGGGGACTGTGGTTTGTTTGCGCCGATATGGGCGGGACCACTATGTATAAGCTCAATCTTAAAGGACCTATAGGTCTTGTTATAGGAAATGAGGGAAGCGGCGTAGGGCGTCTTGTAAAAGAGAAGTGCGATATGATTGCTTCCATTCCCATGAAGGGAGATATCGATTCCCTGAACGCGTCGGTGGCAGCCGGGGTTCTGGCTTTTGAGATCGTCAGACAGAGGTCAATGTAATGAGTAATGACAAGTACAGCAATATAGATGATGAGCAGCTTATCGTCCGGATTCATGACGGAGATGAGAGGGATGCTGTAGAATACATAATGAACAAATATAAGGGGCTGGTTCGAAAGAAGGCAGCCTCTATGTTTATATTGGGAGCTGACAGGGACGACCTTATCCAGGAGGGAATGATAGGTCTTTTCAAGGCTGTCAGGGACTATGATTCCGGAAGGGATGCCAGTTTCTCGACCTTTGCTGATCTGTGTATATCCAGGCAGATGTATTCCGCCATCAAAGCTCTGGCCAGGAAGAAGCACGCACCTCTGAACAGCTATATCTCCATCTATGCCAGCAGGGAAGGCAAAGAGACGGGATCTGAGGCTCCACTGGAGGAGATGCTTGAATCCGATCCCGGATTGATCCCGGAGCAGCATGTGATCGACCAGGAAAACCTTCAGGATCTCGAAGAGGGAATAGAAAGAGAACTAAGTGACCTTGAAAGGCAGGTGCTTGATCTTTATATCACCGGAATGAGCGTAAAAAATATCTCTGCTGTGCTGGGCAGGGATGAGAAATCCACTGACAATGCAATGCAGAGAATAAGAAACAAATTAAGGAAGTATCTTAAAAAGAATTAAACGACGGCGTCATCTTTGTTCGAGACGTGAAAAAAGTCGCAGAAAATCGTAATTATGAATATTTGTACGTAAATTATGGTATAATAACCATGTATGAAATAGTACAATTCTACGGCATTGAAGGAAGGAAGGTCGCATCTATGGCTACAAAAAATTTTGCAAAAGGCGAGATCATCTTTAAGGAAGGTGCAAACGGAGACAGCTTTTTTGATGTTCTCAAGGGAACTGTGGGAATTTTCATAAACTACGGTGAGGCCGATGAGCAGAAGCTTACAGAGGTTAAGGAAGGCGGTATCCTCGGTGAGATGGCTCTTATCGATGCTTTTCCCAGAAGTGCTACAGCAGTTGCTTTGGAAGACGTTGAAGCTGATGAAGTATCCGTTGACCAGGTAAAAGAGTATTTCAACTCCAATCCAAACAAAATCGAGAGAATTCTCAATGTGCTCTGCCAGACACTGGCAAGACTTACAAACGATTATGTTGAAGTTTGTGATACTATCAAAAATCTTTATCCTGAAAGCGGAGAGAGAAAAGAGTCTCTTGCCGATAAGATCAAGAAGTTTGCTACATACTATAAGAGATTTAATAAGAACAATCAGCCCAGCGCAGAGTTCCTTCGCGAGACAGGTCAGTCCGGACACAAGAACGGATATGCCAAGAAGGTTGAGTCCTACAGTGAAGGTACAGTTATCTTCAGAGAGGGCGAAGCCGGAAGATGCATGTATGACATTCATGCCGGAAGTGTTGGTATTTATACCGGCTATGGCAAGCCTGAGGAGAAGCTCCTTACCAAACTTCATGTAGATACATTCTTTGGCGAGCTGGGAATGCTTGAGGATATGCCAAGAACAGCAACAGCAGTTGCCCTTGAGGACGGCACAACCGTTGAGAGCATCTATTCATCGGAATTTGCCGAGTTGTTCGAGAAGAATCCTGCCAAGATAGAGATGATCTTAAGACACCTGTCCTTCAGGATCAGAAGACTTACAGGTGAGTACGAGAATGCCTGCAAGATAATCAGTGATGTAGCTGATGCAGAGGCTTCCGATGCCAATGTAAGCGATGAGATGAGACAGAAAGCAAGAGAGTTCAAGTCAAAATTATATGATTGATAATTCATCAGATGTTTTTCAGAAGAATATAATGCTGAATATGTCCGAGGGTGTTATGACCATAAGCTTCGACGGTGTCGTAGCTTATGCTAACCCCTCGGCTCTTGTCATACTTGGTTTTACCGAGGATGAGCTTGTGGGCAAAAAGTTTGCAGGCTTATTCTTTGACCGTGAAGAGAATGATAAATTTTCCCAGGCCATACTGGATGCCATATATGACAGGGAGCATCCCCATGATGCCATCGTGCCGTATACCAATGGAGACACTACAAGGCAGCTTCGGGTTGTGACATCTTTTTTACAGGACAACGGTGAAAAGATAGGCATCATCGTAGTGTTCGGCGATCTTAGTGAGCTTATGGATCTTAGGGATGCGGTCAGATCCATGGAGAAGATCCGCGCCCTCAATGAACAGCTGAATATGAGAAATAAGCTCCTTAATGAGACCTTCGGGCGATTTTTGTCGGATGAGATAGTAAGGCAGCTTCTTGATACGCCGGATGGACTTAATCTTGGGGGAAGCAAGAGAAAGCTCACTATCATGATGAGCGACTTAAGGGGATTCACCGCCATCAGCGAGAGGATGGATCCTGAGGAGCTTATCACCATGCTCAACCATTACCTGGGAGAGATGACAGAGATCATACAGCGCCATAACGGAACCATCATTGAATTTATGGGGGACGGTATATTTGCGATCTTCGGTGCTCCGGTAGCTTCCGATACTCACGCGGATGATGCGGTTGCTGCGGCCCTTGAGATGCAGGCTCGTATGGAACCCATAAATGCATGGAACAAGGAGCACGGTTATACCAATCTTCAGATGGGGATCGGCATAAATACAGGCGAAGTCATAGTGGGCAACATCGGCTCGGAAAGGCGCACCAAATACGGCGTTGTGGGCAGTGATGTTAACCTCTGCGGCAGGATCGAGAGCTATACCATAGACGGCAAGGGCCTGATATCCCAGTCCACATTTGACGAGGCCAAGGCGGAAATAGTAATAGAAAAAGAAATTGTGGTCACTCCCAAAGGTGCATCCCAGCCTATGACCCTTAGAAGAGCAACAGGTATCGGAGAGCCTTACAATATCTATGTTCAGGACAAGGTAGAGGAAGCACCCAAGAAGCTTGATCGGATAATTCCCGTTACCTACTACAGGATAGAGGGTAAGCACAACCTTCAGAAGCCCTTCTTCGGGGGAATTGTGGCCCTTGCTCCGGATAAGGCGGTGCTGGATACTTCAGCGGAGCTTAAAGAGTATGACAACATTACAATAGATGTTGGGGAGAAACTTTACAGCAAGGTTATAGAGAAGACGGAAGACGGCTTTCTTATCGGTTTTACCTCTGTTCCGGCAAGTTACAAGCACTGGCTTGAGGTCAATAAAAAATAAGTGATAAAAAGTGCTTGCTTTGAAAAGATAATTATGCTATATTTATATAGCTGTTGTGAAACAGATGTAACTATAGTTAATTAGAAGATATTTTGTCATATAGAGAGGTGAGAAAAGATGAGACAGGACATTCAGCCGGAATACCATCAGGCAACAGTTACTTGCAACTGCGGTAACACATTCACAGTTGGATCAACAAAGGGCGATATTCACGTAGAAATCTGCTCTAAGTGCCATCCGTTCTACACAGGTCAGCAGAAGGCAACAGCTGCTCGTGGACGTATTGATAAGTTCAATAAGAAGTACGGAATGGACAACAAGTAATATCGTATCAGATTTAGTATTTGATGAAGATGAGAGGTTGAGGCTAAGGCCTCGACCTCTTTTTTCGTAACATGGAGAGAAGTATGAGGAGAAAGCGCAAGATCAGACATTACTCCGGGATAGGCGGACAGGCGGTTCTTGAAGGGGTAATGATGAAGAACAATGACATGTACGCTGTGGCTGTAAGAAAGCCTGACGGGGAAATTGCCGTTGAAGTGGATGAATACCACGGACCGGCCTATGGCAGTAAACTCAAGAGTATTCCCTTTATAAGAGGAGTATTCGTATTTTTGGATTCACTTATTTTGGGACTTAAATCCCTTAATTATTCATCATCCTTTTATGAGGAGACCAAGGAAAAGCCCACCAAGCTGGATGAGGGCATAGACCAGGTGTCGCAGGGACACGAGGATACGTTCCTTATGGTCCTTACCACCATCATTTCCTTTGCTTTTGCCATAGCTATTTTCATGATAGCTCCCTATGCTCTTTCTGAAGTGATCGGCAAATATGTAAGGAATGAGTCTCTTATAGCCATTATTGAGGGTGTTCTGAGGATCGTGATATTTATCCTCTATATCCTTCTTATATCACTTATGAAGGATATCAGACGACTCTTCCAGTATCACGGCGCCGAGCATAAGTGCATCAACTGCCTCGAAAGAGGAAGACCCCTTACAGTTAAGAATGTTCGCAGAAGCTCAAGGCTTCACAAGAGATGCGGAAGCAGCTTTATTCTTTTTGTAATTCTGATAAGTATAATTTTGTTTTTCTTTATCAGGGTTGATTCCTATGCCCTGAGAATTGTTATAAGGCTTCTTCTGGTGCCGGTTATCGCCGGAATCTCCTATGAGATAATAAGACTGGCTGGCAAGACGGATTTCTTCCTTGTCAAGATCGTTTCAGCTCCGGGACTCTGGCTTCAGAGACTTACCACCAAGGAACCTGACGACGATATGATAGAAGTTGCCATAAAGTCTGTGGAATCGGTATTTGACTGGAAGGAGTTCCTTAAAGATTCCTTCGGATATGAGTTTGAAGAGGAAGAATGAATTACAAAGAGGCCTATTTAAACGCAACAGAGAAACTTACAAGAGCCGGGATCTGTGAAGCTAAGCTTGATGCCCGGCTCCTTTTGGAATACGTATGCGGCACGGATCACAGTGTTCTTTTGACTCATCCCGACAGGGAACTGACAGATGATGAGGAAAAGAGCTATGAAAGCGCGATCAGCAGACGAAGCAGCCGTGAGCCTGTGGCCTATATCCTTGGAACCTGGGATTTTATGGGGCTTAGTTTCAAGGTGACCGGGGACGTACTTATTCCTGAGCAGGACAGCGAATTTCTGGTGGAGGAGGCCCTAAGGCACTGTGAGGACGGTATGAAGGTGATGGATCTTTGTACCGGATCCGGATGCATTGGCCTTAGCATCCTTAAATTCACCAATGACACAAGTGCAGTCTGTACCGATATAAGTGAAGCTGCTCTGTCTGTGGCAAAAGAAAATGCAAAAAAACTGGGACTTGATGATAGAGTAAGCTTTTTAAAGACAGATCTTTTCCCCGGGGATAATAAGGAGAAGTTTGATATTATTGTATCGAATCCACCATATATCAGAAGTGATGTGATACAGACCCTGGAGCCGGAGGTCAGGGACTTTGAGCCCAGGCTTGCGCTTGACGGTAGTGAGGACGGACTTGTCTTTTACAGAAGAATAGCCGATACGGCGCCTTTATTCCTGTATTCCAGCGGATACCTCATTATGGAGATAGGCTATGATCAGGCGGAGGCAGTAAAGGGCATTTTTGAAAAGAAGGGATGCTATCACGCAGTAGAGGTCATCAAGGACTTCTCCGGCAATGACAGAGTTATAAAGGCCTGCTTTTTCTAAGGGGCGGAGGAATTAAGATGTTTGACAGACTGGAAGACATAATCAGAAGATATGAAGATATAACCATGATGCTGAATGACCCTTCCGTGGTATCGGATCAGAACAGGTTCAGAAGCCTTATGAAGGAGCAGAAGAGTCTGGAGCCTTTGGTTGACTGTTATAACAGATACAAGAAATGTAAGGAGACTATCGATGAGTCCCTTACCATGTTGGATGAAGAATCGGATCCCGATATGAAGGAGATGCTGAAGGAAGAGCTTTCTGCTGCAAGGGAGAAGCTTCCAAAGCTTGAGGAGGAGCTTAAGATCCTTCTTCTTCCCAAGGACCCCAATGATGAGAGAAACGTTATCGTGGAGATCAGAGCCGGGGTTGGGGGCGATGAGGCAGCTCTTTTTGCGGCGGATATGTTCAGGGCTTACACCAGATATGCAGAGAGGCAGAACTGGAGGGTTGAGACCTTGAGTGTGGAGGATATAGGTATCGGCGGAATCAAGGCCGTGAGCTTTATGATCAACGGAAACGGTGCTTATTCCAGGCTTAAGTTTGAGAGCGGAGTTCACAGAGTTCAGAGAATCCCCGCGACTGAATCCGGCGGAATGATCCATACATCTGCCATAACCGTAGCTATAATGCCTGAAGTCGACGAGGTGGAGGTAGAGATAGATCCTAACGACTGCAAGTTCGATGTGTTCAGAGCTTCCGGAAATGGCGGACAGTGCGTTAATACCACGGACTCTGCGGTAAGACTCACCCATCTTCCCACAGGAATCGTTATATCCTGCCAGGATGAGAAGAGCCAGCAGCAGAACAAGGCTAAGGCACTTAAGGTTTTAAGGGCGAAGCTCTACGAGATGGAAGTGAGCAGACAGCAGAATGATGAGGCTGAGCTTAGAAGAAGTCAGGTGGGAAGCGGAGACAGATCGGAGAAGATAAGGACATACAATTTTCATCAGGGAAGGGTAACAGACCACAGGATAGGGCTTACTCTTTACAAGATAGATCAGATCATGGACGGGGATCTGGATGAGCTCATCGATTCTCTTACCGCTGCAGATCAGGCAAAGAAGCTTCTGTCAATGAATGAGTAGATTCCCAATAAGTTAAAAAAGTCTAAATAACGTTCAATTAGTTTGAAGGCGTCAGTTAAATGATGTAAAATTGTTATGTAGGAATATTTGCGAAATATCGTTTTACACGGACGGGTGATTTATGGATGTTGGTTTAAAGACTGAACTGATAGAGTGGGGTGTTGACTGGAACGAGCTCCTGGACAGATTTATGGGCAATGAGGACCTGATCGCCAAGTTTATGTTTAAGTTTCTTAACGATCAGAGTATGAATGATCTCACCAAATATCTGGCAGAGGGGAATGTTGCAGAGGCCTTCAAGGCTGTACACACTCTTAAGGGTGTTGGCTCCAATCTGGCACTTAAGGGCTTCCTTTCACCGGTGCGTGAACTTACAGAGATCTTAAGAGCCGGTTCCATGGAAGGCTACAAAGAGAAGTATGATCTTATCAAACCCAAATATGATGAGCTGATCGTGATCTTGCAGAAATATCAGAGCTGATCAGAGGATTTCATAATCTATACCATTTGAATCAAGGAAGCTTGGGATGTACGCATCCCAGGCTTTTTCTGCAGTTTTATCCATTGTAAATGTCTTGTGTGATATTCCCGTGGTGATCTGAACTTCCCCGGATGAAAATTTTATAATTATACCAAATGACACCTGGTCGGCTTGCATATCTATTTCTTTTGCCCGGAGGAATTCTTCCTTGGAACACCGGTCAACAAGAAGCACAAACTTAAAGCTTAGGGGAGTTTGCTTACCTTTGATCAGGTTAAGGCAGATGGGGCGTATCATTGACCAGGAAGAAAACTGATCGCTTAAAAGTGCTGTATCTGCTCCATTGTCAAAGCCCTCGGATCCTGCAAAAAAATCCCTGTTAAGTTTCCCGTCTATGGTGAAGGTGTTGAAAGTCTCTATAGTGGCTTCCTCTAGAAGATAATTATCAAAAATATCTTTTGTAAGAAGTTTTGCCATGAAGTTTTTTTGCCCGCGAATTCTTATTGCTATCATAAATTTCTCCCTAATAACATGGTTAATTATAAGCTATGATTAAGTAGGTATCAATATTAACAGCAAAATGAAATAATGATACCTAATCGCATAAATATGCATTGAAAACAATATAAAAGTTGGTATACTAAAGGATATATAAAACTGCATATGGGAAGTGAAAATTAGTAGGATTGGAGAAAATTTTTTATGGCAAAAAGCGTAAGGTTAAAGGACATTGCTGAAAGAGCAGGTGTCAGTACCGTTACCGTTTCCAAAGCTCTTTCCGGGCAAAAGGGAATGAGCGATGCAGTAAGGGAGAAGATACACGCCCTTGCCAACGAGATGGGATATGTTCCGCCTGTTTCAAGAAAGGCGGAAGCAGGAGCCAGAAGCTACACCATCGGCGTTCTTATCTCCGAACATTACATGAGTGAGTACAACACTTTCTACAACAGGATGCACCAGCAGGTATCACAGATAGCTATGGAGAAGGGGTGTTTTACCATGCTTGAGGTGATCTCGGAGCAGAGTGAGACTGAAGGCACCATACCTAAGCTTATTCTGGACCGCAAGGTGGAAGGCATAATGGTTATCGGAAGCCTTAACGCCGAGTACCTTAGTGTTATCAAGCAGCAATCGGGAATTCCCATGGTTTATCTGGACTTCTGCAACCACACAGGGGATGAGGATGCAGTTGTTTCCGACAGCTACAACGGTGCATATTGTATGACAAATTACCTGTTTGACCAGGGGCATCGAAGTATTGCCTTTGTAGGAACACCTCTGGCATCGGGAACCATAACCGACAGATACTTTGGCTATTGCAAGTCTCTTATGGAGCATGGCCTTTCTGCCAGCAAAGACTGGATAATAGAAGACAGGGATGTAGCCACAGGTGTTATGGATGGCAACAGATTTTTCAAGCTCCCTGAGAGAATGCCTACAGCCTTTGTGTGCAACAATGATCTTACCGCCAGTGTTCTTATTAAGAAGCTTGGGGAAAAGGGATATCGTGTTCCTGAGGATATATCGGTGGTGGGTTTTGATAACTACCTCTTCCCGGGACTTTGCGATATCAGGATAACCACCTATGGAGTGGATACTTATGAGATGGGCCGAAACGCGGTTATGAACCTTATCCGCAAGATCAGCGGCGAGCGCTATCGCCAGGGCATTATGATCCTTGAGGGTCATATGGTGGAAGGAGAGTCAGTCAGAGCAATCTGATCGCGGCTCGTAATACAAAATTATAATACCCCGCTCTGTATCTTTGATATGACGAGTTTTCTCGCTGTATCAAAGAGGCAGGGCGGGGCTTTTGCTTCCTGAAGATAGATGTGTTTTAGCCGTTTCTTTGTTTGGCCAGGGTTTCCCTGGTCTTTTGGATGTAGGTGCGGTAAGTAAAGGCGACCGGAATAGTGATGCCGTTGTCCATAGTGACCTTACCGAAGGATGTCTTTGCAATGTGATCCACATTGATCAGAGCATTGTCGGAAACAGGGCAGATCTGGGGGAATATGCGGCATTGATCGTAGATATTGAAAATATCCCCGATAACTTTGATGGTGCGGTTATCGGTCATTGAGACTTCAATCTCTGACTTTTGTTTTCTGAAGCAGATTATCTCGTCCCCGTGGGCATAGACTGTCTCAGCCTTCCCGCGAAGTTCAAGAGTAGGGATGGTTACGGCGTTTTTCTCCCTGATAAGCTCTACCATCTCTGTAAGCTCAGCAACCTTCAGGGGTTTATCGAGAAAATACAGATTATCGGCACAAATGCCGGCATCAGCGATCATTTTCCTGTAATCGAGAGAGGACACACACATGATGATGGGCTGATCAATGCCCATCTTCAGCAGAAGCCTTACAATATCAAAACCGTTTATATCCCCTGATACCATGTCGATAAAGAGACCTGCATACATCTGGGGGTGGGACATGAAGGCGTCCTCATTTCCATAGGAATCAATATAGATACGTTCCCCAAAATCCTTGAAAACCCGGTCAGACTGGCGAGAGAGGAGCCTTTCGGTCTGCTTACGGTCTGCTATGTTGTCGTCACATACTGCCAGATACATGGACTTCTCCTTTTACATGAAACTGAATTCTATGGGACTAAAATGTAGGAATGCGATAATTACGATCTGTATTAACAATATTATAGGCAATCCGAACTTGAAATACCAATGCCTGGTTTTATGGCGGAAGAGGAACATGCCAAGGATGGATCCGATGCTTCCTCCGACAAGCGCAACCGAAAATAGGGTCGCCTCAGGGATACGGAAGGCATGTCGCACAGCCTTCCGCTTATCGATTCCCATTAAGGCAAACCCTAAAAGATTTACGATCACAAAATATCCAATGATAAAGAATATGGATTTCATCTGTTATTTATTGTTTTCCACTTCCTGCATCTTCATGGCGCGAACCTTTGAAGCCAGACCAAAGAGATTGATGAAGCCCTCAGCATCGTGGTGATCGTAAAGGTCACCGGTCTTGAAGGATGCGATGCTCTCGTTGTAGAGAGAATAAGGGGACTTGGTGCCGGCCTTGATGATGTTGCCCTTGTAGAGCTTGAAGGTAACTTCACCGGTAACATATTTTTGTGTTGACTCGATAAAGGCCTGTTCGGCTTCGCGAAGAGGAGTGAACCATTTCCCTTCATATACTAGATCGGCAAACTTGTTGCCCATATCCTTCTTCATTGTATAGGTATCACGATCCAAAATCAACTCTTCAAGCTGCTGATGAGCCTCATAGAGGATGGTTCCTCCGGGGGTCTCATAAACACCGCGGGACTTCATTCCAACAACACGGTTCTCAACGATATCTACTATACCGATACCGTTCTCGCCTCCCAGCTTATTTAATGTACGGATAATATCGGAGACCTTCATTTCCTTGCCGTTTACTGACTTGGGAATACCGCCTTCAAAGGTCATTGTAACAGTTGTAGGCTCATCGGGTGCATCCTCAGGTGTTTTGCCAAGGACTAAGAGATGCTTGTAATTGGGCTCCAGTGAAGGATCCTCAAGCTCAAGACCCTCGTGGGAGATGTGCCAGAGGTTTCTGTCACGGCTGTAGCTGGAATCTGCAGAGACGGGAAGGTTGATCCCGTGTGCCTTACAGTACTCGATCTCG
>ODAI010377404.1_pt1 | contig 13718 bp, 11 predicted proteins | sample 1539321 | NCBI WGS metagenome assembly ODAI01 (sample SAMN02144231, study PRJEB22623) | gut metagenome | biome: sheep rumen | host: Ovis aries | place: New Zealand
ACTTTCCGTAACTTTGCACAAAGGCTTCGAGTATGCACAAAATGACTTGAAGCTGGCATCAACTATCAAAAGGTATCGTTAACCTGCAAGTTTTCATATAACAACTTGCAGGTTGACAAATAAAAACCTGTAGGTATACAAATGAAAACCTGCAGGTTTTTAATTTCATACCGTTGAGTTTGTCCCTCAATTCCTATGGTCTGGTCCCATGATTCCTATCCTTTCATCCCCTAATTCATACTCCTTCACCTCTTTATTTGCGTGTTCTCATCCTATGACTCACGCTGATTATCGCATATCATACCTGTTTCTTCATCAGACGACAACACAAAAAGCCTTTGTTTCGTACGCATATAGCAATCCTTATAGCCTTGTGTTTTCCATTCGCGGATAATTCTTCGCTCATTGCTTTCTATCGGTTGGAGCCGGAGTGACAGGCCTATTATATTTTATTATTACTGTTTATTATTACTGTCTCCTTGTCACATCCCGTCTGTTCGAATCATGGAGATGGTGAGTGCTGTGGTTGTTTTGTCGGTGATGCGGTAGCGGTTATCGGGACGTTCACCCACCAGCCAGAGGATGTCACCGTTGCCATTGACCAAAACGAGCTGTTGGCGTTTCTCAAACAGGTTCTTTTTTAAATCTGTCAAATAATCGCTAACGAGTTTTGAGCCGTTCATACCGAAGGGAACAAAGCGGTCACCAACTTGACAAGGTCGCAAGAGGAGTGGAAATTGTATCTTTTTGGTATCCAGCGCTATAATATTTCGCGCTTTAGGAATACTAAAGCTGTTATCAACGAGCGATTCTTCTATTTTCAACTTCAACGTTTCATCATAAACATACGTTCCCGTTTCAGGAATTTTCATCTCTTTCAGCGGTGTTTGTCCTATCGGCCTGACATATAACCTGCCACGATCAACAAGCAGTTCGTGCGTCTTCGACTGCCACATTTTACCCGTTTCCATCGGAAGATCTGCCCTGATTTCGTTCAGTTGTGAAGACGAAAAACCATAAGGTGTCAGCAGCTGATATAAAAGATATGCGGGAGAAGCTGTCTTCAATAGGTCGGTGAGTTCGATGAAACCTGTGGATTTGAGTGCAGAAACAAATGGTTCTGCAACACTATCCAACACCTTTTCGGCATCAGAGAGATAAGAAGCCATACGGAGCACAGCCTCATCGAACGACGGGTTGAGCATTCGCAGCTGTGGCAGGATGTCCAGCCGCATCTTGTTCCTGACGACATCCGGCACAAGGTTGGTGCTGTCGGTAACATAATCTTGCTTCCTCTCCTTCAAGAATTGCTCGATTTCATCGCGGCTGACGCACAAGAGCGGGCGCAGGATGAAACCATTGCGTGGCGACATGCCCGTGAGTCCGTGCACCCCCGTACCACGAACGATGTTCATCATCACCGTTTCCACATTGTCGTCACGATGGTGAGCCACACAGATGCCGTCCATCTGCAAGTCTTTGCGCAACTGTTCAAAATAATGGTAGCGCAGTTCGCGAGCCGCCATCTCGATGCTCACATGATGAAGGGCGGCATAAGTTCGTGTATCGAAATGGGCACGATGGAGAGGGATTGCAAGCTCCTGACAAAGAGAAATGCAAAACGCTTCATCGCGGTCGGACTCATTGCCACGCAGACGGAAATTACAATGGGCGGCTTCAAGGGTATAACCCAACTCCTTCAACACCAAAAGCAGAGCGACACTGTCGGCTCCGCCCGACAATGCCACCAGATATTTACCGCCAGGATGCAGTAGCTGGTTCGTATTGATGAAGTCGATGATTTTTGCAACCATTGCGAGTTACTCAACAAAAAGCACCAAACCTTTCAGGTATTCCCCTTCCGGATGGTAGATGTTGATGGGATGATCGGCAGGCTGATGCAACTGGTGAAGGATGCGAACCTTGCGACGAGCCTGAGCCGCTGCCGTGAATACCGCCTGGCGGAACTGGTCTTTGGTGACGACCTGCGAACAACTGAAGGTGAAAAGAATGCCACCGCTCTTGATACGTTGCAAGCCTTTGACGTTCAGACGTGTATAGCCTTTCAATGCATTGCGCAATGCCCCACGGTGTTTGGCGAACGCCGGTGGGTCGAGGATGATGAGGTCGTACTTGGCATCATGGCTGTCCAGGTATTTGAAGGCATCGTCACAGAACGCCTCATGACGCTGGTCGGTCTCCGGAAAATTAAGCGCCACGTTGCGGTTAGTCAGCTCTATCGCCTTGGCACTACTGTCAACAGAGTGTACCACCTGGGCACCGCCCCGCATGGCATAGACCGAGAAACCACCCGTATAGCAGAACATGTTGAGCACGCTACGCCCCTTGGCATAGCGTTCGAGCAACGAACGGTTGTCGCGCTGGTCGATAAAGAAGCCCGTCTTCTGCCCTTTCAGCCAGTCGACATGAAACTTCAGTCCGTTTTCTATGGTGATGTTGTCATCGCTTCTGCCGTAGATGAACTCGTTCTCCTGCCCTAACTCCGCCTTGAAAGGCAGCGTTGTCTCACTCTTGTAGTAGATGCTGGTGATACGGCTGCCCATTACTGCCACCACCGCCTTTGCTATATCGTGGCGGCAGACGTGCATGCCGACGCTATGAGCCTGCATGACTGCCGTTCGTCCATAGCAGTCGATGACCAGTCCCGGCAGGTTGTCGCCCTCGCCATGCACGAGTCGGAAGGTTCCATTGAAGTGGGATGTGGTGTCCTTTCCATTGCCGTCACCACTCGCCAACGGTGCCACCCCGATAGCTTCACGCATCAGCAAGGCGGCAGCTATGCGCTTCTCCCAAAAGGAGGAGTCGATGGCAACATCCTTAAACGACAGTACCCGCACTGCAATGGAGCCTATCTGATAATGTCCGACAGCGATGAAATCGCCCTTTTCTGTCAGCACGCGAACGATGTCGCCCTCCTCGATGCCTTCATCCATGTGGCTGACGGCTCCTGAGAATATCCAAGGATGGAAGCGCAGAAGACTATCTTCCTTCCCCCGTTTCAGGTATATCTTTCTGTATGTCATTTTATTCTTCGTTGATTACGAGTTGATAGTCACCAGTTTCCCGCAAGCGGACGAGCTCCCGATAGATATTGATACAAGTCCAGGCATCTGTTGCCGCATAGCGTTTCTGCTTGTCGTTCAACACGTCAGCCTCCCAGTTGGACAACTGCTGACGCTTGACGATGCGCATGCCGAAAATGTTGGCATAGAGTTTCTGAAGACTCCTGTCTTCAATACCGAAAGCGCCTACGAGGTCTTGCAAGTCGATGAAATGTCCGGGCGTGAACTGCACACGCCGATGCAGCATCATGATGTCGTCATGAAGAGAGAGCCCCACCTTCGGTACCGTGGTGTCTTCGAGCAGCCTGATGATGGAGGGTGTCATGCCGATGATGTTCAGTCTGAAGAGGAAACAGATGTCATCATCGCAGACCTGCAGCAACGCCACCTCGTGGTTGAATCCTTTCTTGAACGAAGGACGCGTCTCGGTGTCGACACCCAACAGACTTGCCGACAACAGGTAGTCGACGGCTCGGTTGGCTTCAGACTCGGACAGCACCACCACGATGCGACCAGGAAAGTCTACCCTCGGCAGTTCTCCAATGAGTTTTTTATCGAATTTATTATAGATAATTCTGCTCATAGTTTCGCTTGAAGTGGTGCAAAGTTAGTGGAAACCACGCAGATTACAAAAGTTTAAATAAAAAAAGTCATGAAAACATGTACTCTTTTCCGATAATTTCGTTACTTTTGCACATAATTTACGATATAGGTAGCGGAGATTTTACCTCAACATATTCAACAGACAGACAAAAAAAGAAGAAATCACTATATATGGCTAAGAAAAAGACAACCCGCCAATCTAAAAGCTTTAGCGAAGCTATTGGCATCAATTATATCATCAACGACAAGACCAACTTCGTATACGGCATCATCCTTATTGCCATAGCGATATTCCTGATTATTGCCTTTGTCAGCTACTTCTACACCGGACAAGCCGACCAAAGTCTGGTAACGGCGTTACGTCCAGGTGAGGTGGAGAACACGGCACAGGCTTTTCAGAATACATGCGGCAGCCTCGGCGCCATCGTCTCCCACTTCCTGATAGCCCGCTGCTTCGGCATTGCCGCTTTCCTGATACCTTTCTTCATCGTGCTCTGCGGTCTGAAGCTGATGAATGCCTATAAGATGAACCTCATCAAATGGTTTTTCGGCACGGCAATCGTCATGATATGGGCATCGGTCACCCTGGCTGAGTTCATTACTCCCATCATGGGCGACCAGATATTCAATGCCGGTGGCGACCACGGAGCCTTCATCTGTCAATGGCTGAAAAACATCATCGGTGCTCCGGGACTCTTGGGTGTGCTGCTGATCTCAGCCCTTGCCTTCCTCACCTACCTCACCTCTGAGACGATAACCGTCGTAAGGAAGATGCTCAACCCCGTCGGCTACTTCACGAACAGGGTGAAGTTCACCATCACCAACAACGAGAAGACAACCGACCCGGAGGATGACAACACCCTGCAGGTGTTTGACGACCCGGCTCCCCAGACGGTAGAGTTCAAAGACGACGGAGAAATGATTGTCTCTACTCCTGCTTCTGCCGACGAGATAGAACCGAAGAAGCCATCGAAGAGGGTACGCAAAGACGATGGTATCGACATGGAGGTGGAAGTGGCAAGCGAAGAAGAGAAGGCTTCGGGCAAAGACCTGGCTGGGAAGTCTGACTTGGAGACACCCATCAATCCGCGTGAGCCGTGGACACGCTACAAGTTCCCGACGCTGGACTTGCTGAAGACCTACGACAACGACGGCAAGACCTATGTCGATCAGCACGAACAGGAATCGAATAAGAACCGCATCATCGAAGTGCTGCACAACTTCGGAGTCGAGATAGCGTCCATACGTGCTACCGTCGGACCTACCATCACGCTCTACGAGATTACTCCGGCACAGGGCGTGCGCATCAACAAGATCAAGAACCTGGAAGACGACATCGCCCTGAGCCTTGCTGCTCTCGGCATCCGCATCATCGCACCTATCCCCGGCAAGGGTACCATCGGTATTGAAGTGCCGAACGCCAAGCCGAGTGTGGTCTCCATGCAGAGCATCCTGAACTCAAAGAAGTTCCAGGAGTCGAAGATGGAGTTGCCACTGGCATTAGGTAAGACCATCACCAACGAGGTGTTCATGGTTGACTTGGCAAAGATTCCACACTTGCTGGTTGCCGGTGCCACCGGTCAGGGAAAGTCCGTCGGAATGAATGCCATCATCACTTCCCTACTCTACAAGAAACATCCCAACGAACTGAAGTTTGTGCTTGTTGACCCGAAGAAGGTAGAGTTCAGCGTCTATGGCTCTATTGCCAACCACTTCATGGCATCACTCGAAGAGAACGAGGAAGAGCCGATCATCACCGATACATCAAAGGTCGTAAAGACGCTGAAAGGTCTCTGTGTGCTGATGGACAACCGCTACGACTTGCTGAAGAAAGCCGGAGCACGCAACATCAAGGAGTACAACGCCAAGTATCTGAACCACCGGCTGAGCCCTGCCGACGGCCACGACTTCATGCCGTATATCGTTGTCATCATCGACGAGTTTGCCGACCTCATCATGACTGCCGGCAAGGAAGTAGAGATGCCGATCACACGTATAGCACAGTTGGCACGTGCCGTTGGCATCCACATGGTCATCGCCACACAACGCCCGTCAACGAAGGTCATCACGGGTGGCATCAAGGCCAACTTCCCCGGTCGCATCGCCTTCAAGGTAGCCCAGCGCATCGACTCCAGCATCATCCTCGACCGCACAGGAGCCAACCAGCTGATAGGCCGTGGCGACATGCTCTATTCCAATGGTACCGAACCCGTCCGTATGCAATGTGCATTCGTTGACACGCCGGAGGTGGAACGCATCAACCAGTATGTAGCCGACCAGCCAGGACCGTTGCATCCGTTAGAGATTCCGGAACCGCTGAGCGAAGATGGCGGCACTGTTGGCGGAGGAGCCGTAGACGTGAAGAACATAGACCCGCTCTTTGAAGAGGCTGCCCGACACATCGTCCTCACCCAACAGGGTTCTACCAGCATGGTACAACGCCGGTTCTCCATCGGCTACAACCGTGCCGGCCGCCTGATGGACCAGTTAGAGAAGGCTGGCATCGTAGGTGTGGCGCAAGGCAGCAAGCCACGCGAGGTGCTCATCAACGACGAGGTAAGCCTTGACAACCTGCTGGCGTCGATGAGGTAAATATCATGCCCCTGTTGCCCATCGTCCCCATAACGCCCATCATCATTAAACGATAACGGTGCTCCATCGTCAAAGACAGTAAAAGGAGAAATGAAAATGAAGACAATGAGAATCATCACTTTTCTGTTTACGCTTGTCTTAGCGACAAGCATGTCGGCTCAAACAGCCATGCAAGTGTTGGACAAGACAGCAGCGGTAGTGGGACGCAAAGGCGGCGCGTCTGCCAACTTCCACCTCAGCAGCACCAAGTTCAAGCCTACCAACGGTACCTTTTCCTTCAAGGGCAGGAAGTTTCACGCCAAGACACCACAGTCGGAAGTATGGTATGACGGCAAGACACAGTGGGCTTACCTCGCATCTACCGACGAGGTGAACATCTCCGCCCCGACACAAGCCGAGCAGATGTCCATGAATCCCTATACCTTCCTGACCATCTACAAGACAGGCTATCAGATGGCACTGAAGACCGTCGGCAGCAACTATGAGGTACACCTTATAGCACAGAACCAGAAACGCACGATACAGGAGTTGCTGATTACTATCGGCAAAGACTACCTGCCCAAGGTCATCAAGATGAGACAAGGCAAGGCGTGGACGACCATCACCGTCAGCAACTTCCAAGCCAAGAAACTGAGCGACAGCACTTTCCGCTTTAATGCCAAGGCATACCCGCAAGCAGAGGTCATCGACTTGCGATAAGCGAAAGGCTGTCCAGCCGAATATCGAGAAGTAGAAGCATGAACAGATTAGAACTATTCCGCATCCTTCGCAGCCATCTAAAGCTCTCCGAACGCCGCAGTCCGGTATGGGAGCAGAACAAGATGGGCAAGGCGTTCTTGTGGTTCATTGCTTCCTTTGCCATCTTCTATCTGGTCTTCATCGCCATCCTGTTGTCGATGACCGTCAACGACTCCGACAGCATCACCGCATACGAGTTCATGTATGGCATCATGCCCTTCATCCTGGTGATTGACTTTCTGCTCCGCTTCACCTTCCAGCAGACCCCTTCCCAGTTGGTGAAGCCCTATTCGCTGCTACCCATTTCTAAATATGCATGCATCGACTGCTTCCTAGTCAACACGCTACGGAGTGGCTTCAACCTGATATGGATGGCCATGTTCATACCCTATGCCGTCATGTCGGTCATCTTCGCCGAAGGCTTCATCGCGACTTGCGGCTTTCTCTTCGGCTTGTGGCTGCTCATACTCGTCAATTCCCAGTGGTACCTGTTGGCACGTTCGCTCGTCAACATACATGTCTCCTGGTGGATAGCCATCATTGCCGTCTACGGCCTGCTCTTTTCTCCAGCCTTTATAGGCGGTCACGCCAACATTTCCACCCTCTGCAACCTGTATGCCGAAATGGGTGTGGGCTTCACGTTCTGGCATCCGCTGACCTATCTGCTTGCCTTGGGTGTCCTCTTCATGCTCCTTGCTGTCAACCGCCGTGTCCAGCATCGTCTGGTATGGGCAGAGTTAGGCAAGACATCGGCGGCATCTGCCAAGGCTTCCACCGTGCAGTTCAGCGTCTTCAACCGCTGGGGTGAGCTTGGCGAATACCTGAAGCTGGAAGTAAAGAGCATCCTTCGCAACAAGAACCTGCGCAAAACTTTCATCTTCGCCACCCTCTTGGTCGTTTTCTTCAGCATGATTCTGTCGTTCACCGACGTCTACGATGCCGCGCTGATGAAAGACTTCTGGTGCATCTATTGCTTTGCCATATACGGAGCCATGCTACTGACGAAGATCATGTGTTACGAAGGCAACTACATCGACGCCCTGTTGATACGCCAGGAGAAGATTGTACTGCTGCTTCGTGCCAAGTACCTCTTGTATACATCGCTCATCCTTCTGCCCTTCCTGCTGATGCTGCCTACCGTCTTCACCGGCAAATGTTCGCTGCTGATGTTGTGCGCCTATGCGGTGTTCACGGCAGGACTACCCTACTTCCTCTTCTTCCAGATGGCGGTATACAACAAGCAATCCATGCCGCTGAACACCAAGTTTGCCGGCAAGGGCTCCATGGAAAACAACTGGCTGCAGGTGGGTGTACAGTTTGCCGTCTTCGTCATCCCGATCATCCTGGTGACGGTCTTTCGGTCGCTGTTCAGCGACACCCATGCCTACCTGCTCCTATTATGTATAGGTCTCTGCTTCGTGCTCACCAGCAACTACTGGATTCAGAACATCTACCGCCGCATGATGGTGCGCAGATATGAGAATCTGGAAGCGTTCAGGGCTTCAAGAAGTTAAATTTACTAACCCTAAAATATAAGCATTATGAAATCATTGAAAGGAACAAAGACTGAAAAGAACCTGATGGAAGCCTTCGCCGGCGAGTCCATGGCACGCAACAAGTACACCTACTTTGCATCGAAAGCGAAGAAAGACGGCTACGTACAAATCTCTGCCATCTTCGAAGAGACTGCCAACAACGAGAAAGAGCACGCCAAGATGTGGTTCAAGTATCTGGAAGGTGGTGCCGTCAAAGCTACTACCGACAACCTGAAGGCTGCCGCCGAGGGTGAGAACTTCGAGTGGACAGACATGTATGAGCGCATGGCTAAGGAGGCTGACGAAGAAGGTTTCACGGAGATTGCCGAGAAGATGCGCGGTGTAGCCGCCATCGAGAAGCACCACGAGGAACGCTACCGCAAGCTGTTGCAGAACATCGAGTCGAAGGTGGTCTTCTCTCGTGACGGCGATGCCATCTGGCAGTGCCGCAACTGCGGACATATCGTTGTCGGCAAGACCGCTCCGGAGGTATGCCCCGTCTGCGACCATCCGCAAGCCCACTTCGAATTGTTGGCAACGAACTATTGATGATGTTGGGAACCAACTACTGATGGTATGGGAAACCATCCCGGAAAAAAGCATTACCCCTCTCTTCGCCATTGAAGAGAGGGGTATTTGTTTTGGGGGTCATATCAGCTCCTTCGCCCGTTCCAATGCGATGTTGATGTGGCTACAGATGTTTTCTTCGCCCACCAACTGGTTGAATCCCGCTTTCTGCAAGACGGCATTCACCTGGGGATTCACGCCGGAGAGCACGATTTGTATGCCTTCTTTCTGACTCATCAGACAGAGGTTGGTCAGGTTATGGATACCCGTTGAGTCGACAAAGGGCACCTTACGCATGCGTATGATGCGCACCTTCGGGCGTTTCTTATGCAAAGCACCCATGATTTCCTCAAAACGGTTGCCCACTCCGAAGTAGTAGGGTCCGTTGATTTCATATACCTCCACCCCATTAGGAATGGTCAGGTGTTCGAGGTTCCCCATCTGGAAGTCGCTGTCTTCCTTACTGGGGTCTATCTCCTGGCTGATGATTTTCACGTAACTGGTCTCCGCCATTCGCCTCATGAAGAGCAGGCAGGCACAAATCAGTCCCACCTCAATGGCAACGGTAAGGTCGAAGATAATCGTCAGGAAGAAGGTGATGAGCAATACGGTGACGTCGCTCTTGGGGTTCTTCATGATGCTGAGGAAGGAACGCCACCCACACATGCCGTAGCTCACCATGACGAGCACGCCGGCGAGACACGCCATGGGGATATATTGTGCCAGCGGCATCAGGAAAAGGAAGATGAGCAGCAGTACAACAGCGTGGACGATGCCTGCCACAGGAGTCTTTCCGCCGTTGTTGATGTTGGTCATCGTCCGTGCTATGGCACCCGTTGCCGGTATACCGCCGAAGAGCGGTGTGGCAAGGTTGGCAATGCCTTGTGCCACCAGCTCCGTATTCGAGTTGTGATGGTCACCGATGACACCGTCAGCCACCGTTGCCGACAAGAGCGACTCGATGGCTCCGAGCACGGCTATCGTCATGGCTGGAGCCACCAACGACTTGACGGTCATCCACGACAACTCCGGCACCTGAGCGCCAGGCAGCTGGCTGGAGATGGAGAAGCGGTCTCCGATGGTTTCTATGGTGGTCACGCCGGCATAGTTTTTCAGCAACAGCACCACAACGGTCATCAGCACGATAGCTACCAACGAACCGGGTATCTTCTTGGTCAGCCGTGGTGTCAGGGCGATCACGCACACGCTCACGATGCCCACGCCGGCACTCCACCAGTCGACGGCTGCCATGTTACGGGCATAACATATCCATTTCTCGATGAAGTCGGAGGGCACCTCTGCTATCGACATGCCCAGGAGGTCCTTGATCTGTGTGGTGAAGATGGTGACGGCGATGCCACTGGTGAAGCCCACGATGATGGGGTATGGAATGTACTTGATGATGGTGCCCAGATGCAGGAGTCCGAAGAGGATGAGGAAGCCACCCGCCATCAGCGTAGCTATCGTTAGCCCCTGCATGCCGTATTGCTGGATGATTCCTGCAATGATGACGATAAAGGCACCTGTCGGACCGCCTATCTGCACCTTGCTTCCTCCGAAAACGGAGATGAGCAGTCCGGCGACGATGGCAGTGATGATACCCTTCTCCGGGGTCACACCTGATGCTATACCAAAGGCAATGGCAAGCGGCAGCGCCACTATGCCCACAATAACACCCGCCATCAAGTCCGATGTGAACTGATGGCGGTTATAGTTTTTCAACGATGTAAACAGTGCTGGAATCATGAATACGATTTTTCGGGTATAATGATTAGAACCGCAGTTCCTTCAGGATTTCAGCCATCTTCTGCTTGGTGGTCACCTTGGTGGGCACCAACGGCAGTCGCAGCACGTTCTCTATCATGCCCATCTCCGAGAGCAGTGCCTTCACACCGGCAGGGTTGCCGTCGACGAAGAGCAGGCTGTACAGTTCGGTGAAACGGTGATGAATGCGGCGTGCCGGCTCGTATTCGCCGCGGAACTCATACCTGATCATCCGCGAGAACTCCTTGGGCAGCGCGTTGCCGATGACGGAGATGACGCCGGCAGCACCACTCGCCACCATCGAGAACGTCAGCGCATCGTCGCCACTGAGCACGTCAAAGTCGGCAGGCTTGCCCTTGATGATCTCGTCTACCTGCTCCAGTGAGCCGCAAGCCTCCTTGATGGCAACGATGTTCTCGCAGTCGTTGGCAAGGCGTATCGTCGTCTGCGCCTTCAGGTTGATGCCTGTCCGTCCGGGCACGTTGTAGAGAACGACGGGCAGAGGACTCGCCTCGGCTATCTTGCGGAAGTGTTGGTAGAGTCCTTCCTGCGACGGCTTGTTGTAGTAAGGACAGACGCTCAGCAGTCCGTCGATACCGCTCCAGTCGGCAGCCTTGATTTCTTCGACCACCGCTGCCGTGTTGTTACCGCCGCAGCCCATCAGTATGGGCAGCTTGCCATCGACGAGCCTGACTACCGTCTCCTTGATTCTTGCCTTCTCCTCAGCCGTCAGACAGGGAGTCTCTCCGGTCGTCGCCAAGATGCAGAAGAAGTCTGCCCCACTCTCTATCTGGTAGTTCACAACCCGTTCAAGAGCTTCCCAGTCTACCGACCCGTCGCCCTTGAACGGTGTAATGAGCGCTATGCCTAATCCTCGAAAAATATTACGTGACATGTTGCTAATTTATGATTTTCTTATTTCACGATTTCACAAATGTTGGTGCACCCCGTTTGCAGGTCATCACCAAATCGGTTGCAAAATTATACTTTTTAGACGAGAAATCAGACAATAATTAATTAATAATTGATAAATCATAATGAAAATGCTACTTCCATCATGTTGGTGAACGTGGTCTGGCGTTCCTCTGCCGACGTTGCCTCACCCGTGAGCAGGTGGTCAGAGATGGTACAGATGGCGAGTGCCTTCTTCCCTGCCCGTGCAGCATTCATGTAGAGCGCCGCAGCCTCCATCTCGACAGCCAGGACGCCCATGTTCGTCCACCGGTCGTTGTGCGCATTCTCATGGTAGAAGTGGTCCGAGGTGAGCACGTTGCCCACCCTGTAGCCGATTCCCAACCGTTCGCAGGCTTCAACGGCACCTCTCACGAGCGAGAAGTCGGCAATGGGCGCGAACGTTCCCGGCAGTTCATACTGATTGGCATAGTTGGAGTCGGTGCACGCACCCATCGCAATGACCAGGCTGCCCACCTTCAGGTCGTAGTTGATAGAGCCTGCCGAGCCTACACGGATAATCGTTTCCACATCGTAGAAGTGGTACAGCTCGTAGGTGTAGATGCCGATAGAGGGGCACCCCATGCCGTGTCCCATCACGCTCACCCGTTTGCCGTCGCGTGTGGTGCCGGTATATCCCAGCATACCGCGCACGTTGTTGAACTGAACGGGGTCCTGCAGGAAGTTTTCTGCCATAAACTTAGCTCTCAGCGGGTCGCCAGCCATGATGACGGTCTTGGCAATCTCGCCATACTTTGCCCCGTTGTGGGGCGTCGGTGTGTTCTGTTTCATTGTCGTTTTCTATTTAAAGGTTAATAATGTCGCTTACTCCCCTCTCTTCGGGAGGGGTTGGGGGTGGGCTTCAATGGTAAAATCATACACATAGCCGCCCCAGTTGCCCCTGATGCCACTGAACACCAGGCAGTACTCGCCCGGCTTCGCATCGATGTAGACGTCGAAGACGCCCGGTCGTAGCTGACGGTAGCTCACATGCGTGTCATGATCGTAGACGACACCTTCGCGTGCCTTCACGATGTTGACGCTGATAGCCTCCAACAGGCGGCGGTCATCCTTCACCTTCATACGAGCCACACGAAAGTCGGTCACCGCATAGCAGGTGTCGAAGAGGATTTGCTCAGCACGTGTAGGGTTGACGGCAGGCTTGAAGTACATGCGCAGGTGGGCTCTCCGTCGGAAGTGATGGCTGCTCGTCGCCCCGTTGAACACGTAGTCACCCTTCATCGGCACCAGCCCGACGGTCAACGCCGACGCCAAGGCGTTGCCTGTTGCCAGGTCGTCGTAGGCGTTCACCTCCATCTTCACCGTCGTTCCGTCACCGCTCACGGCATAGATGCCCAGCGAGTCTTCCGCTACCTGTGCATGACCGGTCAGCGCCCACAACGCCGCCACAACCCATACGAAAACCCGTCTTCTGCTCATCATCATCTGATTTGTCGTCAAAGATACGCATTTTTTTTGTTAAACACGATTCTTTCCCCAAGAATTTCTTCCGGCAGGACGTAAAACAGCATCCCAAGTGGAATGACTCTTCTGTAAATCCGCGCGATCTGTGGAAAAAAGTATATACAGGGAGATTTTAAATAAAAATTGTACATACGACACCATGTTTCGCAGACTGCTCAGGCTCAGCAGCTTACGTGACAGAGGCACGGGTGTACGTATACGCTAATTGAGCGCAAGTCGTACACCGCACCAAAAAGCTGAAAATGCCAACATTTAATCCCTTTCTTGCAACTATTATGTGTTTGCCTTCCAACTACTATGAGTTTGGAACGCAACTACATAGTAGTTGGCTTGCAAACTCATAGTAGTTGGAAGGTCGGTGTTCGACTTTCGCCTAAAAGTGTAGTACTTTATGCGACCT
>ODAI012085814.1_pt1 | contig 13718 bp, 11 predicted proteins | sample 1539321 | NCBI WGS metagenome assembly ODAI01 (sample SAMN02144231, study PRJEB22623) | gut metagenome | biome: sheep rumen | host: Ovis aries | place: New Zealand
GGCTCCGAAAGCTTGCTGACGCAAGGTGAGGAGACTTGACGAAGCAGTTGGTGCAAGCAGTTCTTTTTCTCTCAAATGGGTTTTTAGAGGTTCCCTATAGTACATGGACAGACAGGGCGTGATAAGATCAGCATAGTATTTATATTGAACAGTCTTCTTCTCGGAGCAGGGCTCGCTATGGACGCATTCTCGGTATCGCTTGCAAACGGGCTCGGAGAACCGGGAATGAAGCTGCGGAGAATGATGCTTACGGCAGGTATATTCGCCTTTTTTCAGGCTCTGATGCCGATGATAGGCTGGATATGTGTAAGGACGGCAGTGGCAGGATTCCGGGGATTTGAGATTTATGTCCCATGGATAGCGCTTATCCTGCTGACATTCGTAGGCGGCAAAATGATATACGACGGGATAAAAGGCGGTGGTGTCGGCGGTGCCGCAGTGGGAATACCGGCGCTGCTGCTTCAGGGAGTTGCTACCTCAATAGATGCTTTGTCAGCAGGGTTTGCCACTTCCGACTACGGTGCCGCAGAAGCACTGACCGCTTCTTCCCTTATCGCTGCGGTAACATTCGTTATCTGCACTGCCGGACTTATCATCGGCAGAAAAGCCGGAACGTTCTTAGCCGGAAAAGCTCAGATCACGGGCGGCATAATACTCATTGCTATCGGCATTGAAATATTTTTCAGCACAAGATAAACTTCCCGCCCTCACACTCGGTGAAAGCGGGAAGTTTTCATACGTTTTCTCTTGTAAGCCAGATGTTTGCAACATCGAGTGCGTCATACAAAGACGTTCTGTTGCTGGTCTTGAGCACTGCCTGCAGCGGATCGATATCCTTTTCTGTACGCATCAGCACGACCATTATCTTATCAGCGATCTCAAGATCGCCTTCTTTATGTGTTGATGTAACATTGAGGCAGGCTACCTTGTCGTCGCTCATATTTCCGTAATAGATCTGATTTCCCTTTCTCACGAGCGGAAATCCCTTGTATGTCATAAACTTTGATTCTGCCATAATAATTACCTCCCACAGATCAGTTCGGTTTGATATCCTGAGGTCGCTGACGTACTTTGATGTGTACCTCTCTTAGCTGCTGTTCGGTAACTTCAGTAGGAGCACCAAGAAGCAGATCCTGCGCATTTGAGTTGAGCGGGAACGCTATTACCTCGCGTATGCTCTCCTCATCAAGAAGCAGCATTATCATTCTGTCGATACCAAACGCCATTCCCGCATGAGGCGGAGCGCCGAATTTAAACGCGCTGTACAGTGCGCCGAACTTAGCCTTAACATCTTCTTCGGTATATCCCGCGATCTCAAAAGCCTTTACCATAACGTCGATATCGTGGTTTCTCACTGCACCCGAAGCAAGCTCAACACCGTTGCACACAACATCATACTGATAAGCAAGAACATCACATGGGTTCTTAGTGTTCAGCGCTTCAAGCTCTCCCTGAGGCATAGAGAACGGATTGTGTGTAAATATCGGCTTTCCTGTCTCCTCGTCCTCCTCATACATCGGGAAATCAACTATCCAGCATATCTCGAATCTGTCCTTGTCGATAAGTCCCATTCTGTCGGCAACTTCATTTCTGATCTGACCGGCAAACTTCTCAGCATTCTTCTTGTTGTCCGCAATAAAGTAAAGTACATCGCCGACCTCAAGCTCCGCACGCTTCGCAAGCTCTTCCCTGTCGCCCTCGCGGAGGAACTTGTCGATAGGTCCGTTGAATTTCAGACCTTCTTCGACCTTGAAATATCCGAGTCCCTTCATTCCGATAGACAGTGCATATTCCTCCATTTTCTCAAAGAAGCTCTTCGACTTCTCAGCCATTTTCGGAACTCTTATCGCTCTTACGGTCTTGTTTGAGAACGGCTTGAATGAGCTGTCAACAAACAGATCGGAAACATCTATAATGAACAGAGGATTGCGAAGATCCGGCTTGTCGGAACCGTATTTCAGCATTGCCTCCTCGTATGTTATCCTCGGGAAAGGCGCATGAGTATATTGCTTCTTTCCGAATTTTTCGAGTATTGCGGGGAACACCTGTTCCGCAGCCGCAAATACGTCCTCCTGTGTCGCAAATGACATTTCGAGGTCGAGCTGATAAAATTCACCGGGCGTTCTGTCAGCTCTCGCGTCCTCATCACGGAAGCACGGCGCAAGCTGGAAATACTTGTCAAATCCCGATACCATATACAGCTGCTTGAAGATCTGCGGAGCCTGCGGTAAAGCGTAGAACTTTCCGTGATGCTTTCTGCTGGGTATCAGATAGTCTCTTGCACCCTCAGGAGAAGATGTTGAAAGAATAGGTGTCTGGAGTTCGAGGAATCCCAGCTCGGTCATCTTCTCGCGCATGAATGACATTACCTGCGAACGGAAAACGATGTTCTCATGAACTTTCCTGTTTCTCATATCGAGAAAACGATAGCGCAGTCTTATATCCTCATTGCTCTCGTGAGATGTGGGTATCTCAAACGGCAGCTGGCTTGTGACCTTTCCGAGAATGTCAACATTTTCGGCTGCAAGCTCGATAGTTCCGGTAGCTATCTTCGGATTGTAGGTGCTCTCGTCTCTCTTGATGATCTTTCCGGAGATCGAGACTGCACATTCTTTTGATATCCCCTCCAGAAGCTTCTCGTTATTCTGGAAAGTGACCTGTAACATTCCGTAGTGATCTCTCAGGTCGATAAATTCGATACCGCCGTGATCTCTGATATTCTCGACCCAGCCCGATACTCTGACTGTACTTCCGATATCCGCTTCGGAGAGCATCGTTGTATAGTGGTCACGGTATTTGTTTGCTGTGAACATTTAGTTGTTATCCTTTCTGTTTTCTTGTTCGGTATTATTGTCGGGGGTGATCCTGAAATCAGCCTTTCAGCTTCTGTTCAAGCACTGCCTTTATAGTATTAGGTGTTGCCTTGCCTTTAAGCGCCTTGTTTGCCTGACCCATGAAGAACCCGAACACCTTCTGTTCTCCGGCGCGGTACTGCTCGACCGGCTTCGGGTTATCTGCAATGAGCTTATCTATTACTTCTTCGACTGCCGAAGTATCATCGTGTACCCACAGATCAAGCTCGTCGCATACAGCATCGGGAGTTTTTCCGCTGTTTATCATCTCAACAAAGATCGTCTTGTAATTATTCTTGTTGATCTTATCGGTATCTCCGAGCTCTATGAGCCTTGCAAGCTGATCCGGCGTGAATTTCAGGCTGTCCATTGACATTTCGCCGAGATTTATGCGGCGCATGAACTCACCAAGTATGAAATTCGCAACGCTCTTAGGCTTGTCGTAAGCCTTTATCGCAGCCTCAAAGAAATCGCATATATCCTTGTCATTGATTATATTGTCCGCATCAGCCGCAGATATGCCGTACTGAGACATATAGCGCTCTTTACGGGCTTCTGGCATTTCGGGCAGCTTCCGTTTTATCTCGTCAAGCTCCTCCTCCGTAAAGATGATCGGAGGAATGTCAGGATCGGGGAAATATCTGTAATCGTGAGCGTCCTCTTTTGAACGCAGAGCTGTAGTCTCTCCTGTTGTGTCAGAAAATCTGCGAGTCTCCTGCAATACCTTTCCGCCGGATTCTATGATCTCCGACTGGCGGTATATCTCATATTCTATCGCGCGGGCTATCGCCTTGGTGGAATTGAGGTTTTTAAGTTCGGCACGGGTGCCGAGTTTATCAGAATCCTTAGGGGCGAGCGAGATATTTACATCACATCTGAGTGAGCCCTGCTCCATTTTGCAGTCGCATATCCCTGCATACTTATAAAGCAGCTTTATCTTCTCGACATACGCTATTACTTCCTCAGCGCTGTGAAAATCCGGTTCTGTGACCATTTCGATCAGCGGTATCCCGCAGCGGTTATAATCCGCGAGACTTGAACGTGTAGCTTCGTCATGGACAAGCTTTCCTGCGTCCTCTTCAAGATGGATACGGTTCACGCGTATGCGCTTCTCAACGCCGTTCACGTTTATATCGACATATCCGTTTAGGCACACCGGACGCGGCATCTGCGATATCTGATACGCTTTCGGAAGATCGGGATAGAAATAATTCTTTCTGTCCCACTTCGTAAAACGCGATATCTCGCAGTTCGTAACATATCCTGCTCTTACTATATATTCTACCGCCGTATGATTCAGCACCGGAAGGGTACCGGGCATTCCCGAACACACAGGGCAGCAGCGTGAATTCGGCTCTCCGCCGAACTCTGCCGAGCAGGTGCAGAACACCTTTGACTTTGTAAGGAGCTCGGCGTGTATCTCAAGTCCTATCGTAGGGTAAAGATCTGACATTTTTTACCGCTCTCCTTTCTTATAATGTGCAGCGGACGGGGCTGAATGTTTTCTCAAATGCGTCCGCAGTCTGTATTATCGTGGATTCATCAAACCGTCTGCCTACTATCGACATACCTATCGGCATACCGTTCTTATCATATCCGCAGGTGGTGTTTATTGCCGGGAGTCCGGCGATATTTACCGTTACGGTACAGATATCGGCGGTGTACATCTTCACGGGATCATTGTCCTGTACGCCTATTTTGTATGCAACGCTGGGCGCTGTCGGAGTAAGGATAACATCTGCTTTTTCAAACACAGCCTCATATTCCTTTATTATCTCCTGCTTGAGTGCAAGCGCTTTTCTGTAATAAGCGTCGTAATAACCGCTTGACAGCGCGTAGTTTCCGAGAAGTATGCGTCTTTTTACCTCATCGCCGAAACCTCTGTTGCGGCTGTCTCTTATCATTTCATCAAAGCTGTGGCCCTCTCCGCGAAGCCCGTACTTTATTCCGTCGTAACGTGAAAGGTTCGAAGCAGCTTCAGCCGATGATATCAGGTAGTATGCCTGCACCGCGTATTTCAGTGTGCTTATCGAGCAGTCAACGAGCGATGCACCCATTTTCTCATATTCGTGAGCGGCGTTCATGACAGAATTTTTCACTTCTTCATCTACTGCGTCGCCGTAGAACTCCTTGGGTATAGCTATCTTCATTCCCTCAACACTTTTTCCGAGCTTCTCGTTGAAATCCGTGAAAGGCACATTCCTGCTTGTTGCGTCCTTAGGATCGGCACCTGCGATAACATTCAGTATCATTCCGCAGTCCTCTGCGCTTCTTGCTATCGGACCTATCTGATCGAGCGAGCTTGCAAAAGCCACGAGCCCGTATCTCGATACTCTGCCGTAGGTGGGCTTCAGACCGGTAACTCCGCAGAACGAAGACGGCTGACGTATAGAACCGCCGGTATCGCTGCCGAGCGCTGCCGCGCAGAAACCTGCCGATACAGCAGCAGCAGAACCGCCTGATGAACCGCCGGGAACGCACTCGGTATTGTACGGATTCTTAGTCTTTGCAAACGCGCTGGTCTGTGTAGAACCGCCCATTGCAAATTCGTCCATAGAAGCTTTTCCGAGTATCACATAATCCTGCGCTATGAGTTTTTCCACCGCTGTGGCGTTATAAGGCGGAACAAAATCAGCGAGCATCTTCGACGAGCAGGTAGTCCTTATCCCGTCGGTGCAGAGATTGTCCTTTATCGCAAGCGGTATTCCGGTAAGCGGAGCAGAATTTCCGGCATCTATTCGTTTTTGTGCCGCATCGGCATTTTTCATTGTCTCATCTTCGGTAACGGTGATATACGAGAGGACTTTTCCGTCGTTCTTTTTTATCTCAGCGAGAAATTCCGACGCCGCTTCTTTTGCGCCTATCTCTTTGCTGTCGAGCATCTTCCTGAGTCCTGCAACTGTGATATTTTTCAGATCCATTGTATCCCCTCCGTTATTCCATCATCTTCGGGACAACGTAACAGTTATCTCTGGGTGAAGTATTCTGCTGGAGCTTCTCGGTCGGGAATGACGGCTGAGGGATATCCTTCCGGAGATCGTCATATCCTATCTCGTTATGATCTTTTGTATCATCGTAGGTTATATCATATTCTTTAATGGTGTCCATAAGTTCTATGATATCGGTCATCTGACCGAGCATGGACTTCTGTTCGTCTTCGCTGAAATTCAGCTTTGACAGCTGACAGATATGGTCAAGTGTCACTATATCCATTCTCTTGTTCCTTTCATTGGTATTTAATGAATATCCAATCTATTATACTATAAATTATATAATATTTCAAGAGTTTTGAGAAAACTTTTTAAATTTCTCTTCAGATCAAATAATACGCAGATAACAATCGGTTCAAGTGCAGCCTTTCAGGAGAGTTGGAGAGAAGGGGTTTGGGGGAGGGAGGAAGGGAAACTCCTTTCCACTTTGGAAAGGGGGTTCCCTTTCTCCTTCCCCCAATCTCAAGCGCAGCGACCGATCTCACCTGTCCATGAGCTGAGCCTGCCAGTCAGAGGGAAATCCTATACAGTTAAGATCCACGACCTCGTTGTACTCTGCCATAAGCAGTGCGAGCTTTCCGGCAAAGGCTGTGTTCCATATCTCATTGCGCGGATAGAGCTGCTTCAGGATCAGGATATAATCGAACAGCGTGTTCGACAGGCGGCGCTCGGAATTTGGTATCTGCTTCGGGACTGCCGACAGCGTATTCGCGTACAGTCTGTTATAATGCGCACAGTGGTTGCGAAGCTCGGAAAGGCATTGCAGCCAGTTCTCCACACAGCGGTAAGGCAGGTCGAATGCATTTTCGGCGACAGCGCGCTTATCCTCGGTCTTCATATCGCTGTAGAACGCATTGAGATTCCCGAAACTGAAAAGCTCCATTATTACCCACAGCGGAAAAGCGCCGCCATACTTCTTCATGTGGTGTGTAACAAGCTGTTCGCCGGTATTGTTCTCGATCATGCGGTCGATCTTTTTCAGAAAAGCCTTGTGATTATGGCGTGCGTCGAAGCTTGAACCGTTAAGATATCCAAGCGCACCGTATTTCAGAGCGTGGTAGTTTGAGATATTCGCGCGCATGGTGATCTCGACCTCTTCAAGTGCAAGCAGCAGCAGCGATCTCAGCAGCCTGTCAAAATCATAAATATGCATCACCGCTTCAAAGCTCGTTCCGTCGCGGTAGCGGTTCTTCGTTTCAAGAAATACCGCAAAATAATGCGCAAGCCTGTAATAATTTATGTTTGACAGAGCGCAGACCGCATGATCGTAGTCTTCGATAATACAGCCTCTGCTCCGCAGCTTTTCTATCTGGTCTTCGACGGTCGAAGGGCTTTTTACCTTGCGGTATGCGGATTCATCTCTGATATTTTCCTTAATCATCGTCGCATTTCCTTTACAGTGTATTACAGCCAGTAATCGGCGCTGTCCGCCTCTACGGAGAGGGTCAGCCTGCTTCCGCCTCCCTCCAGAACGGCTTCGAGCTTCTGGGTCTTACCGGCGCTCGCGTTAAACTTCTTCAGCACGGCGATCTCCGGCGGTTCGCCCTCACTGACAGTCTCAAATCTGTGCACTCCCGAAAAATATATGTCGCAGACCCTCATATCCTTCAGTATAAATACCAGATGCGCCTGCTTCCTGCCGAAACTGTATGCAAGATCAAGCATCTGAGCCGAAGCAAATCTGTTCTTTGTGAAGAGCTTACCGATATCATGTTCTCCGGTCTTTCCGTCAACATCATCGAGAAATTCCCTCAGCTCGTCGTCCGTGCAGGAAAACGGACTCAGGTAGCATTTTGCAAAAGCTATCCTGTCCTCATAACCGGCATCTCGCATGACAGTATCTCGGCGAGCCGCCATTACCGCAGTGCGCCACTGTCCTCTGTAACCATTCTGAGACTTTATTCGGCGCAGATCCTGAAATGCGGCTATATCCGCGGAGCGTTTGTCCTGTTTTCTGCTGAGTTCGTCATAGATGCGGTTTGAAACTCCCGCAAGCACAGGGCTTCCTGCTGCGGCCGCGTCTGTCGGGAACGGGTGGAACTTAGCTTCGAGAATAGCTCTGTGCAGTTCGGAAAGCTCTATCGGGTCATCTATTTTAAGCATTTGAGACACCTCTTTGATTTAATAGTAACATTATAGCATATCTTCCCTTAAAATGCAACATAAATGCCCAAACACACCGGACCTCACGGCTCAAAATATTGCACACAGGATATTTCCGCAGATCAGGCGTTTTTGTAACCTTTTCTATTGACAAACATAAAAAAATGATATATAATTGACAGGTTAAAAAATAACATATAAAGGAAGATAACATTGAAAAGAGAAGATCTGAGAAATATTGCAATAATAGCCCATGTCGATCACGGCAAGACCACGCTGGTCGATGAGATGCTCAAACAAAGCGGTGTTTACCGCGAAAATCAGGCGGTAGTCGAGCGCGTAATGGATAACAACGCTATCGAGCGTGAGCGCGGAATAACTATCCTCGCAAAAAATACGTCCATAAACTACAAAGGCGTGAAAATAAACATCGTCGATACCCCCGGCCATGCCGATTTCTCCGGCGAAGTCGAGAGAATACTCAAAATGGTGAACGGCGTTCTGCTGCTCGTTGACAGCTTCGAGGGAACGATGCCCCAGACAAGATTCGTGCTTCAGAAGGCTCTCGAACTCGGCCACAAGGTGATCGTTGTAGTAAACAAGACCGACCGTCCCGATGCAAGATCAAAAGAAGTCGTAGATGAAGTCCTTGAACTGCTGCTGGATCTCGACGCGGACGACGAACAGCTTGAAAGTCCGGTCGTGTTCTGCTCCGGCAGAAACGGCACAGCGTCCCTCGATCCCGATGTACAGGGCGAGAACCTCATTCCGCTGTTCGATATGATACTTGAGCATATCCCGGCTCCTGAAGGCGACCCCGACGGCGAGCTCCAGCTTCTCGTATCGTCGATAGATTACAGCGAATATGTCGGAAGAATAGCTATCGGACGCATAGAGCGCGGAATGATAAAGCAGAACAGCGAAGTCATGGTCTGCGACTATCACAATACCATTACACCGTTCAAGGCAAAAATAGTGAGCCTGTACGAATTTGACGGGCTCGGAAAAACACCGGTCCAGGAAGCCTCCGTCGGTGACATCGTATGCTTCTCCGGCATCGAGGGCATCACGATCGGTCAGACCGTATGCTCGCCTGACGCCGTAGAGGCTCTGCCGTTCGTAAAGATAAGCGAGCCTACGGTAGAAATGACATTCTCCGTAAACGACAGCCCGTTTGCAGGCAGAGAAGGAAAGTTCGTAACATCAAGACAGATCCGCGAACGTCTCGAACGCGAGCTGCTGAAAGATGTGTCGCTTCGCGTAAAGGAAAGTGATGTACGTGACGCATACGATGTTGCCGGCAGAGGCGAGATGCACCTGTCGATACTGATAGAAACAATGCGCCGTGAAGGCTATGAGCTTTCGGTAAGCACTCCGCGTGTTCTGTACAAGGAGATAGACGGCGTAAAATGTGAGCCTATGGAAAAGCTCGTGATAGATGTCCCGGACGAGAGCGTCGGTGCAGTAATGGAGAAAATGGGTGTACGCAAGGGCGAACTGCTTGAAATGCACCCGATAGGCTCGCGCACAAGACTTGAATTCAAAATACCGTCAAGAGGACTTTTCGGGTACAGAAGCGAGTTTCTCACCGACACAAAGGGCGAGGGAGTGCTTAACACGCTGTTTCTCGGATATGAACCGTATATGGGCGATATACCGGTAAGAACTACCGGCTCACTCGTTGCATTCGAGACAGGTCCTGCAAGCGCATACGGAATATGGAACGTCCAGGACAGAGGTGCGATGTTCATAGATCCCGGTCTTGACGTGTATGAGGGAATGATCGTCGGCGTTTCTCCGAAACTCGGTGATATAGTTGTGAACGTATGCAAAAAGAAGCACCTCACGAATACAAGAGCAAGCGGCAGCGACGAGGCTCTCCGCCTTGTTCCGCCGAAGCACATGAGCCTTGAAGAAAGTCTCGAATTCATTTCAGATGACGAGCTGGTGGAAGTAACTCCCAAGTCGATCAGGCTCCGCAAAAGGATCCTTGAACATGAAGCCCGCGCTAAAGATGAGGCTAAGAGAAAAAAGAACTGATCCGATCTTGGTAAGAGGATCGCTGCGCTTGAGACTTGGGGGAGAGGGTCGCTGCGCTTGAGATTGGGGCTCTGCCCCAAACCCCGCTTCTTTCGGTCGCCGAAAGAAGCAAAGGCGAATAGCTTCGCAATTTAATTTATAGGTTTGTGCTCCTTTAAAAGGATATATATGAAACTTCTTGGATATCTGACAAAAGGCTACATGAAAGAAACTATCCTGAGCCCGCTGTTCAAGTGCATCGAAGCGGTGCTTGAGCTGTTCGTGCCTATAGTTGTCGCAAACATCATCGACAAAGGCATTGCAGGCGGCGACAAGGGATATATAATCGCTATGTGCGCTGTGCTCGTAGGACTGGGACTTGCAGGACTTGCATTCTCGGTAACGGCACAGTATTTTGCGGCAAAGGCTGCAACGGGATTCTCAAAGACTGTCGGAAACGCGCTTTTCCGACATATAAAGGGATTTTCGTACAGCGATTATGACGATATAGGAACATCTACCCTGATAACCCGTATGACAAGCGACCTCAGCCAGGTCCAGACAGGCGTCAATATGACGCTGAGACTTGCGCTGAGATCGCCTTTTATCGTGTTCGGAGCAATGATAATGGCATTCACGATAGATACCGGTGCCGCGCTTATATTTGCGGCTGTCATTCCGGTGCTGTTCGCAGTCGTGTTCGGCATAATGTTCGGAAGTATGCCGCTCTATACCAAAGTGCGCGGAAGTCTCGACAAGCTGCTAAGCCGTACCCGTGAGAACCTGAACGGCGCAAGAGTAATACGCGCGTTCTGCATAGAGGACAGCGAGACAAAGAAGTTCCGCAGTATAAACGAACAGCTCACAAAAGAACAGAAAAAAGCCGGTCATATCTCCGCGCTCATGAATCCGCTGACCCTCGCGCTGGTCGATCTTGCAATAATAATTCTGATCTGGGTCGGAGCAATACGCACAGACAGCGGCGATCTCACACAAGGATCGGTGATCGCGCTGTATAATTATCTTTCACAGATACTTGTCAAACTGATAAAACTTGCGGGACTTATCATCACAGTGACCAAGGCTGTTGCCTGCGGCAGACGCATACAGTCCGTACTCGACAGCGGTGAAGGAATGACTGAGGGAACCGAGGAAAACGGGTTCGAGAACTATAAATATGCCGTAGAGTTCCGACATGCCGATCTGAGATATAAAAACGCTGCGGAAAATTCGCTCACAGATATTGACCTCGCAGCGGAAAGAGGCTCCGTTGTGGGAATTATCGGCGGTACGGGTTCAGGAAAGACCTCTCTTGTGAACCTGATACCGAGATTTTATGATGCAACTGCCGGAGATGTTTACATCAACGGCATAAGCATAAAGGATTACAAACTTCCGGCATTGCGCAGAAAAATAGGAGTTGTGCCGCAAAAAGCAGTGCTCTTCAAGGGAACTGTCCGCGAAAATATGAAGTGGCGAAAAGAAAATGCCACTGATGAAGAGATATATCGTGCTCTCGATATCGCTCAGGCAAGGGAGATAATCGACAAAAAGCAGAACGGCCTTGACTGTATGGTCGAGCAGGGCGGCAGGAACTTCTCCGGTGGTCAGCGCCAGAGACTCACCATTGCGCGTGCGCTTGTGGGTGAGCCTGAGATACTTATTCTCGATGACAGCGCATCGGCTCTTGACTTTGCAACAGATGCCGCTCTGCGCAAAGCTCTGCGTTCCCTCAAAAACACCACTGTATTTATCGTATCTCAGCGAACGTCCTCAATAATGCACGCCGACAAGATCATAGTGCTGGACGACGGCTGTGCTGCCGGTGTCGGAACACACGCCGAACTGCTCGAAAACTGCCCCGTATATAAGGAAATATACGATTCGCAGTTCAGGAAGGAGGGCAAGGCAGTATGAAAGCCGACAAAGGTACTCTTCGCAAGGTCCTGCACCATATCCGGCGCTATATCGGACTGATGCTTCTGTCCATGCTGCTTGCGGCTCTTACGGCAGCGGGAACTCTCTATATCCCGATAATCATAGGAAACGCGATAGACTGCATAATCGGAGCCGGAAACGTTGACTTTGCCGCTATACTCCCGATGCTTGTCCGAGCCGGTGCTGTCGCAGGCGCGACCGCACTTCTGCAATGGCTCATGGGAGTGATAAACAACCGCATCGCGTTCAATGTTGTACGCGATATACGAAACGAAGCCTTTGAGAAGATAGAGTCACTGCCGTTCAGCAGTCTCGATAAGAAAAGCACAGGCGACACTGTGAGCCGTGTGATATCAGACGCGGATCAGTTTGCCGACGGTCTGCTGCTTGGATTTTCACAGCTCTTCACAGGTGTGGTAACTATTTTCGGCACACTTGCATTCATGCTTATGCTCGACCCCGTGGTAACGCTTGTGGTCGTAGTGCTCACGCCGGTCTCTCTGCTTGCCGCAAGATTCATTTCACGCCGGACATACAGTATGTTCAAGGCACGCTCTGAAACTCTCGGAGAGCAGACCGCGTTTATTGAGGAAATGATCGGAAACGGCAGGACAGTAAAAGCATTCTGCCGCGAGGACAAGGCTGAAGAACAGTTCTGTGAGATAAACGAACGGCTGGAGAAGTGTTCACTTCGTGCAACGTTTTTCTCTTCCCTCACAAATCCGACCACCAGATTTGTAAACAGTATGGTATATGCGGCAGTAGCTCTTTTCGGCGCAATAGCCGTTATAAACGGCGGAATGATCGGCACCGCGATAACCGTAGGTGAGCTGTCCTGCTTTCTGAGCTATGCGAACCAATACACAAAGCCGTTCAACGAGATATCAGGAGTGATAACCGAATTGCAGAACGCTCTTGCCTGCGCCGCAAGGATATTCGAACTTATAGAAGAAGAGCCGCAGATACCGGAGCCGGATAACGCGCTGATACTCTCCGATGTTAAGGGCAGTATCAGGGCTGAAAATGTGTGCTTCTCATACGATCCGGACAAAAAGCTTATCGAGGATTTCAATATTGATATAAAACCGGGACAAAAGGCGGCAATAGTCGGTCCCACAGGCTGCGGAAAAACAACGTTCATAAACCTGCTGATGCGGTTCTATGATGTCACCGGCGGAACAATTTACGCTGAGGGAAACGATATACGCAGCGTCACCCGAAAAAGCCTGCGTTCGTCATACGGAATGGTGCTTCAGGATACAATACTGATATCTGGAACTATCCGCGACAACATCACAATGGGAAAGCCCGATGCGACAGATGAAGAAGTCATCGCAGCCGCAAAGGCTGCCCATGCGCACAGTTTCATAAAGAGACTCAAATACGGATATGACACAGTTATAGGCGAGGACGGCGGAAGCCTTTCTCAGGGTCAGAAGCAGCTTCTCTGCATATCAAGGATCATGCTCTGCCTACCTCCTATGCTGATACTTGATGAGGCAACATCGTCGATAGATACACGCACCGAAGCAAAGATACAGGACGCGTTCACAAAGCTTATGAAAGGCAGAACAAGTTTCATCGTTGCACACAGACTGTCAACCGTCAGAGATGCCGACGTGATACTCGTAATGAATAACGGCAGCATCATCGAGCAGGGCAGACATGACGAACTTCTGCAAAAAGGCGGCTTCTACGCCGATCTGTATAACAGCCAGTTTGCTGACAGCTGAGATCAGTCGCTTCGCTTGAGAAATGCGGGGAAGAGAGGGGAAGGGAACCCCATTTCCGAACGCGGAAATGAGTTTCCCTTCCC
>ODAI012928037.1_pt1 | contig 13718 bp, 12 predicted proteins | sample 1539321 | NCBI WGS metagenome assembly ODAI01 (sample SAMN02144231, study PRJEB22623) | gut metagenome | biome: sheep rumen | host: Ovis aries | place: New Zealand
AAGCTGGAGGCGACGCTGGCCAGCTTCAAGGTGCAGGCCAGGGTGGTGCATGTGACCCACGGTCCTGTCGTTTCCCGCTTTGAGCTGGAGCTGGCGCCGGGCACAAAGGGGGGCAAGGTGGCTGAGCGGGAGAGGGATATCCTTTCCGGCATGGCGGCCACCTCCGTCCGCATCGAGGCGCCGATTCCCGGCAAGAGCCTGGTGGGCGTGGAAGTGCCCAACCCCCAGCGCGCGCGCGTGACCCTGCGGGAGGTGCTGGAAAGCCCGCCGATGCAGAACGCGAAATCCATCCTGACGGTGGCGCTGGGCAAGGATATCGCCGGCGTGCCGATTGTCTGTGACCTGGCGAAGATGCCCCATATGCTGATTGCCGGCGCTACGGGATCCGGTAAATCCGTATGCATCAATACGATTATCAACAGCCTGCTGTTCCGGGCGGGTCCGGACGAGGTCAAGATGATTCTGGTGGACCCCAAGGTGGTGGAGCTTCAGTGCTATAACGGCATTCCGCATCTGCTGCTGCCGGTGGTGAACGATCCCCACAAGGCATCCGCGGCGCTGGCCTGGGCTGTGGCGGAGATGATGGAGAGGTATGACAAATTCTCCGAGCGGGGCGTGCGCAACCTGGAAGGATACAACAATGTCCTGGGGCCGGGAGAGAAGCCCATGCCCCGGATTGTGATTATTATTGATGAGCTGGCCGACCTGATGATGGTTTGCAAGAAGGATGTGGAAGAGTACATCTGCAGGCTGACCCAGCTGGCCAGGGCGGCGGGCATTCATCTGATTGTCGCGACGCAGCGCCCGTCCGTGGATGTCATTACCGGCCTGATCAAGGCGAACATCCCCAGCCGGATCGCTTTCAAGACGGCCAGCTACGTGGATTCCCGGACCATTCTGGACAGGAACGGCAGCGAGCAGCTGCTGGGCTGGGGCGATATGCTCTATCTGCCCACGGGATCCTTTACCCCGACCCGGATCCAGGGCTGCTTCCTCTCCGACGAGGAAGTCAACCGCATTGCGGACCATGTGCGCCAGGCGAATCCCAGCGCCTATGACCCGGATGTGCTGGATAAGCTGGAACAGCTGACGAAGAGTCAGGAGGACGGCCAGGGCATGGATATGATCGGCGGTACGCCGGAGAACAGCAGCGGGGACACGGATCTGTTTGAGCAGGCGGTGGAATTCGCCATTGCTGACGGTCAGATTTCCACTTCCACGCTGCAGCGGCGGCTGAAGGTCGGATATGCCCGGGCGGGAAGGCTGACGGACGAGATGGAAGAGCGGGGCATCGTCTCCGCGAAGGACGGAAGCAAGCCCCGGAAATGCCTCATCACCCGCGAACAATGGGAAGCGATGCGAGAGTCAGCCCGGGGGGCTGAATAAACACCTACAACGGGGGACCGGAAGATGGCGAATGTGAAGGATTATCTGGCCTGGAGAGGAGAATTCGGGTTCGATATTTCTCCCTGGAACGAAATAGATGCCCTGGCTATCGCTGTTTTGAGCTACCTTGACTTCCACGGAACGGACCATGAGCTGGGCTGGACCCTGGCGGAGGCGAAACGGCTGGAGCTGATCCGGAAAAACGAGGCCACTTCCTACGAAGACAGAAAGGACCTCTTTGAAGCGGCTGCGGATTCGGTGCGCCTGGGGGGAATCCGGATGCATCACTTTATCGCGGTCACGGATGAGAAGCAGGAGCTGCAGTTTTCCGCCACCTGCTATGATCTGCCGGACGGAACGCTGTGCATTGGCTTCCGGGGAACGGACGGCACTTTTGTGGGCTGGCGGGAGGATTTCAACATGTCCTATCAGACGGCTGTTCCGGCTCAGGAGGCAGCGCTGTTTTACCTGGAGAAGGCGGCGGAGATGGACAGCCGGCCGATCCGGCTGGTGGGGCACAGCAAGGGCGGAAACCTGGCGGCGTTTGCAGCCGCCTGCTGCAGCAGGGAGATCCAGGACAGGGTGCAGGAAATCTATTCCTTTGACGGGCCCGGGATGGCCCCGGGCGTTTTCTCCAGCGAGGGATACCAGCGCATCGTGGGGAAGATTCACTCCTATGTGCCTCAGACCAGCATTGTAGGCATGATGATGGAGTACCACAGGAACTATACGGTCGTAAGATCCAGCGCCTCCGGAATGGCGCAGCATGATCCCCTGACCTGGCAGGTTTACGGGCCCCATTTTGAGACGGTGGAGAAAATAGACGGAAACGCGGAGGTCATCAGCGATACGCTGCACGGCCTGCTGGACAAGACGAACCGGCAGGAGCGGGCCCAGATGGTGGATACCCTCTTCGATCTGCTGGAGAACACCCGGGTGACGAACGTGAAGGAAATGAGGGAAGAACGGCTGCGGACCCTGACGGGAATGGCCATGGGAACGCTGGACCTGTCCCCGGAAGCCCGAAAGGCAATCACCCGGCTGGTAAGCCTTTTCCTCTCCCTGGGCTTCGGCAACCTGACGGAGCGGTATCTGCCCCGGCGGAGCGAGCCGAAGAAGGAGAACGGGAAGGGGACGGAGGAAGAGAAGAAGGAGAACGGGCAGGCCCCGGAGAAAGAGGAAAAGACAGACGCGGAAAAAACATAACAGGACAGTTGCAAATAACAGCCCGCGGGGATGAAATCGCGGATAATCAATGCTTGACGCGGGTTTGCAGGGAATGCTATAATCCCTGTGTTTGATTTTCAACTGATTTGGAGGGAAAACGATGTCCGGACATTCCAAATGGCATAATATTCAGGCCAAGAAGGGCAAGGCGGACGCGCAGCGCGGCGCGGTCTTCACAAAGATCGGACGGGAGATCGCCATTGCGGTCCGCGAGGGCGGAGCCAACCCGGAGTCCAACGGCAAGCTGCGGGACGTGATTGCCAAGGCGAAGGCGAACAATATGCCCAATGACAATATTCAGCGTTCCATCAAAAAGGCCAGCGGCGAGCTGAGCAACGTGGTGTATGAAGAGATCACCTATGAGGGATACGCGCCCGGCGGCGTGGCTGTGATCGTGGACACGATTTCCGATAACCGGAACCGTACGGCCAGCGATATCCGCCACTGCTTTGCCAAATACGGCGGAAACCTGGGGACGACCGGGTCCGTCGGCTTCATGTTTGATACCCGCGGCGTGCTGGTGATCGAGCGGACTCCCGGCATGGACGAGGACGAGCTGATGATGATGGCGCTGGACGCGGGCGCGGAGGATGTCCGGCCGGATGAGGACGTGGTGGAGATCCTGACGGATCCCAACGAGTTCAGCAAGGTCCGGGAGGCGCTGGAGCAGCAGGGGCTGACCTTCCTGAGCGCCGAAGTGCAGAAGATTCCGCAGAATACGGTGGAGGTTTCCGATCCGGAAACGGTTGAAAAGATCCAGAAGATGCTGGATCTGCTGGAAGAAAGCGACGACGTTCAGAACGTATATCATAACGCAGAGCTGCCCGAAGAAGAGGATGACGAGGACTGATTCCCGAAGGGCGGGGAGAATCGCCGGTGCCTGGAAGGGTGCCGGCGATCTGTGTTCTCTGCAGGGATATGATCGCCGCGGGGAGGTGCAGACGGATGACGATGCTGGAAGTGATTGAAAAAAAGAAGCTGGGGCAGGAGCTGAGCCCGGAGGAAATCCGGTTTTTTGCCTGCGCGGCGGCGGAAAAGAGCGTGCCGGACTATCAGCTGTCCGCGCTGCTGATGGCCATCCGCCTGAACGGCATGACAGACGCGGAGACGACGGAGCTGACCCTGGCCATGCGGGATACGGGAGATGTGGCGGACCTGTCCTCCATTCCCGGCATCAAGGTGGACAAGCATTCCACGGGGGGCGTCGGAGATACGACCACCCTTGTGCTGGCTCCTCTCGTAGCGGCCTGCGGCGCGCCGGTGGCCAAAATGAGCGGCCGGGGCCTGGGGCATACCGGCGGGACGCTGGATAAGATGGAATCGATTCCCGGCATGCGGATTGACCTGACGGTGGAGGAGCTTCTGCGCCAGGTCAGGGAGATCGGCGTGGCGGTGGTGGGCCAGACCGGACATCTGGCTCCGGCGGACAAGACGCTGTACGCGCTGCGGGACGTGACCTCGACGGTGGATTCCATCCCCCTGATCGTTTCCTCCATTCTGTCCAAAAAGCTGGCGGCGGGATCGGATGCGATCGTGCTGGATGTGAAAACAGGATCCGGCGCCCTGATGCACAGCCTGGAGGACAGCATCCGGCTGGCCCGGAAGATGGTGAATGTGGGCAACCTGGCGGGAAAGCCGACCGTGGCGCTGATCAGCGGCATGGATCAGCCCCTCGGCACCCATGTGGGCAACGCGCTGGAAGTGAAGGAAGCCATTGATATTCTCTCCGGCCGGGCAGGAGGAGACCTGAAGGAGGTTTCCCTGACGCTGGGCGGATATATGCTGGTGCTGGCCGAAAAAGCGAAGACCTGGGAAGAGGGCGTCCGGATGCTGGAGGAGGCGCTGGAAAGCGGCGCCGGGCTCCGGAAGCTGCGGGAAATGATTCAGGCCCAGGGCGGGGAGCCCGCGGTCTGCGACGATACGGGCCGGCTGCCGCAGGCGCCGGTCAGAAAAACCGTTTGCTGCGGACGGGACGGATATGTCCGGGAAATGGACACCGTGGCGCTGGGACTGGCAGCGCGCGCGCTGGGCGCCGGCCGGCTTCGGATGGAGGATCGGATTGACTATTCCGTGGGCTTCGTGCTGATGGTTCGGATCGGGGACCGGGTTCAGCCCGGCACGCCGCTGTGCGAAATCCACGCCCGCACCGAGGCGGACGCGGTCCGGGCGGAAGAGGCGGTTCGGGAGGCGATCAGGTGGAGCGATACCCCCTGCGAACGGGGGAAGAACTTCTATGCCGTCGTGACCCGGGACGGAGTGACCAGGCTGTAAGGGAAAGCGGAAAACGTCCCGGCGGGCGGCATGAACGAGGGAAGCCGCGCCGGAGACGGGAAGGAAACGGATGAACAGGGACTTTGGGAAAGGAATCCGCCATGGGATTCCGATTGCGCTGGGATACCTGAGCGTCTCCTTTGCCTTCGGGATGAAGGCGGTGGGGGACGGACTCAGCTGGCTGCAGGCGGTGCTGATTTCCGCCACGAATCTGACCAGCGCCGGCCAGATGGCCGGGCTGCCGCTGATGCTCGGCGGCGCCACACTGACGGAAATGGCGCTGACCCAGCTGACGATCAATCTGCGGTACGGGCTGATGAGCCTGTCCCTGGGGCGAAAGCTGGATGGGAGCATGGGAACGCTGCAGCGGCTGATCTTCTCCTTTGCCAATACGGATGAGATTTTCGCGGTGGCATCCTCCCAGCCGGGCAAGGTGGGAAAAAGCTATCTCTACGGCCTGATGCTGACGCCTTTTCTGGGCTGGACGGCAGGAACGCTGCTGGGCGGCGTGGCGGGAACGCTGCTGCCGGCCTTTGTCCGGTCTGCGCTGGGCATCGCAATCTACGGCATGTTCCTGGCGATCATTCTCCCGCCGGCCAGAGAGAGAAAGCCGGTGCGCTTCGTGGTGGCGCTCTCCGTGGCGCTGAGCCTCTGCTTCCGGTATATTCCGGGGCTGAACCGGGTATCCAGCGGTTTTGTGATCATCATCTGCGCGGTTGCTGCCGCCGCGGCCGGCGCGGCAGTCTATCCGGAACAGGGAGGGGAAGGCTCATGAGCTGGAGCGCGTTTCTTCCCTATGTCGCAGTGATGGCGGTGGTGACCTACCTGATCCGCATGCTGCCGCTGACGGCTTTCCGCAAACCCATCCGCAGCCGGTTTGTTCAGTCTTTTCTGACCTATATTCCCTACGCGGTGCTGGGCGCAATGACCTTTCCGGAGGTTTTTTACTCCACGGGGGATCTTCGCACCGCGGCCGTCGGGGTTTTGACGGCGGTGATTCTGGCCTGGCGGGGAAAAAGTCTGCTGACGGTCGCCGTAGCCGCCTGCGCGGCGGTAGCCGCAGCCCAGGGAATCCTGCTGCTGATTGGCTGAAAAGCTTGCAAATCGGCGGGTTCCTGTGTATAATGTGAATACTTTGCGTCAAGGAGTGCTGTTCATATGTCCCTGAAGGATTACTGCTTCGACGGGAAACGTACGCTGAAGCTGAAAGAAATGCCCACGGATGCCGGAGAGTATAAGGTGCAGAAGAGCGAGCTGACAGCGCTGACGGAGGAGAATATGATCCGCGCCGCCGAGCTGCAGGAAAAGCTCTATTCCGCCAAGCAGGAGGGAGTGATCTTCGCCCTGCAGGCCCGTGACGCGGCGGGAAAGGACAGCCTGATCAAGAAGATTTTCTCCCGGCTGAATCCGGCTGCGCTGAAAATCACCTCCTTCAAGGTGCCGAACAAGACGGATCTGGCTCACGACTATATGTGGCGGATCAACCGGGCCATGCCGGAGCGGGGAACCATCGGGGTTTTCAACCGCAGCCACTACGAGGACGTGCTGGTTGTGCAGGTGCACCAGATGCAGAAGGATTACAACCTGCCCCCCCGCTGCAAGACGGAAGACTTTTTTGAACGGCGGTACCGCCAGCTGAACAACTGGGAGGAATACCTCTGGGAGAACGGCTTCCGGATGGTGAAGGTTTTTCTGAACGTGTCCCGGGAGGAGCAGAAGCAGCGCTTCATGGACCGGATGGAGCTGCCGGAGAAGCACTGGAAGCTCTCCGTCGGCGACATGAAGGAACGGGCCCTGTGGGATGAGTATGAGCGGGTCTTTGAGGACTGCATCAACGCCACGGCGACGGAGCATGCCCCCTGGTATGTGCTGCCGGCGGACAATAAATGGTATACCCGGTATCTGATGAGCGAAGTGATCCTGAAGACCCTGGAAAGTATGGACCCCCAGTTTCCGCCGCTGGACGCGGAAGAGGCGGCCAAGATTCCCATGGTCATGCAGGAACTGGAAAGCGTATAATCCGGCAGGATGAAAACAGGCGGCGCGGCGTCCCCCGAAAGGGCGGATTCCGCGCCGCTTTTTTGCGCGGAATCGTATATTTCCGCAGGCGGCCCGCCCGCCCCGGGAGCAGCGGAGGGACGGGCGGCCTTTCCGCACAGGGTTTTTCTTGACAATCCGACAATTCCCTGTATAATAGGGCTGATTCGTGCTTTGCGCCGGGAGCTTCGGCCCCGGACGAATTCCAGAGCCGGATCAAATAAATGGATCGACGGGCATCCGGAAAGGAGCCCGAACGGAGGGAAAAAAGATGACTTCTGCAAGAAACAAAAAGGTTACCCGGATGGCGCTGCTGGCAATGCTGGTGGCAGTTTTAATTGTTCTGGCGTTTGTAAACATCCCCATGCCCATGGGCCTTTCCATCACCTTCAACATGATCCCGGTCGCCATCGCGGCGATCGCCATGGGAATTCCGGGCGGCGCGATTGTGGGCGGCGCCTTCGGCCTGATCAGCTTCCTGCAGTGCTACGGTATCTGCGGAATCAGCGGCATGGGCGTGGCGCTGGTGACCGCGGACCCGAGCTTTTCCTTTGCCTGCCTGATGTTCATCCAGCGGTTTGTATCCCGGGTGCTGGTGGGCGTGCTGGCGGCGCTGGTTTTCCGCGCGGCGGAGCGGACAAAGTGGCCGATGTATGTCAAGGGCCTGCTGACCGGCTTCTCCGCGGCGTTCTTCAATACGCTCTTCTTCATGTCCCTGCTGGTGCTGCTCTTCGGGCATACGGAGCTTGTGCAGAACCAGATGGCCGGGCGGAGCGTGCTGGTTTACATTGTTGCCTCCGTGGGAATCAACGCGGTGGTGGAAATGATTGTAGCGGCGCTGGTGACCGGAGCGGCCGCCGTGGCGCTGAAAAAGGCGAGGCTGATTGCATAAAGGGCTTCCGGGCTGCCGGAGACGCAGGGAAGAAAGAGCTTCCGGCAGCGCGGAATTCCGCGGATCGTGGAATGCGGGGAGACGGATACGATGATTCTTGCAATGGATGTGGGAAATACCAATATCAAGACGGCGCTGTTCGAGGGGCCGGAGATGGTCAAATACTGGCGGATGTCCACCAATGTTCATTCAACCTCGGACGAGTATGGAATCCGGCTGTCTTCCATGTTCCGGCATGAGGGCGTACCCACCTCCGCGGTGGAAGGAATCGTGGTTTCCAGCGTGGTGCCGACCATCAATTTCACGATTGAGCACATGCTGCAGAATTACTTCGGAAAGACCCCGCTTTTTGTGGCTCCCGGGGTGAAGACGGGAATCAATATCCGATACGAGAACCCGCGGGAGCTGGGAAGCGACCGGATTGCCAATGCAGTGGCCGCCTACGAGGAGTACGGCGGGCCCTGCATCTTTATCGACTTCGGCACGGCGACCACCTTTGGCGTGGTGGATGAGGGGGGCAGCTTCCTGGGGGGCCTGATCTGCCCGGGAATCAAGCTGAGCAGCGAAGCGCTGGTGACCGGAACGGCCAAGCTGCCGCGCTTCGAATTTATCCGTCCGGATTCCGTGATCGGCCGGACCACGCTGACGAACCTGCAGAGCGGTATGTATTACGGATACGTGGGCCTGGTGAAGAACATCGTCCGCAAAATCCGGCAGGAACTGGGCTGCGAGGCCTTTGTCGTGGCGACGGGAGGCATGGCGGTGCTGATCGCCGAGGAAAGCAAGGCGATCGACAAGCTGGACGGCCTGCTGACGCTGAAGGGGCTGCGGCTGATCTATGAACGGAATCAGAGCCGCTGAGAACAGAACGCCGCGGGGCTGAAATGCTTTCCGCGGGAGAAAAGGAAAGGAGAGACGAGGCCATGAAAGAGGTCGTGCTTGGACTGCTGGGTCTGGGAAACATCGGGGGAGGCGTCTGGGATCTGATCCGAACCTTCGGGGATGAAGTGGAAACCCGCACCGGGATCCGGCTCCGGGTCAAGAAAGCCCTGGTGCTGGACAAGCGGATCCATGGAGGACACGAGGTGCCCGAAGAGGTGCTGACGACGGAGCGGGCGGATATTCTGGAGGACCCGGAGATCCAGATCGTATGCGAATTCCTGGGCGGAGAGCAGCCGGCGGCTTCCATGATGCAGCGGGCGCTGGAAAACGGGAAGTCCGTGGTGACGGCCAATAAGATGGCGCTGTCTCTTCATTTTGACGAGCTGAGAGCCATGGCGGCCAGGACGGGAGCGGGCCTCTACTATGAAGCCAGCGTGGGCGGCGCGATCCCGATCATCAACGCGATTCAGAGCCCGCTGATCGCCAACCATATCGAGCAGATCATGGGCATTGTGAACGGCACCACCAACTATATCCTGACCAGGATGGCGGCGGAGGGAGCGGAATATGAAACGATCCTGAAGGACGCGCAGCGCCTGGGCCTGGCGGAACCCAATCCCGCCGCGGATGTGGAAGGGATGGACGCGGCCTACAAGCTGAGCATTCTCGGCTCCCTGGCGTTCCACAGCCGGATTCGGATGGAGGATATCTATCGGGAAGGCATCACCAGGGTGACTGCCGAGGACATTTCCTTCGGCCGGGAGATGGGCTATGTGCTGAAGCTGCTGGCGATCGGAAAGGATAACGGGGATTCCATTGAGGCCCGGGTGCATCCGGCTTTCCTGCCGGCGGACCATCCTCTGGCGAGGGTGGACGGATCGCTGAACGCGGTTTATCTCTACGGGCATGCGTTCAAGGACATGATGCTGGAAGGACGGGGCGCGGGAGATGCGCCGACGGCCAGCGCGATTATCGGGGATATCATCCAGGCGGCGCAGAACGCGGTGCACCCCATGCCCTGGCTGCGGGAGGATGCCCTGCCGGTGGCGGATAACTGGCAGAGCAAGTACTTTATCCGGATGAAGGCCAAGGATGCCCCCGGCGTGCTGGCGGAGGTGACCGGCCTGCTGGCAGGAGAAGGGATCTCGGTTTCCGCCATGATGCAGAAGGGCGCAGCGCCCGGAGGGAAGGCGACGCTGATCGTGATTACCCATATCGCGCCCGAAAAGGCGGTGCGCCGGGTTGTTCAGGCGCTGAATCCGGAAATCTGCCAGGTGGAGAACGTGATCCGGGTGGAAGGGTAAGAACGGCGGGACCGGAGACCGGGGAAAGAACAACGAATCGGCAGGGAAAGAGACATGATCGAAAAATGGGTTTTCTTTGATCTGGACGGAACGCTGACCCGCTCCGAGGAAGGAATCTGGAACTGTGTGAAGTACACGGCGGAGCGTATGGGATTCCCGGTTCCGGATGCCGCGACCCTGCGGAAGTTTATCGGGCCGCCGCTGATCAGCTCCTTTCAGCAGTACATGGGCATGAGCGAGGAGCAGGCCTGGAAAGCCCAGAGCGTATATCGGGAACGCTATACGACGGTGGGCAAGTTTGAAAATCAGGTTTACCCGGGCGTCCGCAGCCTGCTCCGGGCGCTGAAGCGCGCGGGGATCCATATGGGCGTGGTGACCGGAAAGCCGGAAAATTCCACCCGGTCGATTCTGGATTATTTCGGACTGAGCAGGTTTATCGAGCGGGTTTCCTGCGCTTCGGATGCCCGGGCGGACAAGGACCATCTGATCCGCGCTGTCATGCCGGGGCAGGACGCTGAGGTCTGGATGGTGGGAGACCGGTGCTTTGACATGGAAGGCGGCGTAAAAGCCGGCGTACATACCCTGGGGGTGACCTACGGGTACGGCAGCGAGCAGGAGCTGCTGGATTCCGGGGCGGAAAGGATCGTCCATACCCCCTGGGAAGCGGCGGAAATCCTCTGCCCGGGCACCGCGGTGCCGGCGGGGGCCTTCCTCAGCATGGAAGGGCTGGATGGGTCCGGAAAGAGCACCCAGATTGAAAAGCTGACGCGGACGCTGGAAAAATTCGGCTATGAAGTGGTGCATTCCCGGGAGCCCGGCGGGACGCCGATTTCGGAAAAAATCCGGGAGATCCTGCTGAGCCGGGAAAACACGGAAATGAGCGACGTCACGGAAGCGCTGCTGTACGCGGCCGCCAGGGCTCAGCATGTCCGGGAACGGATCCGGCCGGCGGTCGCGGCGGGAAAGGTGCTGCTCTGCGACCGGTTTCTGGATTCTTCCGTAGCCTATCAGGGCGCCGGAAGGCAGATGGGCGTGGACCGGATCCTGGCGATCAACGCGCCGGCGGTGGAGGAAACCCTGCCGCTGCTGACGGTCTATCTGGATCTGGACCACCGGACCAGCCTGCAGCGCCGCAGTGAGGCCAGCGAGCTGGACCGGATGGAAATGGAGAAGGAAGACTTCCATGCCCGGGTGGAGGAAGGATACCGGGAGCTGATATCCAGGAATCCGGAGAGGTATGTGGTGGTGAATGCCCGGGGCGACCGGGAAGAGATTGCGGATGCGATCGCGAAGGCTGTGCTGAAAAAGCTTATGGAGGCAGAGGATTGAAGGAGCGGATTGTCGTAGGCATGAGCGGAGGCGTGGATTCCTCCGTGGCGGCGCTGCTCCTGAAACAGCAGGGTTATGACGTGGTCGGCGTCTTCATGAAGAACTGGGAGGAGCAGGACGAAAACGGGACCTGTACGGCGGAGACGGACTGGCGGGACGTGCGGGATGTCTGCGACCTGATCGGAATTCCCTATTACAGCGTCAATTTCGCGAAGGAGTACTGGGATCGGGTTTTTTCCTATTTTCTGAAGGAATACCGGGCCGGGAGGACGCCGAATCCGGATGTGCTGTGCAACCGGGAAATCAAGTTCCGCGCTTTTCTGGATTTTGCCATGAGCCTGGGAGCGGCGAAGATGGCGACGGGTCACTTTGTCCGGACGGATCCGGAGGGACATCTGCTGCGGGGACCTGACCCGAACAAGGATCAGAGTTACTTCCTCTATATGGTGCATCAGGAGCAGCTCCGGAAGTCGCTGTTCCCGGTCGGCGGGCTGACCAAGGCCCAGGTGCGGGAAATCGCGCGGGAGCAGGGGCTTCCCGTCAGCCAGAAGAAGGATTCAACCGGCGTGTGCTTTATCGGAGAGAGGAACTTCAAAAAATTCCTGGCGGAATATCTGCCCGCGCAGCCCGGGGACATGGTTTCCACGGACGGGACGGTGGTCGGCCGGCACGACGGGCTGATGTACTATACCTTGGGGCAGCGCCGGGGGCTGGGAATCGGAGGCCGGGGAGACGGCCGGTCCTGGTTTGTGATCGCGAAGGATCTGGAGCGGAACCGGCTGCTGGTCGCCCAGGGAGAGGATCATCCCCTGCTGTACAGCACCCTGTGTCTGGCGGAGGATGTCACCTGGGTCGGGGAAGCGCCGGCGGAAATCGGCAGGCCGTTCCGCTGCACGGCGAAATACCGCTACCGCCAGCCGGACCAGCCGGTGGAGGTGCTCCGGGAAGGAGAAAACATCCTGCGGATCCGCAGCCTGGTGCCCCAGCGGGCCGTGACCCCCGGCCAGAGCGCGGTGCTCTACGAGGGGGACCGATGCCTGGGCGGCGGAATTGTGACCCGGGTTCTGGACGCGGGCCGGACAGAGTACCCCGAAGGGAAGGGGTTCCCTTCGGGGCCTACCGCCGATTGGCCGGCGTGTTTTTTTCCGGGCGCTTTTCCCGGGCGGGCGCTCCGGAGCGGATGCTGTCCCCAAAGCCTGCGAAGCGGCAGGGGGAGGAGACTTAAGTCAGGCGAATTATTTTTTTTGAAGAAATACCTTGACAGGCGATGTACATAGTGCTACTATATACTCATTCAGACGAAAGGAGGCCGCGAAATGGCTTTATCGGCAGATCTGCTGCGGGGGTATACGGATACCATTATTCTGAATCAGCTCCTGGAAGCGGACAGCTATGGGTACGAGATCACGAAAAGGATCTCCGAGCTGTCCGGAGGGGAGCTTGAACTGAAGGAGGCTACGCTGTATACTGCATTCCGCAGGATGGAAAACGGAGGTTACATTATCAGCTACTGGGGAAACGAGGGGTCCGGCGCCCGGCGGAGGTACTATTCCATCACGGTGGAAGGGCGGAATCGGCTGGCGGAGGATCTGCAGGCGTGGAAGGAGACCCGAAAGGTGCTGAACACGCTGCTGGAGCCATCCCGCTCCCCGCTTCAGGAACCGCGCAAAAATGAAATACCCGTCATTCGGGTGGAGGAGTAAAAGAAGATGAATACGAAAGTGACACAGATGGTTGAGCTGCTCTTCCGGGATGTGCAGTCCTCCGAAGAGGTGCAGGCGCTTCATGATGAGGTGCTGAATAACTGCCAGGACCGCTTTGACGATCTGGTGCGGAGCGGTCTGCGCGAGGAGGAAGCGCTGGCGGCGGTGATGGAAAGCCTGAAGGGGATGGAGGATGTGCTGAAGGATTATCCCCGGAAGGAAGCGGCGGATGCCGTCAGGGCCCCGGAAGAAAAAGAAGAGGAAAAGGCGGAGGAAAAAACCGCGGAACCGGAAAGGGCGGTCTTCTCTCCGGCGGCGGTGAAATCGGTTCAGGGGCTGCTGGCCGGATGCGACGTGGAAATTGTCGAAGCCGGCGAAGAAGTGGTTCTGGAGAAGCAGGGAAATGTGCACTATGCCCTGGACGAGGATGGGACGCTGCGCATCTGGCAGGAAAAGGTCTCGGAAAACCTTTTCAAAGGGATCTCCTGGGAGGAGAGCCTCAGCAGCTTTGAGCATTTCGGCGATGCGATGAACCGGCTGGCCCAGAACTTCTCCCAGCTGCTTTCCGGCAAGATCGGAAGCTTTGGCGGCGCCTCGGAGACCCATGTGACGCTTCGCCTGCCCGGGACGATCCATCCGGATGTATGCATCCGGACGACGGGCGGTGACATTTCCTGGACGGAAGCG
>ODAI013464088.1_pt1 | contig 13717 bp, 11 predicted proteins | sample 1539321 | NCBI WGS metagenome assembly ODAI01 (sample SAMN02144231, study PRJEB22623) | gut metagenome | biome: sheep rumen | host: Ovis aries | place: New Zealand
ATTGTGCTTGTAATTATATACGTTTGCCGCTTTCGCGGCAGCACAATCAGAGCCTTTTCGAATGATGTTTTGTTCCTTCGCGCCATTTTTTAGAAAAACTATTATTTTAATGCGGAAGCCCTGAAAACTTAAGGAAGGCTTTACCAAAATTATGTCGTGCCTAAATCTCCGTGCTCAATCCCTCAAAATCCAAAGCTTCAACTTTATTGCATATTGTTTGAAATTTTTCAGCGAAGCTGGATGGAATTTCAAAGGCTTTTAGATCTGCAACTAAATCTTCCATACCTGTGCTGTCGAAATTTTCAACACAGCTTTTCAGCTTTGTAAGAAAATCTGATATTTGCGAATCTGTAAGCAAAACTTTTGGTGTATTTGAATTTGATAAAGAAAGATTCATTTCTTCTGATTGAATAAAATCCTGTAATTTAGCTTTGTAAGATTTGTAATTTTTAAGTAAGAGCTGATTTGTTGCTTTTATTGAAGCTAAATCTTCTTTATCGGCAAAGGCTTCTAATTGTTCTGCTTGAGCTGCTAAATCTTTTGCTCCAATTAAACGTGCAACACTTTTTAATGAGTGAACCTTAATACCAAAGCCTTTTATATCTCCCGATTCACAAAAATTTTGAAGCTCAGAGGCATTAACATCAATTGAATTATAAAATCTTAGAATAGTTTGTTGAAACTGTTCTACAGAGGTCATATTTCTTAAGGCGGCTTTAATATCTATGCCTTCTATTTTTGGCAGGTTCATTAAATTTTCATTTTTTGTAACCTTTTGAACTGTGACCATGCCTTTTGGCAAATAAGTTTTTATCATACTTTCAAGTTTTTCAGGGTTAACCGGTTTAGAAAGATAGTCAGTAAAGCCTTCCTTCAAATATAACTCTTTAACCCCGCTTATAGCATTTGCCGTAAGCATAATATATGGCTTTCCTTTACATTTATTATCTTCCATGCTCTGCATATTATGCAGGGTTTCTACTCCGTCCATTTCCGGCATTCTATGGTCAATAAATATAAGGTCATATTCCTTTTGTCTAACCATTTCTATGGCTTTTGCACCACTTATTGCAGTATCAACCTTTATAGCTGTACGTTTTAACAGGCCTTTTACAACATCAAGGTTCATTTGTGTATCATCAACAATTAAAACTTTTGCATTTGGAGCATATATTTTGTCTTCATAAGTAGAAAGCTTTGTAAGTGTGCTTTTGTAAGCTTCTTCAATTCCGCCAACCTCTGTCCAGTCCTGAACCTTCTGTATAAGCTTAAAAGAAAATTCTGTTCCCTTACCGTATTCAGATTTAATTTCTAAATTACTCTGCATAAGGGCTAAATATTGTTTTACAATACTTAAACCAAGCCCGGTACCTTCTGTCGTCAGGAATTTGTTTTCTTCAATACGCTCAAAAGGAGAGCCTAGTCTTTCGATTGCCTCTTTCTTTATTCCTATTCCGGTATCTTTTACGCAAAATTTTAGTGAAATTTGATTATCATTTAATTTTTCGAATCCAACACTAAAGGTAACGTTTCCGTGGTCTGTATATTTAATTGCATTTGTAAGAAGATTTAATAGACACTGCTTTATTCTTACAGAGTCACCAACAAGTCCCTTCGGAAGCTTTTCATCAATATGTAAAATTAAAACAAGGCCCTTATCTCGAGCCTTTGCAGACATCATATTTACTATATCAATAATAAAAGATGATATTTCATAATTAACAGGAATTATTTCTATTTTACCCGATTCCACCTTAGAAAAATCGAGTATATCGTTAATTAAAGAAAGCAGGGTATTGCCGGCAGTTTTTATGTTTTTGGCATAACCTAAAATGGTATTATCAGAGGCTTCCCTTAAAATCATTTCATCCATGCCAAGCATTGCGTTAATTGGAGTTCTAATTTCGTGAGACATGTTTGCAAGAAAATGTGATTTAGCCTTGTTCGCATCATCAGCCTTGTCTTTTGCGTATTCAAGCTCTTCAATTAATGCAGCTTCCGGATTTTCTACAGTAAAGAAAAAGGCTATATTTAACATTACTACGCCAATACTTGAAATTAACGATTCATGAATTATAGCCTGAATACTGGTAACAATTAGGATTGATAAAACAGCCGTTATAATTCCCCTTTGCTGCTTTTTTCCAACTGTTTTATGATATTTTACAAGGATTATAAAAATCATTATAAAATAAATTATAATACAACTGTAGGCCACCAATACCGCAAGCCCCGAGGAATAATTTGTGAATTTTCCTATTGAATAATTAAGGGGTAGACAAAGTATACTTAAAATTGAAAGTATAAAAGGAATCCAGTAAACAAATTTTACTTTTTTCTGTGGAAAGACCAGAGCTCTGGTATATAAAAAGGTGCAGAATACAATAATACCAATACTTGCCAGAAAAAACACATGTAAAAGATGATTAATATATTGAGGGATCTTATCCAAATGATTAACTGTATAAACAGTTATCATATCGAAAAAAAGATTGCAAATTGAGCAGATTATAATTACAGAGAATAAATGATGAACATAAGTTTTTCTTCTTTCTACAGTAAAAAAACTAAGTGCAATATAAATTATTATAGCAAGACAACCTAATTGTGGGCGGATAAAAAGAAAAAAGTCCATAACTATATTATCCTCTATAAATCTGGATTTTACAATGGATTAAAGCGCTCGTTTTTAATAAATTTTTCAAGACTTACCTGCCAGGCAGGAATTTTTATCTTTAAAGACTTGGAAATTTTTTCTTTACTTAAAACAGAGTAGGCTGGACGCTGAACGTTTGCGCCATATTCTTCTGTACTGCAAGGATTTACAGCACATTCCTGAGTAATTCTGCCGTATTTTTTTCCTAAGCGATAAATTTCACTTGCAAATTCATACCAGTTTGTTTGTCCTTCATCTGTAAAATGATAGATTCCATAGGAAAGTGGACTCTTATTCCCAAAAAAGCTTTTTGCATTGTTGCCTTTTTGTATGATTTTTAAAATTGTTTCTGCCAGGTCGACTGCACAGGTTGGAGTTCCCTGCTGATCATTTACCACTCGAATAGAATCATGAGAATTCATAAGCTTTGTCATTGTATAAACGAAATTTTTTCCATCATAACCATAAAGCCAGGCTGTCCTTAAAATGTAATATTGATTCATTTCCTTTTTAATTTCATCTTCACCGGCAGCTTTTGTTTTTCCGTAAACCCCAAGAGGCTCCTTGTCCATATCTTCTGTGTAGGGCTCATTTCCTTTGCCATTAAAAACGTAATCTGTAGAAATATGAATTAATTTTGCATTAATTTTTCTGGCAAGGCGGGCAATATTCATTGGTCCTGTCTGATTTAATTTTGCAGCTAATTCTGTATCTTCTTCAGCTTTATCAACATTTGTGTAGGCTGAACAATTTATAATCCACTGAATATGGCGTTCTTCGTGTGGCAGGTTTGAAGGTGTATAAGCTGAGGTTTCAATATTATTTGCATAAGCTTCTAAAGCTTCGGGATTTGTAATGTCGACTTCACGGTCTGTTCCTACCCAAGGCAATTTTGCAGCTTCCAGTTGTCGAGCGACCTCTGTTCCTAACATTCCCTTGCATCCAATTAACCAAACCATTTTAAGCCTCCTATAGCTCTTACTTCGTTTTTAAAACTTCTTAAATATATATTCACAGAATGTATTAATTCTATTAATAAGTGAAACTTGAATTCTTTCGGTAAAGAAAGGGATGCGAGGCACGTTTGCTCCTCCCAGTCCATAAAGGACCCAGTTATCTCCATCTCTAAAAAGTAAAATACAAATTTTCATTTTCTCTGGCCAAATACAGTCAAACTTATCAAGATATCTCAGCTTATTTGTATTTGTAGCAATATAAAGTACAGATTCTGTTTCTGATAAAAGCTCAATTCTTTCGTTTACATAATCAAAAGGAGCCATTATTAAATCTGCCATAATTGTTGTTTTATTATCCATTTTTTTAGATGATGTAATTTTTGCTGAATCATAAAGCTTGTACCATTTTTCTGAATGCTGGGAATAGTAAGGTATTCCAACGTAATCAGAAATATTGTTTAGGGTTTCTTCAAGCTTTTCCGGTAAATCTTCATTTCCTTTGTAAGGTTTAAATTGAATAACCTCGGCAAGATATTTTGGATTTAAGCTTTTAATTTCCTGATGAAGGCTGTCTCCTAAAGGAATTTCTCCCTGTTTAAGACACATATTTTTTTGAAAGTTAATATTTTTTACTAAAAGCTGGCCATTTTTGAGCTTTGTAAATTCATCATCTGTTAATTTTTCATTAAAAACGTGTGCAGAAAGAGTAAAGCAAAGTAAAAAAGAAAAGATTGATAAAAACAAACGTTTCATATAATTAATTATATGTAAAAAATAGCGAAAATTCAATTCTTATGATATAATAAGTTATTATGATTTCACAGAAAGTTAAAAATATTGTAGAAAGTCCTTCTAACGGTGTAATCCGTAAGATGTTTGAAGAAGGTGCCATTCTTAAGCAGAAATATGGTGCCGATAAAGTTTATGATTTTTCAATCGGAAACCCAGATTTGGATCCTCCAAAAAAAGTTGTTGATGCAGTACGTGAAGTTGCTGCAGATAATTCGCACTTAAGACACGGCTATATGCCAAACGCAGGCTATCCAGAAACTCGTGCTGCAATGGCAAAAAAAACAAGCCGCGAACAGGGAGTGGAAGTTAGTGCCGTTTGTGTTGTAATGGAAGTAGGGGCGGGTGGTGCCCTTAACGTAATTATAAAATCTGTGCTTAATGCCGGGGAAGAAATTATTATTCCTTGTCCTTATTTTGCTGAATATAATAATTATGTTCACAATCATGATGGCGAAGTTAGACCTGTAAAAACAAAAGATGATTTTTCACTTGATGTAGAGGCTATTAAGGATGCTCTATCCGAAAAAACAGCTGCAGTTTTAATTAATTCTCCAAATAATCCCACTGGGCGCATTTATTCAGAGGAGGATTTGCTTGAATTAACAGCGGCCCTAAAAGAATTTGGTCAGAAAACAGGTCGCTATCCATATCTTATTTGTGATGAACCTTACCGCGATATTACTTACGGAAAAAAGGTTGCCTCTGTTTTTGATAAATATGATTATGCAGTAATTGCAACTTCTTTTGCAAAAAACTTAAGTATTCCGGGGGAACGCATTGGTTATGTATGTATAAATCCATCTTGTCCGGAAAAAGCTGATTTTATTGCTGCTGCAATTTTCTGTACCCGTGTTTTGGGCTTTGTAAACTGTCCGGCCTTTTTTCAGAAGGTTATTGCAAAAAGCTGGGATGCGGAATGTGATTTTTCAACATATGAAAAACGCTGCCGCGAAATCTGCCAGGTTATGGATTATGCAGGATTGCACTATGCCAAGCCGGAAGGTGCATTTTATCTATGGGTAAAATGTCCGGATAAATGGAATGATGATGATATGGCTTTTACTAATCATCTTAAAAAATACAATATTCTCTGTGCTCCCGGAAGCGGATTTGCAGGGAAGGGCTGGTTTAGAATAGCTTATTGCTGTTCCGAGCAGTCCATAATTAATAGCAAAGAAGCCTTTTATAAGGCCGTTCATGAGTAAAAAAAGATTCCCCGGTCAAGCCGGGGAATGACAATTTATGTCATCCTCGGGCTTGACCTTGGAATGACAATTTATGTCATCCTCGGGCTTGACCCGGGAATGACAATTTATGTCATTGTCCGGCTTGACCGGACAATCTATTAGGAGAAAAAACTATGAAAATCTTAATGGTAACTTCAGAAACCGTACCTTTTGCAAAAACCGGTGGACTTGCAGACGCAGTTTCTGCACTTGCTATAAACCTTAGAAAACAAGGTCATGATGTTCGCATTGTTATGCCTAGATATTATAAAATTGACCGCAGTAAGCTTAAAGCAATTGAAGCTCCGCTGGCTGTAGCGGCCGGAACTATTGAAACCTGGGTAAAGGTATATGAAGCTCCTCTTCCAGGAAGTGATGTTCCTGTATACTTTATAGACCACGAACAATGCTTTGGTCGCGATGGAATTTATGGTACAAAAGCAGAACCCGATTTTCATGATAATCCTTATCGTTCTGCGGTTTTGTGTCATGGTGCTTTCCAGTTATGCCGCCTTCTGGGCTGGTATCCTGATATTATGCATGCCCACGACTGGTTCTGCTGCCTGGTCCCAGTCCTCTTAAAATGTGTTTGCCGCAACGGATACTTTGCTCACACCGCAAGTGTCCTTACCATCCATAATTTGGGCTATCAGGGCTGGTACAGCAAAGACTCTTTCCCGGCCCTGGGACTAGACTGGAACCTTTATTACGGCGGCGGCTTCGAACGAAATGGAAGCATAAATCTGCTGCAGGCCGGAATCTCTTGTGCAGATATGATTACCACGGTTTCCCCAACCTATGCCGGTGAAATGCAGTCAGTAGAGGGCGGTTTTGGTCTTGATGGTTTGCTTAGAGTAAGATCGGATGTAGTCCGCGGAATTCTTAACGGCTGCGACCTTGAAACCTGGAACCCTAAAACCGATAAGCTTCTTCCTGCAAATTATGATGTAAATAATATGGCTGGTAAGAAAAAATGTAAGACTGAATTACAAAAAAGAATGGGACTTCCTGTAAATGGCGATGTTCCTTTAATTGGTATTGTAACCCGACTTGCAGATCAGAAGGGAATTGCAGAGGTTTTTGCTCCTTCTTATGGCTCTATTTATAGCATTTGTGTAAATATGGATGTTCAGTTTGCAATTTTAGGAAGCGGCGAAAAATGGTGTGAAGATGAAATAAATGCTTTGCAAGCCCGTCTTCCTAATTTACGGGCCTTTATAGGCTATGATGAATCTCTTTCTCATCTTATTGAAGCTGGAAGCGACTTCTTCCTTATGCCTTCCCGTTATGAACCGTGTGGCTTAAATCAGATGTATTCCATGCTTTATGGAACTCTTCCAATTGTTCGTCGAACTGGAGGGCTTGCAGACACTGTTGATCAGTATAATGAATCAAACGGTGATGGAACTGGCTTCCTCTTTAATGCTCTTACTCCAGATGCAATTTATAATACAGTTGGATGGGCCGTATATGCATATTACAATAAGAAAAATCATATAAAAATGATGACAGAAAGAGGTATGAAAAAGAACTTCAGCTGGGATCAGAGTGCTAAAGGCTATGAAGGAATATATTCAGAAGCCCTTATGCGAGGCTGTGGAATAAATACCGCAGACTGGCGCTAATAACTATTATATAAATGGTGCGGTGGTTGAGCTTGTCGAAACCACCCGCCAGTCGGCCTTACATATATTAGAATTCATACCACTGATTATCTTTTGTCAAATACCAGTCTGCCAGTATCTTCGAATCTGTTGTTCCCACCCAGGATATGCTTCCGTTATAATTTAAAATTACAGCTCTTTTTTGATTTTGACATATACTTAAAGGAATTGAAGCAGAACGATTATAACTGAAGCGTTTTTTACTAATCAGGTTATAGCAATAAACCTTGTTTTTTCCAATATTTGTAAAAAGATTATTTCCGTTCAGATAAGTAAAGGCTTCTGAATCTTCATTAGAAAATTTAAGGATATTTGTCATCTGATTATTTTTTGTGTTATAAGAGAAAACATAAGTATTTAACGCACCTGTTTCTGAATCAGCAATTAAACTTATTCCGTAAATAATTACTCCATCAGTACTTAGTGCATAACATACATTTCCTTTTAAATTTACAGGAATTGTTTCCAAGGTTTCAGGATTAACCTTTAGAAGAGGTACTTTTGGATTTGAAGCATTCGATTTTGCAATGTAAATCATTCCATCATTTGTCATTACTGCATCTTGAATTCCAGTTCCTGTGTAAACTTCTTTAAAGCTTTTTGTTTCAAAATTATAAAGATTTACCTTACTATTGCTTTCTATATCTACAATAAAATTACCGCAAATATTTAGGGCTTGAATATTATTGCTTGGAGTAAAAAGCTTTGTCGAAGTTTTTTTATCTAAATCCATTAAGATAACAGAATTTGTACTTCCCTTAGTCCATAAAAGCACCTGATTATCTTTAAAGCTTGTAATTTGTGTTTCACCGGAGGTCTGAATAAGTTTATCTACAATTCCAGTATCATACGAAGATTTGTAGATTGAATTTGAAGTGAGGAAGAAAAAGTCTGATTCTCCTGCAGCTATATCATAAATTTTAGAATAAGTGTTTTCTGTTAATTCTGTAAGGCTTTCTGTTGTCAGTGTTGCATCAATTTCTGTCTTGTACAATGCTCCGTTTCTACTTCCCAGATAAACATTTTGAGAATCTTTTTTACCAACTGTAATAACACCTTCTCCTCTAGGACCACGCAAAACTTTTATACTACGTGGATTAGAAATAGTAGTTGGATCCTTACTTTCAATCATCTTTATTTCATAGTTGTTTCTTCCATCATATTCTAAATAGTAAAGATGAAAGTCGTCTTCTGTTGATAAAATTATAGGATTGTTAGCTGGAATTGAAGCGAGTGTATTACCTTTATAAGCATTTACAATATATATTGAATTGTCCTTTACACCAGCAAAGAAAATATCATTATTATACATAACTGTTTGGGTCAGCCCCTGAACTATAGAATATCTTTGTTTCAAACTACCATTTTGCAGATTATAATAAGTAAGATTTCCAATAGGAGAGTAGGTTACACAGGTTTTTTCTGTTTTGCTGGTATGAGTATAGTTTACAATTCCGGTATTTTCTTTTACTTTATTTACATAGGCTCCTGTACTTGTTTTTATAAATACAACACCATCAACTGTAGCTGTTCCGGCAATTAAATAATTTCCGTTTGCAGAAAAGGTTAAAGATGTAACAGAATCAGAAAACTTTTTTTGATATTTTCTTGTAAGATTTTTCCAGTCCCAAACACTAACTCTATTTACAGAGCCTCCATCGCTTTCGTAAACTGCTATTAAATCTTCAGTTGGGGAGCAGGCAATTAATTTTATACCTACATCTGAAAGTTGATAATGTTCTCCCTGATTATCATCTGTCCATTTTACAATAAAGCCATCGTCTCCTGCAGAAAAATATGAAGGTCCATAATCATCTTTAAAAGAAGAAAGGATTATTGAATTTACCTGAGATTGATGAGACTGAGTTGAAATATGAGATTGTGCTTTTAGATTTACTGTTAATAAAAGTAGACATGTTATGAATGAATAAATCTTTTTCATTTTTATTTTCCTTTATTTAAGAAGAATAGTATATCACCCTTTAAGCCGATTATAAATAGGACCGCAATAAAAGCAAGGCCTATAAACTGACTGTAATATAAAACTTTAGGTGAAGCTTTTTTTCTTGTAATAGTTTCAATAATTGCTATTAAAATTAATCCGCCATCCAAAATTGGAATGGGTAGCAGATTCATTATAAATAAAGAAATACTTATAATTGCCATCAATTCCAAAAGGCTTACAATACCTTGTCTAAAACCGGCTGAAAAGCCTTCTTGAATACTGCTACCAAGCATATCGGTAACTCTTGCAGGGCCTGAAACAGCATTATCTAAATTAACGCCCTTAAAGAGAATTCCAATACTTTTAATAGTGATTGAAAGAGAGCCTATTGTCTGCTTAAAGCCCTCGAATATAGCCGGAAAAAAAGAATAACGTTTTGCTTCTTTTTGTAAAATATTTGAAGTATCTGCCGCAATTCCAATTTTTCCACTTCCACTGTTTTTATCAAGCTCAGGAACCATTTCGAAAGATAATTCTTTTCCATCTCTTAAAACTTTTATATTAATTTTTTCTTCAGGACAAATTGAAACTGTCTGAATAATATCAGAAAAATCTTCGGTCTTCTTTTTATTTACTTCAATTATTATATCACCTGTTTTTATTCCTGATTCCATTGCAACTTTTGATGCGTTCTCATAAAGTTCAGGCCCTAAAATTATTTTGTTTGAATAGGTATAGTAGGTATACCCCACCATGGCAATAATAAAATAACAAAAAAAAGCAAAAATAAAATTAAAAAAAGGACCTGCAAAGCCAATAAAAGCTCTTTTCAAAGGGGCAACACCGTATAGTGAATCTTTTTCACCTTTTATTTCTGAAAGATTATTTTCTATGGCTTCGCGAAAATCATTTTCGCCTTTCATTCCACAATAGCCGCCAATAGGAAAAAGAGAAAGTCGCCAGTCTGTATCTTTAATTTTTTTATGAAGGAGGATTGGCCCCATTCCAACTGAAAAGCTTTCTACTTTTACGCCAAATAATTTCGCAAATAAAAAGTGTCCAAATTCATGAAAAATTATAAGAAAAATAAGGGCAAGCAGTCCTAAAAGCCATTTCATAAGAGCTCCGCAGTAGTATTACGGATTTTTGAATCTATTTCAAAAACATCTTCAAAGCTGTTTGGCGTAAAAGACCAGTCTTTATCCAATATTTGTCTTACAATTTTTGCAATAGAAGGATAAGAAATTTTATTATTTAAAAATGCTCCTACAGCAACTTCATTTGCAGCATTAAAAGCGATTGTATAGCTTCCCTTTAGCTTTATACATTCAAAGGCGTAGGCAAGTAACGGGAAAAGTTTGGTATCAGGCTTATAAAAAGTCATTGTTTTATCAAATAAATCAAAAGGTTTTAAATATAATTCTTTGTTTTCAGGCCAGGTAAGGGCATTATAAATTGGATGCTTCATATCTGGATCAGAAATTTGTGCATAAAGCATTCCATCGTTTGTGCGCACCATTGAATGGATAAGACTTTGAGGATGAACAACAACTTCAATATTTTCTGCTTTTGCATCAAAAAGATAGGCGGCTTCAATAACTTCAAGTCCTTTATTTGCAAGAGTCGAAGAGTCAATTGTTATTTTCTTTCCCATTTTCCAGGTAGGATGATTAAGAGCCTGTTCAACAGTAACATTTTCAAGTTCTGCTTTTGAAAAATTTCTGAAAGGACCACCACTGGCTGTAATTACAATTTTAGAAATGTTATTTTTTCCAATACGTTCTACCAGATTAAAAATTGCAGAATGTTCTGAATCTACAGGAAGTATTTTGGCTTTTTCTTTGGCAGCCAGATTTTTTATAAGTTGTCCAGCCATTACAATTGTTTCTTTATTTGCAAGTGCTAAATCAATTTTATTTTGCAAAACCAGCTTTGAAGGAAGTAAACCTGCACTTCCAGCAATACCATTAACAACAATATCTGGCTGCGTTTTTTCAATCAATTCTATAAAAGCTTTTTCCGTATTATTTTTAGAGGTAAGAAGGGTAGGACATGAATATTTATTTGCAAGCTCTTCCAATTTTTTTTGATTAGAATGAGCTTGAAGACCGCAAACTTTAAAATCATTACCCATATTGTTAATAATTTCTAGAGTGTTAGTTCCAATTGAACCTGTGCATCCGAGAACAAGAACTTTTTTCATATTTATCCCTGCCTTAATTAAAACAAGAAAGTATAACTTATATAAAAAATAGGAGCTGCAATTAAAATTGAATCAATTGAATCTAGTACACCACCTCGACCAGGAATTAGCCTGCCGCTATCTTTTACCTGGCAGGCTCTTTTTAGTACAGATTCAATTAAATCTCCTGCAATTGCAGCTAATGAAGTAAATAAACCTATAAACGCCATATTTATATATGAGCAAGTAAAAATTTCAGGAACTAAAAATTTAAATAAAAGACCTGAGGCAACAGAGCCTGCAATTCCTCCAATAAAGCCAACCAAAGATTTGTTAGGACTTGCAGCTATAATTCCACGATTGTTTTTTCCAAATAAAATTCCAAAGAACCATGCGGAAGAGTCGCACATAAAAACAAAAATTAAGAATAATGCAATAATATATTTTGAATGTGGGAGAACTGTCATTCTATTAACAAAAGTTACTAAAAATCCGCAATAAAAAATTATAAAGGATGAATAAACTATTTTAGTAAGTGATGATTGAAAATCCTTTGATATAAAGGCTTCTGCTGCCATAAATAATATTAATTCAAGAACAAAAATCCATGGTGTAATTTCTAAAGATAAGCCAAAAAGAATAAAAGCATAAGATACATAAGATAAAACTGCTGTTCCTATTAAAATGAACTCTTTTGGAAATAGTTTTTTTTGTTTTTCGAACATTTCATAAAGTTCATTAGATGCAATTACCGAAAAAGTACTGATTATAATATTTAAAGGTAAATGTTCAATATAATCAAAAAAGACCATAAAAAGAACAAGTGGAACTCCAATAAAGAAAGTAAGTAATCGGCTTATAACTTTTTTCATCATTTCTTTTCCTTTTTCTGTGCTTTTTCTGCTCCAAAACGCCTGTTTCTGTGCTGAAATTCTTCAATTTCAGCATAAAATTCTTCATCAGAATAATCAGGCCAGAGTGTATCTGTGTATATTTGTTCTGCATAGGGGATATGCCACAGCAGATAATTGCTAAGTCGTTTTTCACCACCAGTTCTAATTAGTAAATCTACATCAGGACTTTGTGGCATATCAAGAAATTCCGAAAAGTTTGCTTCTGTAATATCTTCAGCTTTTATTCCTTGAGCTATAACTTTTTTGATTCCTCTTATTATTTCATCTCGTCCGCCATAATTGATAGAAAGATTTAAGGTCATGCCTGTAAAGTCTTTTGTATCTTCAATGGCGTTAGAAATATCTTTTTGAATTAATGGAGGTAGACCATCAAAATTTCCAATATGATTTAATTTGATTTTATTATCTTTATAAAACTGGAATTCATCACATAGGTGAGTGTGTATAAGATTCATTAAAAAGCCGACTTCCTGCTCAGCTCTTTTCCAGTTTTCTGTTGAAAAAATATATAAGGTTAAAAATTTAATCCCCAGATCAGATGCAGTTTTGACTATTCTTTTTACAGTATGAAGTCCCTGATCATGACCTGCGGTTCGCGGAAGTTTTCTATTTTGAGCCCATCTTCCGTTGCCATCCATTGTAATGGCAACATGAAGTGGAAGATTATGTTTATCTATAGACATTAGTTTTGCAAAATGTCCTTTTCTTTTGCTTCATAAATCTTATTGATTTCATCAATGTACTTATCAGTAAGCTTCTGAAGCTTATCAGTTTCTGTTTTAAGACCGTCTTCTGTAATTTCACCAGCTTTCTGCTGCTTTTTTAATTCATCGTTTCCATCTCGGCGAATATTACGAATAGCTGTACGGCTGTTTTCAGCAATTGTTTTAGCCTGTTTTACAAGCTCCTTACGTCTGTCTGCTGTTAACGCTGGAATTGAAATGCGAATAACTTTACCGTCATTAGAAGGATTCAATCCCAAATCTGCAACCTGAATTGCTTTTTCAATTTCTGTAATAAGCGATTTATCAAAAGGAGTAATGATGACAGAACGTGCTTCTGGAATTGCTATAGTTGCCACCTGATTTAATGGTGATTTTGTTCCATAATAATCTACACGAACCTTATCAAAAATTGCGGCGTTTGCACGTCCAGTTCTAATTGTATTAAAAGAATCCTTTAATGAAGCAATTGTTTTTTCCATGCGAGCTTCGTTTGTTTCTGCCATTTTAAACTCCTAATTTAAATGATTATAAAAGATCTTCGGGTCAAGCCCGAAGATGACCTATATCCAAGGATATTATAGTCATACCCCGGCTTGACCGAAAAATGTCATTCCCCGGCTTGACCGAAAAATGTCATACCCCGGCTTGACCGGGGAA
>ODAI013581470.1_pt1 | contig 13715 bp, 13 predicted proteins | sample 1539321 | NCBI WGS metagenome assembly ODAI01 (sample SAMN02144231, study PRJEB22623) | gut metagenome | biome: sheep rumen | host: Ovis aries | place: New Zealand
ATTCCGTCTCCTTCACGATCAGCAGCACAGAGCTGAAGAAGTATAAGAGTCATAAAGAGATTATCGATGCGCTCGGATCTCTTGATTATATTGTTTTCATCGAAGAAATGAATTAATGATATGGATAAAAAACAGCTGGCACTCGAAGTGATCTCACGCCTTAAAGCGGAATATCCCGCAGCGCACTGCACGCTCTCTTACGATAAGGCATGGCAGCTGCTGGTCAGTGTACGGCTCGCCGCACAGTGCACCGACGCGCGTGTCGACATGACGACGCCCCTGCTGTACGCAAAATTCCCGACCGTGGCGGCTCTGGCGGACGCCGATGTGTCCGAGATCGAAGAGATCGTGCGTCCCTGCGGCCTCGGAAGGAGCAAGGCCCGCGACATATCCGCGTGTATGAAGATCCTGCACGAACAGTACGACGATAAGGTTCCCGATGATTTTGAAACGCTTTTGTCCCTCCCCGGCGTAGGGAGGAAGAGCGCGAACCTCATCATGGGAGATGTCTTCGGAAAGCCCGCCATTGTTACAGATACGCACTGCATCCGTCTTTGCAATCTCATCGGTCTTGTGGATGATATAAAGGAGCCCGCAAAGGTCGAGAAGGCTCTGTGGAAAATCGTCCCTCCCGAAGAGGGGAACGATCTCTGCCACCGTTTTGTGCTCCACGGCCGGGCAGTCTGCATCGCCAGAAGGCCGCAGTGTGACAGGTGCTGTCTTAAGGATATCTGCCGCCGCGCGAAGGAGCAGGGCAGCAAAGCGGAACTGTCTGCAGAAGGATAATCTATCTTTGAAAATCTCAATCCTGACTATTTTCCCGGAGCTCCTTTCGGACTATCTGGATTCACCCGTGATCCGCAGAGCATTGCAGAAGGATATCGCGAAGGTCGACATCGTCGATATCCGCGATTATGCAAAAGGAAGCTTCCGGCATATCGACGACTCGCCCTTCGGCGGGGGACCGGGCATGGTCATGCGCTGCCAGCCGGTCCTCGACGCACTGGAGGATGTCCTCAGAAGAAACAAAGAGGCCTGCGCTCCGGAAATGGGCAGGACTCTCATTGCCGCGCTCTCGCCCAGAGGCGAAACCTATACCCAGAAGACTGCGCACCTGTTTGCAGAGCTCTCCCATCTCATCCTGATCTGCGGCCATTACGAGGGAATGGATGAGCGGATCTATTCCCACACGGACCTGGAGCTTTCCATAGGCGATTATATCCTGACGGGAGGCGAGCTCGCTTCGCTGGTGATCGCCGACTCCGTCATAAGACTTCTGCCCGGCGTCCTTAAGGATGCGAGCACCGCGGAGGAATCCTTTGAGAGCGGGCTTCTGGAGTATCCCCAGTATACCCAGCCTGCCGACTATAAGGGAGATAAGGTTCCGGAGGTGCTGCTGTCGGGCAACCACGAGGCAATCCGGCGCTGGCGCCAGGAAGAAGCTTTGAGGATCACGAGAGAGCGAAGGCCGGATCTTCTTATTAACAGTCAGGCTGAAAAGTCCGACTGACGGACCGGGCGGATAAGTAAGTGTAACGCCGCACGCACGTTTGTGATACAATAACCCAAGTTACATGCGGCCGGGCCGCTTGCAAAGGAGGCACAGTACCTATGGGAAAAGTTTACAAATTTCACAATGACGTTGATACGGATCAGATCATAGCCTCACAGTATCTTCTGTATCCAACCGTCGAAGAGATGAAGGCACATACCTTCGAATCTCTCGATGCCGATTTCGCCGCAAATATAAAGCCCGGCGACTTTGTGGTTGCCGCCGAGAATTTCGGGTGCGGTTCCTCCCGCGAACAGGCTCCCGCGGTCCTCAAGGCCCTTGGTGTAAAGGCAGTTCTTGCCAAGTCGTTCGCGCGGATCTTCTACCGCAACGCGATCAACATCGGCCTTCCCGCCATTGTCTGCAAGGATATCTACGATCATGTGGAGCAGGGAGATGAAATCGAGCTTTCCATGACGGAGGGAACCGTTACGGCAGGGGGGCAGGTCTACACCTGCACAAAGCTTCCCGCTCACCTTCAGAGTATCCTGGATCAGGGCGGCCTGATTGCTTCCCTGAATGAACTTTGATCACACGCTTCGGAATGGAGGATTACCATGGGCATGACAATCGCTGAAAAAATCGTCGCGCTGGCTGCAGGCGTTCCCGAAGCAAAGGCAGGCGACATCCATACCGTCGAGCTGGACTACCTGATGAGCAACGACGGAACAACCCACCTTACGGTGGATATGTATAATTCCTTAAAACATCCGCGCATCGCCGACAAGAATAAGCTCGTGTGGATCGTGGACCACAATGTCCCCTGCGACAGCCCCAAGACAGCCGCTTCCCAGAAGAAAATGCGGGATTTCGCAAAACTGAACGGCATTACCTTCTATGAGGGCGAGGGCGTATGCCACCAGGTCATGGCGGAGAAATACGTCTGCCCCGGCCAGCTGATCTTCGGCGCCGACTCTCACACCTGCACCTACGGCGCTCTCGGCGCGTTCGGAACAGGCGTCGGGTGCACGGATTACCTCTACGGCATGGTGACGGGCAAATCCTGGGTCCTGGTCCCGGAAACGCTGCGCTTTGTCCTGACCGGCGAGCTTTCGCACGGCGTCACCGCAAGGGACCTGATCCTTACGATTATCGGAAAGATCGGGGCCAACGGGGCCAACTATAAGGCAATGGAATTCACCGGGCCTGCCATGAAGACGCTCTCCATGAGCGACCGCCTCTCCATCTGCAATCTCTGTGTCGAGGCGGGCGCAAAGACCGCGCTGATGGAGGTGGACGAGATCACCCTGGAGTACCTTGCGCAGCATGGCGGACGCACTCCGAAGGCGTGCTTTACCAGCGATCCCGACGCTGTATTCGCAGCCGAATACGAAATCAATCTCTCTGAAGTCGTGCCGGTCACAGCAAAGCCTCATTTCGTGGACAATATCGCGCCGGTATCCGAGTGCGCAGACGTTGCGATCGACGAAGCGTTCCTCGGCTCCTGCAACAACGGGCGCCTGGAGGATCTTCGCCTCGCAGCCGAAATCATACGCGGACACAAGGTCGCCCCGAAGGTCCGCTTCCTCGTCGTTCCCGCAAGCAGGGAGGTATACAATGCAGCACTGAAGGAAGGCCTTCTTAATGTCTTTATGGAGGCCGGCGCCATCGTGATGAACCCGAACTGCAGCGTCTGCTGGGGAAGCTGTCAGGGCGTCATCGGAGAGGGCGAGGTTCTTGTTTCCACCGGAACCAGAAACTTCAAGGGCCGCGCGGGCGACAAAAACTCCTTTGTCTACCTCGCTTCTGCCGCAACCGTGACGGCATCGGCCATCGCAGGAAAAATCACGCAGGCTTTCTGAAGAGGAAAAAGAAATGGAACAATTCAGCGGAAAAATCTGGGTTCTCGGCGATGATATCGACACGGATATCATCATGCCGACAGAATACCTTGCTCTGAAAACAATCGACGATATGAGGCCCTACGCCTTCTCTCCCCTGCGTCCGGAGCTCGCGGGCAGGATCTGTCCCGGCGACATCATAGTCGCGGGCAAGAACTTCGGCTGCGGTTCCTCGCGCGAGCAGGCGCCGGAAGTGATCAAGGCGCTCGGTATCCGATGCGTTATTGCCTCCTCCTACGCGAGAATCTTCTTCCGAAACGCCATCAACAACGGTCTTCTTCTGATCGAAAACTCCGGGATTCAGAAGGCTGTAAAGGAAGGCGATGAGATCGAGGTGCATGTCGGCGAGTATATCCTGCATGACGGCGTAAAATACCCCGTCAGCTCGCTCCCGCAGAATCTTCTGGACATACTGGACGCCGGCGGCCTTGTAAAGGCGATGCAGCGGCTGAACGGTATCGTGTGAAAAGGCAGGGTCAAAACGATGGGAAAAACACTGATAGAGAAAATAATCGCGCGCAATCTTCATGATGAGAACGTGAAGGCAGGCGATATCGTGACGGTCGATGTGGATCGCGTCATGATCCATGATATTTTTATTCCCTTTGTTGCGGATAAGTTTAAGGAAATGGGATTTAAGAAGATCTGGGACACCGACAAGGTCGTCCTGATCTATGACCACCTTGTCCCCGCAAGCCAGACGGACGACACACGCCACTTCAGGGCGGGCGACGCATTCGCCGAAGAATTCGGCCTGATTCATGTGCACCGCTCGGACGGCATCTGCCACCAGCTGATGCCGGAGCTCGGCTATGTAAAGCCGGGTAATGTCGTCTTCGGCACCGACTCCCACACTGTAACCTACGGCTGTGTCGGCGCGTTTTCCACCGGAATCGGCTATACGGAGATGGCAGGGATCCTCGGAACCGGAAAGCTCTGGATCCGCGTCCCCCAGACCATCCGCGTCAACATTAACGGAAAGCTGCCCGAAAATGTCAGCGCAAAGGATATTATCCTGACCGTAATCGGTGATCTGCGCGCGGACGGCGCCACTTATCAGTCGCTCGAATTTGCGGGCGATACTGTGGACGCTCTGTCTGTCGCAGGCCGCATGACAATCTCCAACATGACGGTCGAGGCAGGCGCAAAATGCGGACTGTTCGTACCGGACGACAAGACGGCCGCCTATTGCGGACTTGGCGGGACTCTCCCGGAGGAGCTCGCACAGCTGCGCCCCGATGAAGACGCCGTCTACTCGCGCGTTATGGAATACCGGGCAGAGGACTTCGTCCCGGTCATGGCCTGCCCGTCGCAGGTTGACAGCATCCGTCCCGTCGCCGAGCTCGCGCCTGAGGAGATCTCTGTGGACCAGGTATTCCTCGGCTCCTGCACCAACGGAAGGCTGGAGGATCTTCGGGCAGCCGCGTCTGTCCTCAAAGGCAGGCATATCGCGCCGTTCGTCAAGATGATCGTCACTACCGCAAGCCGCAGCATCTATGAGGCTGCCGCAAAGGAGGGCATCCTTGATATCCTTTCCGAAGCCGGCGCCATGATAACACATCCCTCCTGCGGTCTTTGCTGCGGAAGGGCAGGAGGAATTCTGACGGACGACGAAGTTGTCGTCGCGACCAACAACCGCAATTTCCTCGGAAGAATGGGCACCTCAAAGGTCAGAATCTATCTGGCCTCTCCGCTGACCGCCGCTGTCTGCGCCCTTGAAGGTAAAATCACTGTACCTGCGGCGTATAAGGAGTAAAAGCCATGATGAATCAACTGTCCATTTTTGCCGAGAACCAGAAGGGCGCCATGAACCGCATGACAGGACTTCTAAACGATGCCGGCATCAACATGATCGCGCTTCTTACCAATGACAGCGCCGAGTTCGGTATCGTACGCATGCTGGTCTCCGACCACCGCAGGGCCTGTGATGTACTGAGCGGCGCAGGATACCTGTGCCACATCGACAAGGTTATCGCAGTCAGCATTTCCGACGAGCAGGGCAGCCTGAACCGCCTGCTCGGCACGCTGACGGACAGTAACATCAACATTGATTACCTGTACATGTCCTACGACAGGGAGGCGGCAACGCCCATCGCCGTCATTCATGTGGCGGATCCCTATGAAGTGGAAGAGCTGCTGCAGGGACACGGCTACCACGCATTATAGTCTTTCCGTTGTTCCTACATAATTCTTCTGTTATGCATTCGCGGGCCGGCGTTTTTTTGCGTCGGCTCTTTGTATGACGTTCTTGCCAGGAGCGCGTCATAATGCTCCTGCGCGGCCTCCTCGAAGGCCGCTTCTTCAGGAGTAAGGTCTGTCTGCGTGCGGATCTCCTCCTGTATCGCCTGTATGCGTTCCACCAGAAGCTCTGCCGCAGTCTTTGGCGCCCCTTCCGGTGTCTTCTCATCGACAGCAATCCTGTCCTCCAGACTTCTCGGATATGAATGTGAAAGATAGAGAGAAGCCTTCGCACAGGCGGGCCCCACCAGCTCATAGAGCACACTGGAAGCCAGAATGATTGTCTGAAGGGCATCTCCCATGCTTCCCCCCAGTGTCCTTGCCCCCATCATGGCAAGACCGATCGCAACACCGGCCTGAGGTATCAGCGCCAGGCCGAGGTACCTGCTGAGAGCCGCATCTTTTCCGGTAATCCTGCAGCCCAGGAAGGCGCCTGCATATTTCCCCGCGATTCTTACAACGAAATAGACGATTCCCACCGTCAGGAGACTGGCCGTGCCGATCCTGGATCCTTTGTCCGTGAGTGCGCTGAGATTAAAGGACAGTCCCGAATGCACAAAGAACAGGAGGAGAATCGGCGGCGTAAAGTAATTCAGCTGCCGGAAAAGCTTCTCGTCCCCGGATATATTGATGTAAACCATCCCGAAGGACATACAGCCCAGAAGCGGTGATACGCCAAGGAGCGCGCAAATCCCGCAGAAGGCAAAAAGAAGCGAGAGCACAATGATCAGCCGGTTGTCATCGCTGTGCTTGCGCAGCATGAAAAGACGCAGCAGCACGCCGAACAGGCCTCCGAGGACCAGCACACAGAAATTCAAAAGAACGGGCCTGAAAATACTCACAGCGCTGACCCCTTTTCCACCGGACATGGCCGCAGCCGCGATGGAAATGGCAACGCTGTATTCAACAAGCCCGACTACGTCATCCAGGGCGACTACCTGCAGAAGGGTATCCACAAAATCGCCCTTCGCGCCGGTCTGCCGGATCGTCATCATCGTCGAAGCCGGCGCTGTCGCGCTCGCAAGTGCAGCCAGAACGACCGAAAACGGCAGACTGATGTCAAGACACCCCCATGCGGCAATAAATACCAGTACGGATGCCGTCACAGCCTCGAAAACCGTTATCACTGCAACCCTTAAGCCGTTTTTCCTGAGCGTACTGAAAAGAAAGTATTCGCCTGTGCTGAACGCAATAAACGCCAGCGCGATATCGGAAATAAAGTCCATTCCCCCGATCACCGCGCGGGGCACGAAATTCAGGACATAAGGCCCCAGCAGTATCCCGGCAGGGATATAGGCAGTCACGTTCGGAAGACGCAGGGCCTTTGTAACCCTGGTCGCCAGATAGCCGAAAAACATCATTTCGGTTATGGAGATGATGATTCCCGCCACCTGCGAGCGGGCGGCCGCATTCATTATCATATCGGATATCATCCCTTTGGCCCGCCTTTCTCTGATATAAGAACTTTGTTTTCTGCAATAATTAATAAGAATACCACGGAAAAGTCTTTTTGTCAGACTTCTCCGTGGCATTCACTGTATTGTATGTAATTCTGCTGTCCTGCTGCCTGTCTTTGGGGGAATGTGTTTCCCCGTCAAAGCTTCGAGCCTATGCGCCGTACAGCTCCTGATGGTGTCTTTCTGCCTCCTCCTGCTCCTTCTGGATATCGGCAAAGGCGGAATACATGGGCTCTTCGTCCTTTCCGAAGAGCTTTCTGTCCACATAGTTCTTTGTGATCTTCAGGACGACGCCGCTGCAGGACAGGACGCCGATCAGGTTGGGAATCGCCATCAGTCCGTTGAAGGTATCGGACAGGTCCCATGCGAGCTGCAGGTTCATTGTCGCACCGACAAGGATAAAGACAACAAACACCACTCTGTACACGATGGTCGCCTTTGTCCCGAAGAGATACTCAAAGGCACGCATGCCGTACTGGCTCCAGCCCAGGACCGTGGAATACGCGAACAGAAGGATCGCGATCGCGATGAACGCCGCGCCCGCCTTTCCGAATACGCTGGCAAATGCCTCGGAGACAAGAGCCGTGCTGGCGGAGGTGCTGATCATATGTCCTGTATCAAGATCCACGACGCCCGAGGAGAGGACTGCGAAGGCGGTCAGCGAGCAGACGACGATCGTGTCCGCAAAGACCTCGAAAATGCCCCACATTCCCTGCATAACGGGCTCTCTTACGTTCGAGGCGGAATGTACCATGACGGAGGAGCCAAGGCCTGCTTCGTTGGAAAATACGCCTCGCTTCATGCCCCAGGTGACTGCGAGCTTCACGCCGTAGCCGACGATACCGCCGCCGACGGCCTGCATCGCGAAGGCGCCCTTGAAAATGGAAGCAATGACCGCGCCGAACTGGCCGATGTTGAGGATAACGATGACCAGAGCGCCGATGATATACGCGATCGCCATGAAGGGAACGAGCTTTTCCGTGACGGAGGCGATGCGCTTGAGGCCGCCGATAATAACGACCGCGGCGAGGATCATCAGGATGATGCCCATGATGAAGGTCGGGATATGGAAGACCTGGTTCATGTTGGCAGCGATCGTGTTGATCTGGCTCATATTGCCGATTCCGAAGGATGCCACGACGCAGAAGATACTGAACAGGATGGCAAGGATCTTGCCGATGGCTTTACAGCCCTTCTTTGACCCCAGGCCGTCCGTCAGGTAGTACATCGCGCCGCCGCACCATTCCCCGACGGCGTTCTTTCTCCTGTAATAGATACCGAGGACATTCTCGGCATAGTTGGTCATCATACCGAAGAAGGAGACAATCCACATCCAGAAGATTGCTCCCGGTCCGCCGGAGACGATTGCCGCGGCAACGCCTGCGATATTGCCGGTGCCGATGGTCGCCGCGAGCGCGGTGCAAAGGCTCTGGAACTGGCTGATTGCCTGGTCGTCGTCGCCCGTGTGCGCAGTGACGTGCCTGTCCGTAAAGACAGCGCCGATCGTCTTCTTCATCCAGTGCTTAAAGTGCGTTACCTGGAAGAATTTCGTGAGCGCCGTCATGAGGATACCCGTTCCGACCAGAAGGACCAGCATGGGAAGGCCCCACACAAAGCCGTTTACAGCACTGTTAATATTCGTAATTGCCTGGATCATACTCTATCTCCGTTTCCCGTTTTTACAGATACTTCTCTCATTAAATATGAATTCGGAGTTTGTGTCAATACTTTGTATACAATAATACGAAATTTTGGGGTTCAAAAACCGCCTCCTTAAGAGCCGCGATCATGCTATAATGCTTCATTATGTGGAAAAACAGACGAGCAATCTTTCCTATACGTATCCGGATTTACCTGGCCATCCTCCTGATCTGCGCCCTCCTGAACTGGGCTTCGTGGATGAGCACCGCATTTTCAGACTTTTATACAAATCATATATTCGTCCTGTGGACGAACCTTCTGGGGCGAATATCGGGCCTGTTTTCCTTCTCTTTGGGCGAGCGGATGATCATCGCCGGCCTTCTGTGGCTGGCGGCCGGGGTCCTTCTTTTGCTGATATGGGCCTTCCGGACCATCTCGGCGCGAAGGAACGGTGCCGGATCTGGCTCCTTTAAAGTTCCGGGCATCTGGCTCAGGATCACCGCCTGGCTCCTTGCGGTTATTTTCCTTATCATGACCCTGAACTGCTTTATTCTCTACCACTGCACGCCGCTGGAAAAAACGCTTCCGGGCTATGGAAAGGAATACACACTCTCTGACCTGGAGGAGCTCCGCGACATGGTCGTCACAAGGTGCAACGAGCTCTCCGGGGCAGTTCCCCGGGATGAGAACGGCGACGTCCTCTATGAGCGAGGAATCGACGCGATGCGAAAAGAGGCAATAGAAAGCATCCGGAGCCTTGACTATCCGAGGCTTTCCGGCTACACCGTGACGCCGAAGGCCCTGACCTTCTCCGGATTTATCAGTCAGCAGCACATGCAGGGCTATTATTTTCCCTTCTCCATGGAGGCGAACTATAACGATGTGATGAAGATCATGCATTTCCCCTCCACCATGTGCCACGAGCTGTCCCACACACACGGCTATATATTCGAGGATGACGCGAATTTCCTGGGCTTTCTTGCCTGCATCTCATCCGACGACCCGGTCTTTCAATACAGCGGGTGGCTCAGCGTCCTCAACTATGTCGACAATGATTTCTGGTACGCAGTCGACCGGGACACCTATTACTCCCATGTGAAAATAGACAGCGCTGTTCGGAAGGATAATGAATTCCTCTCGGACGAGGCATGGAAAAAGGTGGAGGACAATGCCGTCCTGGATACTGAGACGGTTAAGAAAGCCGCCGACACCTTCGTGGACACAACGCTGAAGGTCAACGGGGTTGCGGACGGCAAGGTCAGCTACAGCCACGTGGTGGCACTGCTCCTGAGCTACTTTGACGGGGAGTGGAAATGAGATAAGGTGGCTCATTGCTTCGCGCATTTAAAGGGGCTTCCGGATAACCGGAAGCCCCTTACCACATGTACTGAGAAATTTTTTTTATTTATCATGCATGATATTATCCGCCTGTTCGCATCACATTCTGCATGCGGTGCGGCGCCGGCGGCGGCGCCTTTTTTGTACTTCAGTACTTAAGATTAGTTCAGCTCGATCAGCAGGGATCCCATCTCTTCCATAGGGACGACAATCTTACCAGCCTGAACAGTAGCTTTCTGTGTGGACACCTGACCATCCTTGTTGACGACATAGATAGTAGCTGTCATACCGTCATAGCCATTGCCGATACCAAGGTTAACAACGAACTTGCCGAAGCCGTTCCAGATTGCCTGGCCAGCCTTGTACATTCTCAGCTTGTAGGGGCCAAGAACGACCTTGCCTGTAAGGCTCTTTGCCTGCTCCTTAAGGACATCCGTGTAGGGATCGTTAGCCGGGTTCTTGTAGATGGTAGCGATCATGTCGTCATCAGTAACTTCAGCATATGTGCTGGTTGCTCTGACTTCGCCCGCTTCCATGTATCCGGGTCCTCTCGGAATAACGTTAGCTGTAGGAACGACGATACCGCCGCCATTGTCAGCAGAACCTGCACCTGCACCGGCAGTGCTGGTGGTAGGTGAAGCTGCAGCAAAAGCGCAAAGGCCAACCAGCATGGTCAGCGCAAGCACCGCTGCAACGATGGAAATCAATTTCTTTCTCATTAATGTGCTCCTTTCCTCAAATTCATGTGGTATATCAAAATTCCTCTCTGAGGAATTCGGATATCATTTTGTGAATGGGAGAAACTATTTTCAGCACGCTTCTCTCATCGGAGTTCCTTGCCGGTCAGGACCGCATGCACATATCTGCACAGGTCCGACCCCTCATCCACCTGGAGCGTTATGATATTCCAGGCGTCACGCACTGTCTGCGTAAGGCTCTCATCGGTAAGGCTGTCCATCCCGGTGCGCGCGAACATGTTGTCCGTATACGCGACATAGCCGAGATAATCATAGCAGTTGTGGATCTTCAGGATGCTCTCGGTTATATCCTCATAGGAAGCGAACACCTGATATTCCAGCACACAATCCGGCAGGGTAATGTAAATGTACGGATTCTCCTCGAAAAAGATCCTGTCTCCGTACCCCAGGAAGTCTGAATACGGTGACTCAACCAGCTCGGCACTCACATGCATGACGGTATTGGGATCCATAAACTCGCAGTCGTTCCCGATATCGATATATACGCTTCCGAACTCGGATTCCTCACCGCTGAAGTCATGCGTTTTATAATATTCCGCATCGCCTGCCTTCTGAACCAGCGGCACTGCCTCGAGCACACCGGGAATTCCCAGCGTAGCCTTCACATCTTCGTTCTCCTGCTGCAGCGCTGCAAGATCAGCGGGCTCTTTCGTGCCCTCTCCGCGGAAATCCTTTCTCGTGTCCGCAATCGCGTAGAATTCCTCCTCCGTCAGGCCGATCTGATCCAGATCCAGCTGGCTGTCCGCAGCTGCGGCGGCTTCATAATCAATGTCATCACGGATAACACCGATAATTTCCGACGTGGACTCCTCTGCGGGTGCGGGCTCCGGCTCGGGCGCAGGCTCAGGTGTCTGCGGCACACCGGCACAGCCGGCCATCACGGCGGCAGCTGTCAAAATACCGGCCAGTACCCGGAAACGCCCGGACTTCTTATTTACAGTCATTCACACTCCCTTTGCATTACTCAGTCAAATTCGATAATAAATCATTATATTCCTTTTAAAAACAATATACAACTCTTCTTGCAAAATATGCTCAATCGGTCAGGTCCGGCCGATGCGGGCCGGCAGACCGGCATTTATATTTTTGAAAACAGGAGGCCCCCCAGGGTGTTTCCCACTGTGTTGACCAGAAGAAACAGAAGATACTGTCCTATCGGCACATTTCCCGCAACCGTGAGGTAAAACATGTTGGCGACAACGTGCTCCGACCCCGCCAGAATAAAGACCATGACGCCGAGGATGACGGCCAGATACCTGCCCGCGCCCTCCGCTCTCCGGTATCCCTTTACGGCGACGGCTATGCAAATACCGCAGATCACGCCGTCGATCAGGACATTCCAGAGGCTCTTCGATACCTTGGCCGCCGCAATCTCCTGTGCCTTCGCAGCCAGCTGGCTGTGGGAGAGCATGATCAGGCTGATAAAGGCCGCCCCGATAAAGTTACCGATCCACACCTTTGCGAGCTTTGCGGGATCCTTGTAATTCTCCGTAAAGCAGACCTTGCCCGTAAACAGGTCAAAGCCGAAGACAAGGACCGAATAGAGTCCTATGGAAAACAGGAACGCCCCGAGAAGGCGGTTTTCGCACTGGAGGAAAACAACGCCGCCGAGAGCGATGCTGATTCCCGCAAGGACACTGTTTTTAAACTCGCCGAGTACTGCGAAAGCTTTATTATTCATATTTATCCTCCTGCCGTATCACGTATACCTGGAAAGAAGATACTGCCTGTCATTGTGTGAAGGCGTCTCGAGAACATCCTCCAGCATAAGATGAAGGGTTTTTCCGATCTGCCTGCCCGGCTTTATGCCGGCCGCGATCAGGTCCTCGCCGGTGACCTTCAGTTCCTTCACCGTAAGGCAGTCTCCCGCCCGGACGCTCTCGTTCCAGACCCGGATCCATCCCTCCAGCTGCGCGGTTTTTTCTTCCCTTGTGTAATCACTCTGTGCTTCGATATCCGCACGCTTTACCTCCATAAGAAGCGGGAACAGCTCTCTTGTTACCACTGCGGCCGCCCTGCGGACACTCTTCGGGTCGCTGTCAAAGCGCCAGTCATGATACTTTATAAGCTGCACAACACTGCGGCGGGTGTCATTGTCATATTTCAGCCTGCGAAGGATCGTGTCCGCAAGAAGCGCGCTCTGTTCCACGTGTCCGTGAAAATGGTCGATCCCGTTTTCATCCGTCTGCCTGCAGGCAGGCTTTGCGATATCGTGCAGGAGCATGGAAAGGCGCAGAATCCGCTTCTGCCGGCCATCCCACCCTGCCGTAACGTTTACGCCGGCAGGGAGTGCCTTTGCCGCCGCCTTCTCTCCCGCGGCTGCCGCCGTCACCGAATGCAGTATGTGCTCTCCCACGCTGTAGCAGTGATGGGGGTTGTTCTGCGGAGTCGCCATGCAGACGTCGAACTCCGGAAGGAAATACCTGGTCAGTCCTGTCTCATAAGCCGTCCGGAGCTTTTCCGGGTGATCGCTGACAAGAAGCTTTTCAAGCTCTGTGCGGATTCTCTCACTGCTCACCTTTTGAAGATTCGGTGCGAGCTTTCCTATCGCAGCCGCGGTATCCTCATCGATCTTATAGTCCAGCTGCGCGGCAAAGCGCACCGCTCTCATCATGCGAAGCGCGTCCTCTTCAAAGCGCTTTTCGGGATCTCCCACGGCGCGGATAAGCCTCCTGTCCAGGTCCCGCACGCCGCCGAAGATGTCCACCAGCCCGTCCTTTTTGTTATAGGCCATCGCGTTGATGGTGAAATCGCGCCTCTGAAGGTCCTCTTTCAGGGAACCCGTGAAGGTGACACTGCTCGGATGCCTTCCGTCCTCATAGGTCCCGTCCACGCGGTAGGTCGTCACCTCGAACTGTTCCCCGCCGTCCAGGACCGTCACCGTGCCGTG
>ODAI014825864.1_pt1 | contig 13715 bp, 7 predicted proteins | sample 1539321 | NCBI WGS metagenome assembly ODAI01 (sample SAMN02144231, study PRJEB22623) | gut metagenome | biome: sheep rumen | host: Ovis aries | place: New Zealand
CAATGTTATAGGATAATCGCATCACAATTGACGTGGTGACCGGTTCTGACTTGCACACTGTTATTAATCTGACCATATACGAACACTTTTACGGATGAAATCGCGTTTTTTCTTCATTTCAGCCGAAAAATAAAACCACATAATTACCCGGTCATCAGAAGATTACGGATGAAAAAGCAAAAACAAACAGTTTCATCCGTAATTCTTAATCTACGAAACAAAGCATATTTGGAGAATTACGGTCGAAAAATCAAACAATCCGATTTTTATCCGTAAAAATCCAAAGACACGCAGAAAGAATTACGGTCTAAAAGAACAAAAATAACGTTTCTGACCGTAAAAACCAGAAAAACTGATTTTAGAAGGCAAACAATTACGGACGAAATACATAAAAATACACTTTTTGACCGTAATTGCGCTTACAGAAGCGGACAGGAGGCAAAAAATGACAGCAACAGTGATAGTAGAAGAACTCAGAAACATGGTGAGAGCGCTAAATAAGAATATTGATCTTATCAGGCGACGGTTGGCACAGGCGCCGTCAGGCAATCTTCGCGTGTCATACACCGGTAAATACCGTCAATTCTATCTCAGAAACGATCCGGGTGATGGCATTGGCACCTACCTTCCGCGTAAGGACCGCGATATCGCGGCTGCTCTGGCGCAGAAAGACTACGATTCAAAGCTGCTTGCTGAGCTGGTAAAGCAGCAGAAGGCTTTGGAGCGGTTTCTTAAAGACTACGATCCGGATGCGCCGCTGGATGTATATGAGAAGTTGGGCGAGGCCAGAAAAGCGCTCGTTACCAAGGAATTTCTGACTGACAAGGAGTTTGTCGAGCAGTGGCTGAATATGCCTTATAACCACATGGGTTTCGGCGATAATGACTCTGAGTATTACACTCCGAAAGGCGAACGTGTCAGGTCAAAGTCTGAGCTCCTTATAGCCGATGCACTCATCAGGAACAACATTCCTTACCGCTATGAGTGCCCGGTCTACGAAGAAGGATATCTGATAGGCGTGCCTGATTTCAACTGCCTTAATGTCAGGCAGCGAAAAGACTACTATTGGGAACACTTAGGCATGATGAGCGACAGTACCTATGCCGACAAGAACGTCAGAAAGCTTGAAAAGTACTCACTTGCAAACGACTTTGACGAATCACGGCTGATACTTACCTTTGAGACAGAAAACCATCCTTTAAACACCAGGGTGATCGAAGAGAAGATCCGCCGCTACCTGAAGTAGAAATCCGGAAGCCAAAGCCACTGTCGCTGCCGCCCAAGCACCCGCTGCTGTCCAAGTTCCACCCAGGCAAACGCTGTCGCAGCCACCGGTCAGGCAGCCCCCGCCTTCAGCCCAAGCCCTTCTTCTCCCTCTTAGGCGTGAACACCGGCTTGCCGTCCATCTTGTTGAACATCATCGTCATAATAAGGTGCATCAAGTAGCCTCCACCAAGGCTGAACAGGAATATCAGCAACGCGTAAAGGTGCTTGTCAATAGGCACTCCGGCATAAAGGATCTTTGACCTCAGGATGTTTATTACCAGTTCTTGGGCGACATAGAATTCAAGCGTCATCTCTCCAATAAAGCCATACACTTTCTGAATAACTTTGACCTTCCCGAGGAACTTAAAGCAATAAGCTGAAGCAAAGCACATGGATATTCCGATGAGGAACGCTGGTATACCGCTATTAGATAAAGGAAGAAGCAATCTCAGTTTTCTGAAGGTGCAATAGTACTGAAGCTGAAAGCCTCCGATGAGCATGAGCAAAATTACGGCGGCAGCGGCTTTGCCGGGCATCTTCTTTTTGTTAAACGCCATCCATCCAAACAGTATCCCGACGATGAACACCGGTATCCTGTTAATAAATCCAAAAACATCCTCTCTGCCAAACAGAAGCATGCCGGCAAATGCCAAAGCAAACCACAGCAAAAGCGACGCAGTTGTAAAAATATACTTGTTGGAGAATTTATCGAATGCCTTGTTATAGAGTGGGAAAAACAGATATATGAGTGCAATCGACGGAATGAACCAGATGGGGATATGTATTGACTCTGTGAAAAAAGAAAAGCACGTAACGGCCTGGAAGAACTTCATAGCCCCCCAACTCTCGAATAAGGCTTTGCCTGCACTCACAACAACAAAAGGCGGGATCAGTCTCCTGTAACGCCTCTTATAAAATTCGCTGAGGTTATGCTTTTTGAGAGCATAATAAAGTCCCCATCCGGACAGGAACAAAAAAACGTCAACGCCACAGAAACCGATGTTGTTGAAAAAAATCTCAATTCTTTTGAGACCCGGAACATCAAAAAACAAAAGGGCTTCATCTCTTACATGGAAAATGAATATCCATATCGCGGCAAAGCCCATTATCTGCGGCCTGTATTTGCTTACAGTCTCAAGCAGTCCTAACATAGTGGTCTTATCATCCGGCATGTTTATTCAAGCTCGAATGCACCGGTGTAGAGCTGATAGTACACGCCCTTCTCGGAAATGAGCTGGTCGTGGCTGCCGCGCTCAATGATTCTGCCGTGGTCTAATACCATGATGACATCAGAGTTCTGGACCGTGGACAGACGGTGCGCAATAACAAATACCGTGCGGCCTTCCATCAGCTTATCCATACCGCGCTGGACGATCGCCTCGGTACGAGTATCGATTGAGGATGTCGCTTCGTCGAGGATCAGGCACGGAGGATCGGCAACTGCCGCGCGGGCAATGGCGATCAGCTGGCGCTGACCCTGCGAGAGGTTGGATCCGTTGTTGGTAAGCTGCGTGTTGTATCCGTCGGGAAGACGCTCAATGAAGTCAGATGCGCCTGCGAGAACAGCTGCAGCCTTGCACTCCTCATCGGTGGCATCGAGCTTGCCGTAACGGATGTTGTCCATAACGGTGCCCGTGAAAAGGTTTGTCTCCTGAAGAACGAGGCCCAATGAGCGGCGGAGGTCCTTTTTCTTGATCTTGTTGACGTTGATGCCGTCGTATCTGATCTTACCGTCCGCTATATCGTAGAAGCGGTTAATGAGATTTGTGATTGTAGTTTTGCCTGCGCCCGTGGCGCCAACGAATGCGACTTTCTGGCCCGGCTCGGCGAATACGGATACATCGAAAAGAACCTGCTTCTCGGGAACATACGCGAAATCGACTTCAGTCAGTCTTACGTCGCCCTTGAGTACGGTATATGTGATGGTGCCGTCAGCCTGGTGGGGATGCTTCCATGCCCAGTGACCCGTCTTGTGATCAGCCTCGGTAACGGTGCCGTCAGCGGCGACTTCGCAGTTAACGAGAGTTACGTAGCCGTCGTCTGTCTCGGGCTCCTGATCGAGGAGCGCGAAGATCCTCTCAGCGCCGGCGCCCGCCATTACGATGGCGTTCATCTGCATCGTCAACTGGTTTAAGTTGCCCATGAACTGCTTACACATGTTGAGGAACGGGATCATGATGGCAATGCCGAAAGGAAGTCCGGAGATCGAGAGATTCGGTGTTCCGAAGTAGATCATGATGCCGCCCGCGGCTGCGAGCAGAACGTAGACGATATTGCCGATATTGTTGATGATCGGGGCGAGGATGTTTGCGTAAGCATTAGCCTTGCCGCTGTCTGACATCAGCGTGTTGTTGAGTTCTTCAAAGGATTCGATGGCCTTATCCTCATGGTTGAAGACCTTGACGACCTTCTGGCCGTTCATTGTCTCCTGGATGAATCCTTCAGTCGCCGCGACGGCCATCTGCTGCCTGATGAAGTACTTGGCTGAGCCTGCGCCGACCTTGCCTGTGATGATGATCATGAGAACGATTCCGATGCAGAGAACAAGTGTCATCCAGACACTGTAGTAGAGCATGATCCCGAATACGCTCAAAAGAAGGATGGTAGCTCTTATGATCGTCGGGAACGCCATTGAGACAAACTGTCTCAGTGTATCGATATCGTTTGTATAGTGGCTCATGATCTCGCCGTGCTTGTGCGTATCGAAATACTTGAGCGGCAGGCGCTGCATCTTATCGAAAAGATTCTCTCTGAGCCTCGAAAGGAATGTCTGGGTCATGTACGCGCCCAGCTGTGACTGAAGAATGGACAATCCAAGGGCCACAACATAGAGGCAGACCAGCGGGATGATATATGAAAGGACCTGAGGCCTTGCGCCTGTCCAGTCGCCTGACTTCCATGAACTCTCAATGATAGTGATGATCTTCTGCTGGAAGACCGACGGAACCGCCGCGGTAACAGCGCCTACGACAATGCACAAAAGCAGGAGCCAGACGAGTCTTGGGAAATAGCCGATGTAGATCTTCAGGACACGCTTGATACTGCCGAGCGAGCCTTTGATCTGGGACATCGAAGCAGGTCCCCTGTTCCTTCCGGGTCCTTTTGCAGGAGCAGCTGCGGGAGCTTTATTCTGATAAGCTTTAGCCTTGTTTTCAGACATGATGCTTACCTCCCTTCGTCTGTTCCTCATAGATCTCACGGTAGATGTCGCATCTTGCGAGGAGCTCGTCGTGAGAGCCCGTGTCAACGATACGTCCGCCGTCCATAATGACGATCATGTCGCACTCCATGACGGAAGCGACTCTCTGCGCGATGATTATCTTTGTGGTCTCCGGAATATATTCATAGAAACCGCGCCTGATGTATGCGTCGGTCTTCATATCGACTGCTGAAGTCGAGTCGTCCAGGATAAGGATCTTCGGCTTCTTGAGAAGCGCCCTGGCGATGCAAAGACGCTGTTTCTGACCGCCGGAGACGTTGGTTCCGCCCTGCTCGATATAGGTGTCATAGCCCTCAGGCATCTGCGAAACGAACTCGTCAGCCTGGGCAATAACGCATGCCTGCTTTATCTCTTCGTCGGTCGCATTCTCGTTGCCCCATCTGAGGTTCTCCTTGATGGTTCCTGAGAACAGCTCGTTCTTCTGAAGGACTACAGCCACTGCATCTCTCAAGGTCTTAACATCGTAATCCTTGACGGGGATCCCTCCGACCTTGACCTCGCCGTCCGTAACGTCATAAAGACGCGGGATAAGCTGGATCAATGTGGTCTTTGATGAACCCGTGCCTCCTAAGATACCGACTGTCATGCCGCTGTCGATGTGCAGATCGATATCGAAAAGCGCATCTCTTGCAGCCTTTTCCGAGTATCTGAAAGCAACGTCACGGAAATCGACCGAACCGTCTTCGACTTCCATGACAGGATTCTCGGGATTGTGAATAGTAGGCTGCTCGTCAAGAACCTCAACGATTCTCTTGACGGACTCGATGGACATCGTGAGCATTACATAGATCATCGAGATCATCATGAGCGACATCAGGACCTGCGCGCCGTAAGTGAGCATCGCGGAGATCTGGCCGACATCGATCGTCTGGCCCTGGTTGGTGATTACGAGCTTGGAGCCTACGTAAAGGATGAATACCGTGTTGAAGAAGAAGCAGAGCTCCATGAGCGGGCCGTTAAGTCCTACGATCCTCTCAGCCTTGATGAAGTCCTTCTTGATGTCTTCGGATGCGTTGAAGAACTTTTTGCTCTCGTAATCCTCACGCGCAAAGCCCTTGACTACGCGCATTCCGCGGACGTTCTCCTCTACAGACTCGTTCATCTTGTCGTACTTCTTGAAGACCGCGCGGAAAGCAGGCATCGCAAAGTGACCGATCAGATAGAGACCGATGCCCAGGAGCGGAACGACCACCACGAAGGTCAGCGCCAGCTTTCCGCCCATAATGAATGCCATTACGATCGCGAAAACAAGCATGAACGGAGATCTTACAGCCGTTCTTATTACCATCATGAACGAGTTCTGGACGTTTGTGATATCGGTCGTCATTCTCGTAACGAGAGACGATGTGGAGAATTTATCGATATTTCCGAAAGAGAACTTCTGGACCTTTTTGAACATGTCGGATCTGAGGTTCCCCGCAAATCCGGCTGAGGCCTTGGCCGCGAAATTGCCTGCCAGAGCGCCGCACGCGAGCGAAAGGATCGCGGCTAGCACCATTGCCCCGCCTGTCCTGGCGATATTGGAAAGATCCGCGCCGGCCTTGATATTGTTGACCATGTCGGCGGTTATATAAGGGATCAATACTTCGAGTATGACCTCTCCGATAATGCAGAGCAGCGTAAGAAAAGTCTCTTTCTTATACTGTCTGAGCGACTTTAAAATCTTTACTATCATGCACACTTACCCATTTAAACCTATTTATACCAATAGGTATTATAGCATGATATAAAAATGTCAGAAGGGGACAAATTTCACTTCTTGAAGATCAGGTCTTTGACTTCAACGGTATCGCCGAAAAGCACTTTATAGCTCTGTGTCTCGTCGTTGCACAGGGGGAGATTCACCGAAGATCCCGTTCTGGTGTGATATTTGAAATCCTTGTCAGACAGATTGAAGAAAGGATACTGTTTGCGCCCGTACGCGTTGCCCACGGAATCGTCCCACATGACATCGACATTGCAGTACGAGATGCCCGTCCTGACGATATTCCAGGAGTGGCTTGTTTCCGTTCCGCCCGTGGCTGCAACGACCTCGTTGTCAGCAGTTCCCATGCAGTAATAGCAGGGAATCCCCGATTTCTGCATCAGATACTGGAACGCCCTTGCGTATCCCGCGCAGACCGAGCTGTGCAGGACCAGCGCGGAATAGGCGCTCTGGCTATATCTTGCATTGACGTTGAATTCGCAGGTCTCGTTGATGGCATCGTGGATATAGACCTCTTTTTCGGCATAGGTATCGAGCCTGCCGGCGCCGCTGATTATCGCGTTTGCCGCCGCTTCAAATTCTCTTTTCGCCTGCTCGAGGCGCTCCGGAGTCGAAGCAAAATCGTAGAAATAGAACTGTGCGGAAGTGACCGCGCCCGTGACCTCAACGTAAGAATAGTTGAAATCCGTCCTGACCCAGAAGAGCTCCGGGTGGTCTAAGAGCACCATATTAAAGGCATCCTTAACATCCTGCGCCGACATGCCGCCCGAGAGCTTAATGCTCGTCTGGCCGGAATAAAGCCCGTCGTAGATCATGCTGTAGGCATCCTGAGCTCCGGGCCCCAGCATCGAGAAGTAAGGATAGTAAGACGGATCAAATGACGAGGTGCCTTTATAAGCACTGTTGCCGGACCGTCCCTTTCCGGTCGTTTCGTACTGATAGAGCGACGGCTTGCCCGGGAACGCGAAAAAGCATCCCGATACCGTAAGTATCAGGGTAAGCGTCATCAAAGCTGCCGTCAGTTTCTTGATCATCAGGGCTCCTTACCTAATATCGTCTTTCCGCCTGAGACGATGACTATGTTCTTAACGTCCTTAGCCGAATAGTCATTGGTCGTGTTCATCGTCTGCCAGTCAGAATAGTGTACCGCGAAATTGACAGTAACGGTCGCGCCCGCTATCAAAGCACCGGAAGAAGGAAATTTCACCGTCAGCATGGTGTCTGAATCAGTGCCCTTATGCGCGCTGAACGTCCCCTTTATCCCGTTGATCTGGGTATGCTGACCGTTTGATTCCTGCATGCCCGCGTAATAGCAGTCGAAAACAAGACCGCCCTTCCTGTCGTTTGTCAGGAAGTATCTGACCTCAAGGCCGCCGAAGCTGATGTTCTTCTTGCTCGTGTTCTTTATCTCGAGAGCGCCCGAAATGCTGTTCGCGTTGGCACCCGCGCTGTCATATCTGACCTTGACGGAGATGTCGCCCGAAGACGCGGTTCCGCCTGTAGCCGTTCCTCCGCCCTGCTGTGACTGCTCGGTATTGCCGCCGTTGCCTCCGTTGCCGCTGCCACTTCCGCTGTTGCCGCCTCCGATAACCACGGTCTTGCCCGGATTATCTCCTGCAGGCGGCTCGGTCCCGAAAACAAGCTCTCCGTCCTCATAGATCGCGGTCTTTTCGCCGCTTATCAAAGTGCCCGTCTGGATACCCGCATAGGACGGGTCGTTTGAAGGATCCCATTTGCCGCCCGGATTTCTCATGCGGACCTGGATCTCGGCCTTGCACTGCGACTGTCCTCCCGGATAGAGCGCGCCATCGTCAAACACGACGGACAGATAGTAGATGTGCTTTGCCTCGTCCCAGGTCTTTAATCCTTCCACCCTGCCCGACTGCATGTAATTTTGCGTGATCTCGATTGCGGATGCGGATCCGCCCGCGCTTATAACTTCGCTGAGATCAATGAAATACCTGAATTCAACGTTGTTTGCGCTTCTGGCAGGCCACCCTGTCCTGTTGTGGATCAGCGCTTTGATCTCGGTGAAATCATTACCCGAAGCGTTGACCGAGACTTCCGAGAAGTACTCGTTCTCGGCTATCTTCTCGACAGCACCGAAGTCCTTGATCGTCTGACCGTGATACTTCGAATACATGAACGCCAGAAGCCCTGTAAAGCCTGCATTGTAGTCGTCTGCGACCTCGTTGGTCGTGTAATTGGATACGGAATCGTCGTAGCCGTCGCCCGCGTCAGGGCCTCCGACCAGCGCGCCGTAGAGCGTATGTCTGTGCGAAGACGGCTCGTTCATGCTGTTGGACCATGAGCCCTGGGCAGTCCTGTGGTGAGGATGCTGTGGCGGGTTCTCGCCGAATCCGACAACGAAAGAACGTCCGGTGGAGCCCAGAGCGTAGTTGCACTGGCTCTCCGCAAAAGCGATGTATGCTTTCTGGCGGGCGGCGTCACACTTGCCGCTCGATGCATAGACTGAAGCCAGGAAACCCATAGTAGTCGCGTAGCGCAGGGATCCCCAGTTATCGAGCCAGGCAAGGCCCTTGGGTGTGTATTTGACTCTCTCTCCGCCCGAAGTGCCCGTAGTCCACCAGTCGAGGCTCTTTTCGATCGCGTCCTTGTATGTCTGCTCTCCCGTAAGCTTTGCGAGCATGAGCGCGGTGCCGTAATGGACATCGTCCCAGCACATCGCCCAGATATAGTCCTGACTGCCCTTTGCGTAGCATTCTTTTGCGGTATCAAGATACGTTTTCTCGTTCGTGGCGATATAGAGCCATGTTGCGGCCCATGACAGTTCGTCAAAGAAGCCGCTGTTGGATGTGTAGAAGCCGTTTGCCGCGGTGTAGCCCGAATCGCTCCTGGTCTCGTTCGCGAACTTGAACAGGCTCTTTGCATGTGTTAAGCACAGGTCGCTGTACGCCTTGTCGCTCTTCGCGAAAACAACAGCCGCAGATGCCAATGCCGCTGCAGCCTCACCAACAACGCACGAACCCGGATTATCCCTGGTGACCTTGTAGCTCGGCCTTTCCATCGTCATTGCCTCGGCAGGTCCCCACCACGAGTGGTCGGCATTTCCGTCTCCAACCTGATAATAGAAAACATAGTCCTCGGGATGGCACTTGATCAGATAATCGGTTATCCATTTTATGTCGCCCCTGATGTAATCGAGCTGGCCCGCTTCCTTGTAAGCGTCCTCATATTCATAGACTGACCACGAGAGCATGGAGGCCGTATAAGCCATCGGAAGATTGAATTTGACGTGGTCTCCGGCATCGTAAAGGCCGCCCGTGAGATCAAGTCCGGCATCTTTGCCGTCGTTTAAGCCGGAGTCACCTCTCCAGTTGCATCTGACCTTCTCGGGAAGGTCTCCCGATCTCTGCAGTTCATAGAAAAGCACGGATTTCTGAAGGGCTTCGCCGTAGTTATAAGGGCCCGTGCCCTTGATGCCTTCATACCCGCTTCCCTTCTCGGTAAGGTTGCCCGTATCGAGCCTGGAAGTGCCGAAATTGCCTGTTGCCGTTGTTTCTGAAGGGACCGCGCTGTCAGACGGAACGCTCGCTTCGGGCGCACCCGCCTGTGCAGTCGCCATGCTCTCTGACGATTCCGGCAGATCGACCATCCTCTGGCATGAAGCCATCGGGACTATCAGCGCAAGCGCCGTGATCATTGAAAACGTTTTTCTGATGAATCTGTGCATAAAACGTGCCTTAATGTGCCTTATGGTTTATCTGTATACAATACTCGACTGATAATGTGTATTTCCGGATTTTTTGTTGTAATTGACATGCATTATTCCGTTCTTATAAGTAAGTTTTGCACCACCCGAAAGCTTGATCGTCGACGGAAGCTTCTTGATCCCCGCGAATTGGAATCTCGAGATGTGAACTTCCATCTTAACGTCTGCCTTGCTGGCAGGACAGTTCAGTATCCTTGCCCATGAAGCAACTCCCGTGACATTAAATGTGCCGTTAGCATTTACGCTGTACTTCATCGAAACAACCTGATTCGTGGCAAGTGATGTGAATGAATATCCTCTTATTTGGGTGCTGGTCCTCTTCTCAACATGTACCCAGTTGGTCGAAACCAAGTAGTCACGGCAGATGGCATCTATTCTGTACCAGTTGGTGATAAAAGTCTTTCTTGCCTGGATGTTAAAGCCTGATACAGAAGCCTTCTTGGAGACTCCTTTGTATGCTGACATCGCAGCGCTGAGTTTATTGGCAGCGATCGCAGATTCACCGATACATACGTTGACGAGATCCTTGGCGTACTTGTAGCTTCCGCACAGCTCGAAATGCTCTGCCGCATCGTCATACTTGCCGGCCAAAAGCTCTGAGATTCCGAGGTTATAGCAGCTTGCCTGATAGAGCGTCTTTGAATCCTTGTAATCGCCCGCGAGCTCAAAGAATTGGCCTGCCGCCGGATAGTTCTTATCGTTGTAGCGGTTTTTGCCCGTTATATAGTAAGCTTCCTTTGCAATGGATGCCGTGTCCTTGTAATCTTTTGAAAGACAGAAGAATAAAGCGGCATTCTCATAGTCTTTTTTGCCGAGAGCATCTTTTCCGAGCGTATAGTAAATGGCTTTAGCCTTGTCGCGGGCATCCTTATAATCCTCTGCATCTACGTAATAAGACGCGGCATTAATGAGATCTTTTTTGTTAAAGGCATCTTCGCCCATATTGTAATAGCAGATGAAAACCGGTTCTTCAGAACCCTTGTTATCCGAAGCTTTCTTCGCAAACTCAAGCGCCTGGTCGTAATTGCCGCCCTCTACGGCCTTGTCAGCCTTGGCCATATACAGTTCGGCGATCTTGTCCTTGCAGTCTTTGTATCCTGAAGCCTCATACTCCTTTATTGCTCCGTCCTGATCGCCTGAAGCAGCGAGAGACGCGCCCTTTGCATAGTGGAATGCCCTGTCGGATTCTTCAGCAAGAGCAGCCGCGTTCTCATACTCACCGCACGCAAGGAACTCTTCCTTAGCCTTCTCATACTCACCGGTGGAGAAAAACGCTTGCGCATTTTTATAGTGCAGCTTGGTCATGGCCTCTGTACTGCGCTTTTTCGAATCACGATAATCGCCGAGCTTTTCGAACTGCTGTGCGGCCGAAGCATAATCCCCTGCGGTGTAGGCATTTACGGCCTCGTTATACTTTGCAGTGGGCGAACCCTTCATAAAGTAGAACGCGCCGCCTGCGCCGCCCGCGAGCAGTACAATTCCGACTGCAGCCGCAATCAAAGGGATCTTCATATTCATTCCTGAACCGTAACTCATCTTGCTCACCCTCCTGTTTATCAAAAGGGCCGTATTACGCGGCCCTTCTGAATTGATTGCTTAACTGCTGTTCCTTAAACCTTCTTGTAAACGATCGTCGATCTGTACTGGTTCGTAACTCTTCCTGACTTCGTGTTCTTGGCGTATGTCAGTGTGTACTTACCGTTTTTGTAAACGAGCTTTGCGCCGCTGCTGAACTTGATGGTCGAAGGGAATGCCTTGACGTTCGTAAGATCCTTTGTCTCCGTGAAGTAGTCAGCGCCGACGATCGAAGGAGACTTGAAGCGGATGTAGTTTACCGTAACGGTTATATTGAATGTGCCGTCACCGTTCTCGCTGTAAACGAAGGAGATATCCTGACCGCCCTGCAGTCTCTTGAGATAGTACTTTCTTGTGTATTTGCCGAAGCTGTACTTGGTGATGTTCTTAACATAAACGTTGTTGGAAGCTGCCTCCCAGTTGCCGCTTACTCTGGAAAGAAGGACCTTTGTGGAGCAATATGTCTTTCTGCCCTGGATGTCAAATCCTGTGACCTTCGCCTTCTTGCCTACCTTGCTGTAGAAAGACCATGCTTCTTCGAGCTTGCCGGAAGCGAGCTGCTCTTCGCCGTTGCATGCGTTGATGAGGTCAGCTGCAAACTTGTACTTGCCGCAAGCCTGGAAGAATGTCTTTGCCGTAGCGTAAGAGCCCTTTGCGAGAGCATCGATGCCCTGGCTGTAAGCTGTTTCTGTAAGGAGCGTCTTGGCGTTCTTGTAGTTGCCTGCGAGCTTCAAGTACTCTGTAGCGCCTGCATAATCCTTGTCGTTGAGAAGTGCAAGACCCTTGTTGTAGTAAGCTTCCTGGCCCTTTGTAGCCGCATCCTTGTAGTCGCCTGCGAGCTTTAAGTATTCTGCAGCCTTGTCATAGTTCTTGTCGCCCAGTGCCGCAATACCAAGTGTGTAGTAAGCAGCCTTGACCTTGTCAGGTGCATCCTTGTAGTTGCCTGCCTGCTTGAAAAGATCTGCCGCCTTCTCTGTATTGCCTGCAGCGAGCTCGGTCTCGCCGCGCTTGTAGTAAAGTTCCTGGGCCTTTGCTTGTGCGTTGTTGTAGTTGCCTGCAGCGAGGAAATAGTCCGTAGCCTTATCAAGATTATTGGAAGCAGCTGCGGCTTCACCCATCATGTAGTAGCACTTCTGTATCTGCTCAGCTGCATCCTTGTAGCTACCTGCAGCCGTGAAGTACTCGATAGCCTTGTCATAGTTCTTGTCGTTTGCAGCCTTGAGACCCTGCTCGTAGATAACGTTGGTGATCTTGTCGCCTACGTCCTTATACTCGCCGGCCTTCTTGTAGTAATCTGCAGCCTTGTCGAACTGATTGTCGCTCAGAGCCTTGTCGCCCTGTGCTACATAGAGATTGAAAAGCTTCTCTTTTGCATCTTTGTAATCGCCTGCGAGCTTGTATTCCTCGATAGCCTGATCAGGATCGGAAGAAGCGGCGGACTCTGCCTTTGCATAGTGGACTGCGAGCTCGGATTCTGCTGCGCGCTCAGCGGCATCCTTGTAGCTGCCGCATGCCTCGAACTCCTCTTTAGCCTTTGCGTAATCGCCGGCACTGAAAGCATCCTTACCGTTTGTATAGTGAAGCATCGTGGTAGCTTCCTCGGCACGCTCCTTGGCGTCCTGGAAATTGCCTGCTGCCTCGAACTGTGCTGCTGCATTTGCGTAATCGCCCGCATCGTAAGCCTTAACGCCTGCCTTGTACTTTCTGGAAGGTGTTGTAGCGATGAAGAAGATAGCAACACCGGCTGCGACCATAAGTGCTACGCCGCCGATGATGACCGGAACGATCGGGAACTTCTTCTTTGCGGGAGCTGCCGCAGGTGCTGCTGCAGGAGCCGGAGCTGCCTGAACGGGAGCTGCGGGAGCGACAGGTGCTGCGGGTACTTCAGGTGCAGCGGGAACTGCGGGAACCTGGGCTGCCTGCAGGTCAACAGGAGGCATTGCCTCAGTTGCGGGAATAGCAGCAGGTGCTGTCTCAGCAACGGGCGCGATCTCTGCTGCGGGAGCAGGAGCGGCTTCTGCGACAGGCGCAGGTGCTGCGGGAACTTCGGGTGCAGGTACAGCAGGAGCTGCCTCTGTAACCGGAATAGCCTGTGACGCAGGCTCGGCAGCCTGGTCAGGTGCCGTATAGTATTTTCTTCCGCATCCGGTGCAGAATAACGAACCGGGTACACGGCTCTTTCCGCACTCAGGGCAGAACTGGATGTCCTTGAAACC
>ODAI010184634.1_pt1 | contig 13714 bp, 10 predicted proteins | sample 1539321 | NCBI WGS metagenome assembly ODAI01 (sample SAMN02144231, study PRJEB22623) | gut metagenome | biome: sheep rumen | host: Ovis aries | place: New Zealand
CGCGCCTGTGCGCAGCGCGGGGACGCGGGTCCAGGTGCCGCCGATGGCTTCGGCCACGGCGCGCATGACTTTGACGGTGGACGCTCCAAGGCTGTGGAGCGCCGAAAGTCCCTGCCTGTACCGGCTGTACGTGCGGGTGAAGGACGCGGGCAGCTACAGGACCCGCATCGTCCCCACCGAAACCCCGACCGTCGATGAGGCGGGCGTGCTGTTCGGCATACGGACCATCGAGGCGGATGTAAAGCACGGCCTGCGGATCAGCGGAAAAACCGTCAAGCTGCGCGGCGGCTGCCTGCATCATGACAACGGCCCCATCGGCACGGTGACGGTTTACGACGCGGAGGCCCGGAAGGTGAAGAAGCTCAAGGAGATCGGCTTCAATGCCATCCGGACCACGCACAATCCGCCCTCCGCGGCCCTGATTGAGGCCTGCGACCGGCTGGGCATGTATGTGTTTGACGAGGCCTTCGACGCCTGGGGCATGGGAAAGCAGCCCGGGGATTACAACCAGTATTTTGCCACCGACTGGGAGAAGGATCTGGCGGCCTTCATCCGCCGTGACCGCTGCCATCCCAGCGTCATTCTCTGGTCCACGGGCAACGAAATTCCGGAGCGCGCAGGCCTGAGCGACGGCTATGTGCTGGCCAGAAAACTGGCGGAAACCGTTCGCGCGCTGGATCCCAGCCGCCCGGTCTCCAACGGCATCTGCTCCTTCTGGAACGGGCTGGACGATGAGCTGCAGCAGGAGCAGATGCGCAGATGGCGGGAGAGCGCGGCGACCGGCGGCCTGCAAAACGCCGACCTGGGCGGCAAGAAGGATCTGCTGTGGGAGAAGTACACGGAAGCCTTTGCCAACGGCCTGGACGTGGTTGGCTACAACTATCTGGAGGGCAAATACGAACAGGATCACGAGATGTTCCCGGAGCGGGTGATCCTGGGAAGCGAAAACTATCCGAAGGAAATCGGCATCCACTGGCCCATGATCGAGCGTACGCCCTGGGTCATCGGCGATTTTACCTGGACAGCCTGGGACTACATCGGTGAAGCCGGCATCGGCAAGGCGTCCTTCTATGAGCCGGGGGATCCCCGGATCGGCAATCCCTGGGGCACGCCCTCCGCGTATCCCTGGCGCACGGCCAACGACGCGGATCTGGATATCACGGGCGTCATCCGTCCGCAGGGCATTTATCGCCGCATCGTCTGGGGAAGCCGGGAGACCGGCCTGTTCTCCTACGACCCGGCTGTGACCGACCGGGTGGAGACCCTTTCGAGCTGGGGCTTCCCCGGCGTGTGGGCCCACTGGAACTGGCAGGGCAGAGAGGGGCAGCCTGTGAAGATCGCGGTGTTCAGTGCCGCGGAGGAAGTGGAGCTGCTGATCAACGGCGTGAGCCAGGGGCGGAAAAAGGCCGGCGAGGCGCCGGTGCAGGAGATGCCGCTGACCTTCCTGTTCTGCGGGACGTATCAGCCCGGAACGGTGGAGGCCGTCAGCTACACGGCCGGACAGGAGATCTCCCGGGCTGTGCTGAAAACCACCGGAAAGCCGGCGGCCATCCGGCTGACCGCGGAGACGGAAAGGCTGAAGGCGGACGGAGAATCCCTGTGCTACGTGCACGCGGAGCTGGTGGACGCGCAGGGGCAGGTGGTGCCGGACGCGGACACCCTGCTCCGGGCGGAGGTTTCCGGGGCTGCCGAGCTGCTGGGCTTCGGAAGCGGCAATCCCATTACGGAGGAGAACTACACCAGAGGACAGTTCACCAGCTATCTGGGCCGGGCGCTGGCGGTGCTTCGGGCCGGCTATGAGGCGGGCGATGCGCGGCTGAAGGTGTCGGCGGAGGGCGTGGAATGCGCCGAAATCAGCCTGGCGGTTCGCTGAGACAGACGCCCGCCGGCAGAATCTGCAGGGCCCCGGCAGCAGCCGGGGCCCTGCCTGAACAACGGATCAGGAGGGAACCGATGGAAAACACAGAAAAGAGAACCATCCGGGGGCTGCCGCTGCCCGTTTCGCCTGTTTTCTTCGGCACGGCCATGGAGCCGCTCATGCGGGACGGGGACGCCGCGGCCGGGCTGCTGGACAGCGTGCTGGAGGCGGGGGTCAACGCCTTTGACTGCGCGAGGAGCTACGGTCAGGCGGAGGTCGCGCTGGGACGGTGGATCCGGGCCAGGGGCTGCCGGGACGAGGTGGCGATTCTGACCAAGTGCGGGGACATCCGCGAGGGCAGGGTGGAGGTGAACCGCGGCGTCATCCGGGAACAGATGGCCCAGAGCCTGGATCGGCTGCAGACGGACTGCATTGATCTGTATCTGCTGCACCGGGACGATCCGAAGACCCCGGTGGAGGAGTTCATCGATACGCTCAATGAGGCCCGGCAGGCAGGGATGATCCGTCTGTTTGGCGTGTCCAACTGGACGCATCAGCGCATCGAGGCCGCCAACCGCTACGCCGCGGAAAAAGGGCTGTGCGGTTTTTCTCTCTCCAGTCCCAATTACGGGCTGGCCCGGCAGATGAAGGATCTGTGGGGCGGCGGCTGCGTCACCCTTTCCGGGCCGGAGAACGAGGATGCGCGGGCCTGGTACCGGGCGAACCGGATGCCGGTGATCGCCTACTCCAGCCTGGGACGCGGCTTCTTCAGCGGGCGTTTCCGGGCCGGGGACTATGAGGGCGCCCGCCGGGTGCTGGACCGCTATGCGCAGGAGGGCTATCTGTACGAGGAAAACATGGCGCGCCTGGCCAGGGTGGAGACGCTGGCGGCCCGGGAAGGGCAGAGCGTGCCGGAGATCGCCATGCGGTATGCGTTTGCCAGCGGCATGAATCTCTTTGCGGTGGTGAGCACGGCCTCCCCGGAGCGGCTGCGGATGAACCTGCGCGCCGCGGCAAGCCCGCTGAGCGGGGAGGAGGCCGCGTGGCTGGAGGGCCCGGAGCCCTGAAGACGGGCCTTCTGTCCGCTTCCGCGGCGGCCTCTGCCGGAAGCGGAAGGGAACGGAGGGCGGCCCGGGGCGCCGGGATGAAATTGACAAAGCGGAGAGCAGCGGCTATAATAAAACAAAAGCAGCCCGGAGAAGGCCGCAAAAAAAATCATATGGAGGGTATCGCCATGAAGAAATTTCTTTCTCTGATTCTGGCCCTGACGATGCTTCTGTCGCTGGTCGCCGTTTCAGCCAACGCGGAGGACATCACGCTGGATGTCATCATTGCGCAGTACGGACCCAACACGCAGGAGTGGTTCCTGGGCAAGGGAATGGACGGCTCCAACTTCGTCGAGAAGTTTGAGGCGGCCAACCCCGGCATCAAGCTGAATCTGGAGGTCGTTTCCTGGAACGATCTGTACACGGTGGTTTCCACCCGCATCAGCAACAATAACGCGCCGGACATTCTGAACATCGACGTGTTTGCGGACTATGCCAACGAAGGCCTGCTGATGCCCGTGCAGGACTATTGTCCGGAGGAGCTGTATCAGGACTTCTTCCCGTCCTTCATCGACCAGTCCGTGATCGACGGAACGGTCTGGGCCGTGCCGGATCTGGCTTCTGCCCGCGCCCTGTTCTACAACGTGGATCTGCTGCAGGAGGCCGGCGTTGAAAAGGTGCCGGAGACCTGGGCGGAGCTGGAGGACGCTTCTCAGGCGATTCTGGATGCCTTCGGCGGCGAGGTTTATCCGTGGGGCATCGACATGACCACCGACGAAGGCCAGGCGGCCTTTGCCTACTATACCTGGGGCAACAACGGCGGCTTCGTCGATGAAAACGGCGAGTGGGTGCTGAACTCCGACGCCAACGTGGAAGCGATTGAATACGCGATCGGCCTGGTCAACAAGGGCTTCACCAACCCGAATCCCGCGACCCAGACCCGTTACGATCTGCAGGATATGTTCGCGGCCGGCAAGCTGGCCATGATCATTGCTCCGAACCAGCTGCCGACCTATGTCACCGACAAGGAAGGCAACGTGAACCTGGCCACTGCCGGCCTGCCCCACAACGAGGGCGCGACCTCCAGCTCCGTGGGCGTCATGGACCGGATCATGGCCTTCAAGGATGACGCGGCGCCCGACCAGGCAGCCCGGAACGAAGCCATCGGCAAGTTCCTCACCTTCTTCTATGATCCCGAAAACTATGTGGGATGGGTTTCCATGGAAGGCTTCCTGCCCGCGGTCAACTCCGCGGTGGGCGCGCTGGTGGAAGCGGATCCGTCCTTCCAGGCCTGGCTGGATGTGCTGGGCGGCGCCAAGTTCTATCCGACCACCAAGGCCGAGTGGAACGATGTGAAGCAGGGCGTCATCGATGTTGAGCAGCAGGCGCTGACCGGCGGCAACGTGAAGGAGCTGCTGGACGCGCTTCAGGCGAAGATCGCCGGCAAGTAATCAGTCTGTACGGGAGACCGGGCTTGCCCGGTCTCCCTTTTATATGGGAGTGGAGTCATGCGCTCAGTTTTTGTCCGCCACCGATGGGAACCCTATCTGTGGATCCTGCCCAGCATCCTGCTGATGCTGGTTTTTGTCGTGTTTCCGATCGGTATCGTTTTCCGCCTGGCCTTCAGCAATATCAGCCGGGCAGGCGTCGTCGGGGAGTTCAACGGGCTGAAGAATTTTCAGGACGCGGTGTCCTCTCCCGCCTTTCCGCAGGTGATGCTGAATACGCTGATCTGGGTGGTGTCCGTGGTCGGCATCTCCACGCTGATCGGCTTCATCTGCGCGCTGGTGCTGAACCGGCCCTTCGCGGGACGGAAAATCGCCCGGTCCATCATGGTGTTTCCCTGGGCCGCCTCCCTGGTGATTCAGGCCTCCGTCTGGAACTACATCATCAAGATGGAATACGGGAATCTGAACAACATCCTGCTGAATCTGGGGTTCCTGCAGGATCCGGTCAACTGGCGCATCAGCTACCAGATTGAGTTCGTGTGGGAATGCGCCATTGGCATCATCGTCACGATTCCCTTCGTGACCTTTACGGTGCTGTCCGGACTGCAGTCCATCGACGAGGCCTATTACGAGGCGGCGACGGTGGACGGAGCGGGCTTCTGGAACAAGCTGCGGCACGTGACGATTCCGCTGGTGAAGCCGTCGCTGACGGTTTCCACGGTGCTGAACATCATCTATGTGTTCAATTCCTTCCCGATCGTCTACACGATTACCAAGGGCGCGCCGGCCAACAAGACGGATACGATGGTGACCTATCTGTACATGCTGGCCTTCTATGATCAGCGCAAGGGGCCGGCGACCGCGCTGTCCGTGGTCGGGTTCCTGATCCTGTGCATCGCCTCCGGGATCTATATGATGGTCACCATGCGGAAGGAGGATTCCGGTCTATGACGCAGAAGGCTGAAAACCGGTCCCTCCGGATCCGGGTCCTGATCCTGACGCTCGCGGCGGCCGCACTGACGGCGGTTCTGTGCTCGCTGCCCTTTGTGCGCTTTTCCTCCCAGCTGTATGTCAAGCGCTCCCCCAACACCTTTGTGGGGGACGAAAAATACGCGGCGGCGAGGCAGGAGGTGGAGGCGCAGCTGGAAACCCTGCGCGCCCAGGGAATGGACGGGGCCATTGAGGAGCAGGTGATTGAGCGGGTCAACAGCAAGCAGGAAAAGACGTCCATGGTGATCTTCACGATCCGCGCCGAGAACGGAAGAACCGGATGGGCGCTGCTGACCGCGGGCCTGCCGGCCTCCCGGGTGCTGGCCGCGGTGCTGGCGCTGGGCGTCGCCGCGTGGGTGCTGACGTCCCTGGCCCTGGCGGCGGGCCGCGGAGAGAGCCGCAATGGCGCGGGGACCGCGGCGCTGATCTGCGCGCTGATCTTCTTTTTCCTGATTCCGGTGATCGCGCTGCAGCTGAACCTGAATCTCTCCCGGTCGGTGGATCTTTATCTGGCGGGAGAACAAAACGCGGGCATGGAAGCGCTGCGGCCGGGGCTGGACCGGTTCCTGTTTGACGGGGAGGCGGGAGAGCAGCTGGACAGTCTGCTTTCCGGGCTGAGCTACTCCGTCTGTCCCGGCGTTCTTCTGCTGATGCTCCCTGCGGGGCTGACGGTCTGCGCCGCCGCGCTGGGCGGCCGGAGACCGCTGAAGAAAACGCTGCTGCGGATTCTGCTGTATGCCAGCGTGATTCTGTTCTCGCTGTTCATTCTTTATCCGTTCTTTGTGATGTTTATCACCGCCTTCCGCAGCAACGCTGAAACCACGGACATGTATTTCAGGCGGATTCTGCCGGAACGGTGGGTGTTCAGCAATCTGAAGGACACGCTGGACCGGGGCGTGCTGCGCTATCTGAGCAACAGCCTGCTGATCGCGGGAGGCGCGACGCTGATTGCCATGCTCTGCGGAATTCCGGCGGCCTATGCCATGGCCCGCATGGATTTCAGGGGAAGAAAGGTGTATCTGGGCTTTGTGATCATGAGCCAGATGTTCTCCCCGGTGGTGCTGCTGGTGGGAATCTCCAGGCTGATGAACACGCTGCATCTGAACGATACGCTGCTGGGGCTGATGTTCATCAACGCGGCCTTCAATCAGGCCTTTGCCATCTGGCTTCTGCGGGGAACCTTCGTGGCCATTTCCTCCGAGATGGAGCAGGCTGCCTGCATCGATGGCTGCAGCGTGCTGGGCGCCATGCTGCGGATCCTGCTGCCGATGGCAGCGCCCGGCATTGTGACCACGCTGATTTTCGTGTTCATTAACGCCTGGAACGAGTATACCGTCTCCACGGTGCTGATCTCCACCACGGCAAACCGGCCGATCACCGTCGGCATTACACAGTTTTCATCCTTCAACATGATCGAATGGCAGTACCTGTTCGCGGCGGCGCTGCTGGCAACGGTGCCCGTGGTGATTCTGTTCATGCTGATCGAAAAGCATCTGGCCGCGGGCCTGACCGCCGGGGGCGTCAAGGGCTGAGGCGATGAAAGGAGTTTTTCCCTTGAAGAACATTTCCGGGCTTCTGGACCGGTTCAGGCTGCCGGAGGGACCCCGCAGCGCGGAGCCCTTCGGAAACGGGCACATCAACAGCACCTTTCTGATTACCGTGGCGGGCGTGAAGCAGCAGTATATCCTGCAGCGCATCAACAGCTATGTCTTCATCCGGCCCCGGGAGGTGATGAGCAATATGCTGCACATCACCGAATACCTGCGGGCGCGGATCCGGGAGGAGGGCGGAGATCCGGAGCGGGAAACGATCCGGCTGATTCCCTCCGTGTCCGGCGAGGCCTGGGTGGAGGACGAGGAGGGAGAAGTGTGGCGCGTCATGCTGCGGGTGCCGGATACGGTGAGCCCGGAGCTGCCGGATGATCTGGGCGTGCTGGAGGAGTGCGGCCGGGCCTTCGGATGCTTTACCCGCAGGCTCAGGGACTTTCCAGCCGCCTCGCTGTATGAAACCATCCGCGCCTTTCATGACACGCCCGCCAGGCTCCGGCAGCTGGAGGACGCGGCGTCGGCGGATGCCTGCGGACGGCTGAAGGATGTGGCGGCGGAAATGGCCTTTGCCCGGGAAAGGGAAGCGGAAACGCGGGTGCTGGTGGATGCCCTGGCGGCGGGCCGGCTGCCGCTTCGGGTGGCGCACAACGACACCAAGGTCAATAACGTGCTGCTGGACCGGACAACCGGAAAGGCGGTGTGCGTCGTGGATCTGGACACGGTGATGCCGGGCCTGCTGGCCTATGACTTCGGCGACGCGATCCGCGTGGGCGCCTGCAGCGCGGAGGAGGACGAGCCGGACCTGTCCCGCGTGCATCTGGAGATGCCGAAGTTCAGGGCCTTTGCCGTCGGCTTTCTGCGGGAGCTGAGAGGCCTGCTGTCCGGGGAGGAGCTGATGTCCCTGGAGGCCGGCGCGAGGCTGATGACCCTGGAAAACGGGCTGCGGTTTCTGGCGGATCACCTGAACGGGGATAAATACTATAAAATTCACCGGCCGGGGCAGAATCTGGACCGGGCCCGGGTGCAGTTTACGCTGCTCAGGGAGATGGAAGCGCGGCAGGACGAGATGCGGGAAACGCTGCGGGAACTGTATACAAATGAATAAGGGAGCTTCGCCGGCGGGAGAGGCCGGGCGGGCAGGGCGATTCCGCGGGCAGCGGGAAAGAAAAGGCGCCGCGGAGGTTTTCAGCTGCCCGGGGATATGCTATACTGGCCCGGAATCTGGGACAGAGAGGGACAGTGCATGAGAAAAACGGATCCGGAAACCCGCCAGTTCTATCGGAAGCTGAGCTCGCTGGCTCTGCCGATCGCCCTGCAGAGCCTGATGCTGGCCGCGGTGGCGGCGGGGGACGCGCTGATGCTGGGCCGCATCGCCCAGGCGGAGATGACGGCGGTGTCGCTGGCTACGCAGGTGCAGTTCGTGCAGAACATGTTCATCATGGCGGTGACCGGCGCGGGCTCCATTCTGGGCGCCCAGTACTACGGCAAGGGAGACCGGGGGACGCTGCGGGATCTGTTCAACCTGATGCTGCGCAGCACCGGGATGCTGTCCCTGCTTTTTTTTCTGGCCTGCGAAGGGGTGCCGGATCTGCTGATGCGGATTTTCACCCATGAGGATGAGCTGATTCGCATCGGCGCGGCCTATCTGCGCATCGCGGGATGGTCCTATCTGCTGACGGGGGTCTCCCAGTGCTATCTGACGATGATGAAGGTGTCGGATCATGTGAGGTCCAGCGCGATCATCAGCTCTGCCGCCGTGGTCAGCAACATCGTGCTGAACGCGATCCTGATCTTCGGCCTGCTGGGCCTGCCGGCGATGAACGCCCGCGGCGCGGCGGCGGCGACCACGCTGGCCCGGGTGATTGAGCTGGCGCTGTGCGTGATCATTTCCAGGAGGGAAACGTATATCCGGCCGGACTGGCGGCATCTCCTGCGGGGCGCCGGGCAGCTGGCGCGGGACTTCTGGCGTCAGTGCCTGCCGCTGCTGGGCGGAGGTCTGTTCTGGGGCGTGGGCTTCACGTCCTACACGGCGATCATCGGCCACATGGGCGCGGACGCGGCAGCAGCCAATTCCGTGGCGGCGGTGGTGCGCGACCTGATCTGCTGCGTATGCAACGGAATCGGCAGCGCGGCGGGCATCATGGTCGGCAATGAGCTGGGCGCGGGAAGGCTGGAGCGCGGCAAGGCGTACGGCATCCGGCTGAGGAACATTTCCTGGGTGGTCGGCTTCGCCTCCACGGCGGTGGTGCTCCTGCTGACGCCCCTGGTGGTCCGCATGGTGCTGCTGACGGACGCGGCCCGGGAAATCCTGACGGGCATGATGATCATCATGGCGGTGTACATGATCGGCCGCTGCGTCAACACGGTGACGATCAACGGCGTGCTGGACGGGGGCGGCGATACGGTCTTTGACGTGTACAGCCTGGCGGTCTGCATGTGGGGCCTGGCGATTCCCCTGGCGCTGCTGGGAGCCTTTGTTTTTCACTGGCCGGTGCTGGCGGTTTATGCCTGCACCTGCCTGGATGAGGTGGGGAAAATTCCCTGGGTGATGATCCGGTTCCGGAAATATAAATGGGTCCAGGATCTGACCCGGACCCGCGAAGGACGGTAAGGGAATTCAGGAAAGCTGCCGGAGCGCCGCGCGCAGCGCGTCCAGATCCGCCTGGGTGGTGGACCAGCTGGTGGCCAGACGGATGACGGTGTGGGTTTCATCCGCCTTTTCCCAGAAGCTGAAGGCGACATCCCGCCGGAGCTGCTCCAGCTGCCGGTTTTCCAGAATGATGAACTGCTGATTGGTGGGGGACCGGAGGGCAAAGACGCAGCCGGCCTCCCGCAGCAGCTGCTCCAGCTGCCGCGCCATCTCGATGGCGTGACGGCCGATGCGAAGGTAGAGGTCATCGGTGAACAGGGCGTCGAACTGCACGCCCAGAAGGCGCCCCTTGGCCAGCAGCGCGCCCCGCTTCTTGACCGAGGTCAGAAAGTGAGCGGGCCGGTTTTCCCGGGTGAAGACCACTGCCTCTCCGCACAGGGCGCCGACCTTGGTGCCGCCGATATAAAAGACGTCACAGAGGCGGGCGATCTCCGGAAGGGGCAGATCGGAGGCGGGGCTCATGAGCGCGTAGCCCAGGCGGGCGCCGTCCAGATACAGCGGGATGGAGTAGGCCTGGCAGATGCCGGCAATCCGCTCCAGCTCCGCGCGGGAATAGAGGGTGCCGTATTCCGTGGGATGGGACAGATAGACCATGCCGGGAAAGACCATATGCTCGTGATTTCCGTCGGCAAAAAAGGTCTCCAGAAAGGACTGCAGCGCCTCGGGCAGGATCCTGCCCTCCCGCTGGGGCAGGGGGAGCACCTTGTGGCCCGTGTATTCGATGGCACCGGCCTCGTGCGTGGCGATGTGTCCGGTGTCGGCCGCCAGCACGCCTTCATAATCCCGGAGCATGGAAGAGATGACCACGGCGTTGGTCTGCGTCCCGCCCACGAGAAATTCCACCTGGGCCTTCTCGCATTCGCAGGCGCGGGCAATCTTTTCCTTCGCGCGGGCGCAGTACGGGTCTTCGCCGTAGCCGGGAAGGGGCTCCAGGTTGGTTTCCGTCAGCCGGCGGAGCACCTCCGGATGGGCGCCGGCAATATAATCGCTTTCAAAGGATACGCGCATGGTTCCGATCCTCCTTGCTGAATGCGGAAGGCGCGGAAGCGCGCTTCCGAGGATGGGCATCATTATAAGACGCCCGGGGCGGAAAAAGCAAGACTCCGCCCGGCCGGGTGCGCTGCGCGGAGAAAAGCGGAGAAATGCCGGAGAAAAACGAAGCGCTGAGAGGGAAAAAGCGTTTTCCGGCGAATGTTCTATGCGGAAACCGGAAGGAAGGCAAGGGAAGGATGGCAGACGGGGAATGATGAAGAGCGATCTGCGGGAGAATCGCACGGCCGGGGCGATTCTCCTGAATATGCTGCTGGCAGCGGTGAGTCTGTTTGTCAACGGCTTCGGCGTATACCTGACCATTCAGGCCAATATCGGCGCGGGCCCCTGGGATGTGCTGAATCTGGGCGTTTCCAGGACGCTGGGCATTCTGTACGGGACGGCCTCCATCGCCATTTCCTGCACCATTCTGGCGATCGATATCCTGCTGAAGGAGCCCATCGGCATCGCGATGTTTATCGATGCCATCGTGGTGGGAAAGGCCGTGGACTTTTTTAACCTGATCCACGCGGTGCCCCCCGCGGGCTCGCTGCTGACGGGGATTCCGATCATGCTCACGGGCCTGGTCATCATGGCCTACACCCAGTATACCTATATGATCGCGTCCCTGGGATGCGGTCCGCGGGACACGCTGCTGGTGGGGCTTGCCAAGCGGATGCCCCGGGTGCCCATCGGCGCGGTGAGCATCGCGCTGCTGAGCCTGGCCACGCTGATCGGATGGGCGCTGGGCGGACCGGTGGGCGTGGGGACGCTGATTGACGCGTTCTGCGCCGGGCCCATCATGCAGATGGCCTTCCATACGGTGCACTTTGACGCGACCGGAATCCGGCATCAGCGCCTGCGGGAATCCGTGTATGCCGTCTTCAGGCATCATTCGGCGCTGACCTGATCCGGCCATGGCCTCATCCGGCACGGCGGCGGAGGGCCGCGTTCCGCGGCCGGAGCAAATCGCAGACACGACGGGACGGGATTCCGCCAGGGGCGGAACGGATGAATACAAGAACAAAAAAGAGGAGGGTCTGTCCATGAAAGCGTTATTGATCGGCGGAACCGGAACCATCAGCACGGCCATCGTGCGCCGGCTCAGGGAGGAGCTGAACTGGGAGGTCTGGGTGGTCAACCGGGGCAACCGCGCGTCCGTTCTGCCGGAGGGCGTGCATCAGATCATCGCGGATATTCACGATGAGGAGGCCGTGGCGGCCCGCCTGGAGGGCATGATGTTTGACACGGTGTGCGAGTTTATCGGCTTCACCGTGGACGCCGTGGAACGGGATTACCGGCTGTTCCGCGGGAAGACCCGGCAGTATATCTTCATCAGCTCCGCCTCGGCCTATCATAAGCCGGCTGCGGGCTACGTTATCACCGAGGGCACCACCCTGGCGAACCCGCACTGGGAGTATTCCCGGAACAAGATCGCCTGCGAGGAATTTCTGATGAAAAAATACAGGGAAGAGGGCTTCCCTGTGACGATTGTCAGGCCGAGCCATACCTATGACGAGCGCAGCATTCCGCTGGGCGTTCACGGAAACCGGGGCTTCTGGCAGGTGATCGAGCGGATGCGCGCCGGCAAGCCGGTCATCATTCAGGGGGACGGCTCCTCCCTGTGGACAACCACCTTCAACAGGGATTTTGCCGTAGGCTTCACGGGCCTGATGGGGAACCGGCACGCGATCGGCGAAGCCTTCCACATCACCGGGGATGAATCTCTGACCTGGAACCAGATGTATCAGACCGTGGCGGATGCCCTGGGCGTGGAGCTGCACGCGTATCATGTGGCGTCGGATTTTCTGGCGGAGGCCGGGAAACCCTACGGATACGATTTTGAGGGAAGCCTGACGGGCGACAAATCCGTGACCGTCGTGTTCGATAACAGCAAGCTGAAGCGGGCGGTGCCGGACATGGCGACCACCGTCCGCTTCGACCAGGGCGTTCGAATTGCCCTGGACTATATCCTGGCCCATCCGGAATGCCAGGTGCCGGATCCGGAGTTTGACGCCTGGTGCGACCGGGTGATCGAGGCCCTGGAGAAGGCCAAGGCCTCCATCTGATCCCGATCCGTCAGCGCGCCGCCAGCAGGATGGGCTCGCCGATGCGGGGAATCCGGCAGGGCAGCCCCGGATACTTCGCGTCCAGATAATCCCGGAAGGCTTCCGGGTCTCCCGGATTATCCGCAAACATATCCCAATGCCCGGGCAAAACCAGCCCGGGCTTTATTGCGCCCGCCAGGTCCGCGGCCTCCTGGAAGGTCATGTTTCCGATGCAGTTCCGGCGGAAGCGGGCACCGTCCCGCCCGTTGATGGGCAGGATGGCGGCGTCGAAGGGCCCCAGAGCCTGCAGCGCGGGGAGCATGCCCTCATAGCGCAGCGTGTCTCCCGCGTGATAGATCCGGAGACCTTCCGCCTCCAGCACATACTGCAGGCAGGGGTAGCGGCCGGTGACCGGATCCCGGTCCAGAAACTCATGGGCGGCCGGAACGGCGTGGATCGTGATGCCGCCGTGGGTGACGGGGTCCCCGCCGTTCAGGCAGAGAAGACGGTGGGCGGGGATGCCGTCCCGAACGAGCGAGTCACGATGCAGGGCGGGAATGACGAACAGGGCCCCGGGACAGGTTCGGGCCCAGATCTTCCACGCATCCCGGTCGATGTGATCCAGATGGTCATGAGTGCCCAGAAAAAGGGTCACCTCCCGCACGTCCGCCGGGGGCACCGGGGGAGGCGTCTGCCGGCCGGGAGTCTCGGAGGCAAAATAGTCCACGGAGATCAGCTGACCGCCCAGCCGGATCCAGTATCCCATCTGGCCCATCCACCAGAGGGCTGCGCAGCCCGCACCGGGATGGAGATGCAGGACCTGCTGTTCAAAGGAGGCGCGTTCCATAGGTCATCATCCTTTCTGCTGCGCGGGGAAGGGAAGAATCCCGCATATTCCGCAGAAACATTTCGTTTCCCGGAGCACAAAATCCTTCCTGCCGGGCGGGGCGCGGAGGGCGAAGGCGATCGAAGGGAAATGGACACACACGGACAGGTGTAAATAAAATGGTCATGAAGCGCCTGAAATATAAGGATAAATCCAGTCGTGATCCGAAATTTGGGAGAACGGGAGACCGGAAAAAGCAAAATAGCGGCCAC
>ODAI012799345.1_pt1 | contig 13713 bp, 11 predicted proteins | sample 1539321 | NCBI WGS metagenome assembly ODAI01 (sample SAMN02144231, study PRJEB22623) | gut metagenome | biome: sheep rumen | host: Ovis aries | place: New Zealand
AGCATTGCCGACATACCGTTAGTGCCGGAGCCATATACAGGTGTTCCATCGGCATCTGTGCCTATCTGATTCCATACTCCAGGGTTTGTCCTTCCGGCATTAGCGTGGCATGAAGCACAAGAGTAGCCTGCATATACCGGACCGTAGTTATCCGTAACATTGTCGTAAAGTCTGTTGCCATGCTGGAATCGGGTAGCGTATTTCCCCGAAAGCCATTCGGCATCAATATCGTATGCCTTCGACGAATCCCAGAAAATAGTGGAAGTACCTGCCGACAATCCCCATTTCGTAAGATCATTGGCATGTACCTCAAGGAATTCGTCCACTCCCTCCGTGTCCTCTGAACAAGACCACAGGCAAAGAGTCATGAGCATAGCGAATGTATAGTTCAAAAATGTTTTCATAATGTCTTTATACAGCTAACTATCCCTCGCATCACGCGAGGGATAGTCCCTGTTTTTTTTTCTTATGTATGCTTAAACTTACTTTACTGTTCTTGCCTTACCGTCCTTGAAGAGAAGGTACTCAAGTGTGTGGAAACCACGGAGTGACTGTGCTGCCTCGATAGCCTCGCTGTCCTCGTCGTATTCGCCAGTCCACTGGAATGAAGACCACTTCTGCTCCTTCATAACCTGAACGATACCTTCCTGATCCAAAGGCCATGAGTCCATGTTAGGGTCAAGACCAAGCTTTGATACAGGACCGAAGAGGAATGCCTCAGATGTCTCCCATGGCTGACGTGATGCAAGCCAAGCCTCACATGCTGCCTCGAATGTTGCATTTGAAGGATTTTTCTGCAATGCCTGTACTGCAGCGAGCAATGCCTTGTTCTTTGCTGCGAGATCCTTGTATGTCGGAAGTGCCACATTGTCAACAAACTGATCAACGATAGCCTGACAGTCTTCTTCTGAGAGATTGTCTTCTACAAGACCTTTAAGTTCCTCGAGGCTCTTAACAAGCTCTGCACATGCGTCCATTGCTGTAGCAGCCTCCTTTGAACCGATGTTGTTACGGAATGGCTGTGGAATAGCATCGATAGCTGACCATGCCTTGCCTACATTCTGCCATACTGTGATTGAAGCTGCACGAAGTTTATCGCTTGACATACACTTCACGATTATAGAGTTCTGTGTCAGCTTATTTTCAGACATTGCTGTCTTATAATCGTATTTTGCAGGAGAACCTGTGATAGGCTGTCCGAGCAATGAATTTGCAATAGAGAGAATGTTGTTCTTATAGTCGTCACGAGAGTGCCATGAATACCATGACTCTACTGCGAAGAGTGCCTGTGTCTTCTTGTTTGATGTCCAGTAATCTACTGGCTCTCCAATCTTTGCTGTACCAACCTCATTTGCGATGTCGATGCAACCCTCGATAATCTGCTGTACGCAAGCTACTGCTGAAGAATAGCCAGAAGCTGCGGTGTGCTTCTTGAAGTCGTTTGCGAAACTGTTGTTCCACTCATCATAGAGAGCCTGAGAGTCATCATTAAGGAGCTTTGCCACGTTTACGGCATAGTTACCCCATGCTGCAGAATTTTCTGAATTGTACTCAAGGTTCTCTGCATCTGCGTAAGCATCTGTCGGAACCTTATTGTCGTCGTCATCATCATCATCGCTACATGATGTAAGACTCACTGTTGCAAGTGCTGCAACAGCAAAAATTGAAGCTTTGAAAATCTTGTTCATTTTTATTTAATTAATTATTAATTATTCATTATCCATTATTAATTTGAAAAGAACCATCCCGTCCATGCAATTCCTATTGCGAATTCATTTTCCGAGGTGTACTTACCGCCACCAATCTTACGGTTGGTATAGTCAGCCTTCACTACTATTCCGGGAAGTGCTCTCCAGTTTACGCCCATAACCCACATGCTTGTCTTCAGACGCTTGTCGGCTGTGTATTGTCCTGTCACCTTCTGCTGAGGGTTGTAGTATTCGTATCTTACAAAAGGAATGACATCAGGACAATTCTCTCCATGTGTCAGACCTGCAATCTTCAGGCCTACCTCACCGCCATAGCTCACCACATTGTGTGCTATAGGTGTGAGTCTTGAGTAGTCTGATTTGTTTGACAGTTTACCGTTCTTTGCAGATAGAACCTGAGAGTTTGTCAGACTTCCATATATCATGTTTGCCCTTGCCTCTATCCATCTGTTCTTATACTGACCGTCAAGGTTGTATATACGAACAGGCATCTTTCCCAATCCGTCGTATGTCTGGCTCTTATCTGCATTTCCTCCTACGTTGGCGCAATAGTATATGCTACCTCCAATGCGCAATCCTGGCACACCTGCATAGTTGAGACGGAATACATAGCCCGGATTCGTGAAGTTGTCTTCCTCGAACTTTCCTTGCTTGGCACCTACTGCCCATTTATTACGGTCAAAACCATTGGCGTTAAGTCCGGCTACAATCTGAGTCTGATAGTCGAATCTTCCGTAGTCCTTACCTATGCTACCGAATATCTCCATACCTGTCTCATGCCATGTTGAAGGGAGAATGGATGTCTCACCTTCCGGACGCACAGTTCCGAAGAACATATTAGGCTCGTGATGTGAGTTTGTCAGGCCTACTGGCACTATCATGTGACCAACCCTTACGTTGAAGGCCCTGTTTATAAGACGTGTGACATGCAGCTGTTCCAAAGCCACCTCACCGCCTTTCTCTATCTCTGTCTCATACTCGCCGTTCTCTGTGTTCTCAAGTTCGTAGGCAGTTCCTACACCGCCAGCCTCAAACTCCACCTCAACACCGAGAATCCATTTTGAGTTGAACTTATAGTCGCCGGCAATAACGGCACGCGGAATGGATATCGTATTGCGGTTCTCCTTCACATTACCGCCTGAATGGCCGAAGAAACGGTTGGTGCCATAATCCTTAAAGGCAGCCACGAGTTCACCATAGCCACCTATGCGATACTTCTCAAATGTGTTATATGGATATACATCCTGAACATTCTCGCTATCCTTGCTCTCCTGAGCATTTGCAGCAATGCAGCACATAACTCCCATCGCTGCAACAAATCCTTTTATTACCATTATATTATTTTTGCGTGCCAGTCTTAGCTGGTCCCCATTCTCTGTCTTTTCGAGTGCAACGTGCGCAGCATCCTCGCGCGAAGCAAATAGGGCGAGTCGCTCATAAAGCGGCGCCCGTCTTTGATTTGCGAGTGCAAAGTTACAGCCTTTCCCAAAACCTTGCAATACTCAGAAATTATGCTTTTTTCTTGAAAAAATCACATCATCAATCCCCATAATTAGGTATTAGCTAATCATAACTAGGTATTCAAAGTTGTTAAAAATGCAAAACATACGGGTTAATACCTACTTATTGTTATTGTGTATTTCGCAAAAAGTTGTTAATTTTGCACTCGGAAAATAGAAGCACTCGGAAATAAGAGAGCCGGGTTCGGCTATCTCTATGCTGCACATATCATTATTATGAAGAAGATGAAACTTTACGAACCGGAGGATCGCATGATATCCCTGATTCGCGACAATTACAGCGTACTCCAAAGCCTAGGTGCTTTCGGCATCAGTCTTGGCTTTGGCGACAAATCCGTTCGTGAGGTCTGTGAGATGCAGAATGTTGACACCTACACATTCCTCGCTGTGGTTAACCTGGCACTCAACGGTTATCGCACTCCGGAGGATGAGGCTAAGCTCTCCGTGCCTACGTTGCTGAAATACCTGAAGGCTTCCCATGAATACTACCTCGGATTCCAACTGCCTTTCATCCGTCAGGAACTTGTGGCTGCGCTCGATGAGAACGATAACCTCGCCCGACTCATCTTGCGTCTTTACGATGACTATTCCAAGGCAATACATCAGCACATGAAGTACGAGGAGAAGGCACTCTTCCCTTATGTTGAGGCTCTGCTTCGTGGCGAGACCATTGATGGATATAATGCCGAGACCTTTTCCAAGCATCATGGCGATATCTCCGAGAAACTAAAGGAACTCAAGAACATCATCATCAAGTATCTGCCCGGAAATGCGCTGCGCAACAACCAGCTCACGGCATGTCTCTATAACATATATAATAATGAGGAATGGCTGCAACTGCATTCTCTTGTTGAGGATGAAATCTTCGTTCCTGCCATACGGCACCTTGAGAAACAGTCAAAGACCGATGAGGTGTCAATGAAGATATCAAGCATGATAGGGCGCAATCCTGATGCTTCCGAGGCTTTGTCTGAGCGCGAGAAGGATGTCATCGTGGCAATGGTACAGGGAATGAGCAACAAGGAGATAGCCGACCATCTGTTTATCTCCATCAACACCGTCATCACCCATCGCCGCAACATCGCGCGAAAGCTGCAGATACACTCGCCTGCCGGTCTCACCATCTATGCTATCGTAAACAACCTCATCGACATATCCAATGTCAGTCTATAGCTCTTGCAGCTCCGAAACAGCCCCGTCATTTCGATGGGGCTGTTCCTGTCTTTTTCCACTTTTTTAGACTAAAATCCCATATCCGTAGATAAAAACGCGCAAAAAATATTGCAGTTTAGGAAATAATTACTATCTTTGCACCTTAGAGGCCAAAAGTCAGAGGGTAAATGACAAATGCCAAAAGTCAAAGGAAAATGTCAAAGGTCTTACCCTCCGACCTCAGTCCTTCGACCTAAAAATTTTATTCGACTAACATAATGACAGAAGTGATAAAACTGTTTGAACCGATCACCTTGGAACAGATGTCGGGCGTGAAGCTGATGAACCGTACAGATACGAAGTTCGTCACCACTACCGAGCGTCTGCAAAAGCTCCTGCAGATGGCACAGAACGATTACTATGTGCAGGAGATTGACGGAGAGCGTAACTTGGAATACGACACCACGTATTTCGACACAAAGCAGTTTGATATGTATAACAATCATCAGTGGAATCACGTCAACCGTCAGAAAATCCGATTCCGTACCTACTGCATCAGCGGACTTCAGTTCATGGAGGTCAAGACAAAGAACAACCACGGACGCACGAAGAAGAAACGCATCGAGGTAAAGGATATGGATGTGTCGGAACAGCAGAAACGCGAATTCCTTGGCAAGAATCTGCGATATGGCGTTGATACCTTGCAACCCACGCTCAACAACCATTTCAGGCGCATCACCCTGGTAAACAAGGCAAAGACCGAGCGACTTACAATCGACAGCGGCCTGTGCTTCCACAACCTTGTGAGCGGCATCGACATGGATATGGGTAATCTGGTGATTATCGAACTGAAACGTGATGGATTGCAGCCCTCACCTATTCTGAAGATGCTGCAACGCCTGCGCATCCATCCGCATGGCTTCTCAAAATACTGCATGGGCTCGGCACTCACCAATCCCAAGTTGCAAGTACATCGTTTCAAGCCGAAACTGATAGAGATAAGAAAGATAATAAATAATAAAAAATAATCATGATGCAAGAATTATTTTCAATAGGTTTCTACGACACCCTTATAAGGTTTGTTGTCTGTATCTTAGTTAACTGGAGCATCGTACACTTCCTGTATTTCAGAAAGTCTCACCGACGCGACTTCTACTTCACATTTGTCATCATCTCCATCGCCATCTTCTTCCTCGTCTATCTCATGATGGGCATGGATCGTGGAAAAGCCACAATGGGCGTGGGACTCGGACTCTTCGGCATCTTCTCCATCATGCGTTACCGCACCGACACCATGCCGGTACGCGAGATGACATACCTATTCGTCGTGGTATGCCTCTCCGTAGTGCATGCCATGGCCGTCTCCCTCGGCGTTGACAGCGAGGGACAGATGCTTGGCACCCCTCTGCCCGAACTCATCGCCATCGACATCATCGTCTTCGTCGGCATCGTCATCTTCGAGATGGTACTGAAGAACGAGACATCCAAGATCGTGCAGTACGACCGCATCGAACTTATCAAGCCCGAGAACCACGACAAGCTCATTGCCGACCTTGAGGAACGTCTCGGACTTAAGGTCGTCGATGTGAAGGTAGGGGCTGTCGACTTCCTCCGCGACATGGCGGTGCTGCGTGTGTATTACGAAGGTACCGACGACAAGGAACTCAACAATAAGATTAGAATCAAGGACTCTGACTATGCGAATGTATAAAGCGCTACTTATATTGGCTATGACAGCATCATGCCTGACATCTATGGCGCAGAGTGAATCGGGACTTCTCCTTGAAGCTGAGGCTGAGAAGAAGCTGTCCAAGAAATTCAGCGTCGCCCTTGAGGCTGATATGCGCACACGCAACGACTTCAAGACCATGGACCGGTGGAGCATAGGCGTGGGAGGCGAGTACAAGCCCGTGAAGCACCTCAAGTTCGGTGCCGGCTACACCCTCCTCAACACCAACTTCCGCGAGAGCATCACATATAACACAAGCGGAAGCTACAACAACTGGCGACCTTCCTATTGGGGAGTGCGCCACCGCTTCAACATATCCGCTACAGGAACGTATAAGTTCAGCAACAACTTGCGCATCTCCCTGCGCGAGCGCTGGCAATACACCTACCGCCCCGAGAAAACCATCGGACGATGGGACTTCGACAACTCATGGTGGGAAGACAAGGTGCGTTCATCCAAGGGCAAGGGACAGCTGCGCTCACGCTTGCAAGTGGAATACGATAAGAAACGTGCCCTCATGACACCATTCGCAAGCGTGGAGCTTTACAACTCCATGGCAATAGAGAAGGTACGCTACACCATAGGCACCGACCTCAACATCTCGAAGCGCCACACCTTCTCCGTCTTCTATCGTTTCCAGGATATGCACAACACCTCTCCTGACGACTACGATCCCGATATGCACTATATCGGAGCAGGGTATAAGCTGGGCTTCTAAGCCCCTATCCCCGTATATGAGGAACGTAATCCAGGCAGCGGAAACCATGCTAATTGTAAATTTTTATCCTTCCTTTGATTAATGTGAAATAGTAAATCGTCAAATAGTAAATGAAAATATTCTCACTAAAACATCAATTCACATCTTTCCATTCGCACTCCGGCTCCCTCTCTACGGGAGAGGGCGGGGGGAGAGGCCGTTATTGGTATGTTCTTTTGGCTCTTGCCTTGGCGTTTTCTGCTTGCCAGTCCGACGACACCGACTTCAGCGCATATATCAACGGACAGGTCACTACCGAGTGCACCATCTACGTAGCCTATAACGGCAACACCGCCACCGTGACAGGCGACGACAAAGGATACGTCACCGTCAATGGTGCACACGTCACCGTCAACACGGCCGACCATTCCGACTCCCTCCTCCTCGTGCTAAGCGGAAGCAGCGACAACGGCTCACTCCTCGTATGGCGTGAGAAGAAATACGGCATCCTGCTCAACGGCGTCACGCTCAATAATGCGCACGGACCAGCCATCAACAACCAGTGCAAGAAATCGATGTACCTCTACGCCAATGCCGGCACCGTCAACACCCTCACCGACGGCACCTCATACACCGACATCACCAATGCCGTAGGCGTGGCGGTATCACAGAAAGGCGCACTCTTCAGCGAGGGGCAGATTTACCTCCTTGGCAACGGCACCCTCAATGTCACGGGCAACTGCCGCCATGCCATCGCATCCGACGACTATATCATCATCGACGACAATATTAGCCTCAATGTCAAGTCGCCAACTGGCAGTGGCATAAAAGTCAATGACGGACTCTGGATCAACAGCGGAAACATAGACATCAAGGTAACAGCCGATGCTGCACGAGGCATCAAGTCCGACTCCGTTGTCGTCATCACAGGCGGCACAACCACCATCACCACAAGCGGCGACTGTGTTTACGACAAGGAAGAAGCCGACTACAGCAGCGCCGCATGTATCAAGTGCGACCGCGATTTCACCATGACTGGCGGCACCCTCACCATGACCAGCAGCGGCGATGGCGGCAAGGGCATCAACTGTGCTACTAAGGTGGAGTTCAGCGGAGGCACCCTCTCCGCCGTCACCACAGGTGACAACGAAGACGGCAAGCCAAAGGCCGTCAAGGCAATGACAGGTATCATCCTCAAGGGCGGCAGCTTCTCCGCCAAGGTAAGCAAGAGCTGGGCATGCGACAGCGGCTACGGCGATGACACTACCTCTGATGCCGACCGTCTCGACCATTGCGTCACCGTCGAGGGCAACCCAAAGGAGAGCAGCATAGCAAAGAAAAGCGTTGTAATCAATTACTGATTTACTATTTTGCAATTCACTAATTACTATTTATCTACTATTTGATTGATGTACTATTTTCGTCAATCAATAGTTTTAAATAGAAGATTTGAGAAATTGAAATAGTAAATATGAAAAGGAACTTGCGTCGCATTATTGGCATGCGAGTAAATAGTAAATATAATGGAATAGTAAATAAATAGTAATTAGTAAATAGTTAAATAGTAAATAAAATTATTATGAGCAATAAATTTGCAATAAATACTATCAAACATCCATCCATTTGGGAAGGCATGTTCAGGCTTTCTTTCATGCTGTTTTTGCTGTCATTTAGTGTCTCCCTCTCTGCCCAGAACGCAGATAAGATCTACAAGGAGGCGAAGGCTCTCTACGATGCTAAGGACTACACCCAGGCAGTACCAAAGCTGAAGGCTGCAGCAGAGAAAGGACACAAGAAAGCCCAGTACCGTCTGGGACGGTGCTATGAGAAAGGGCGCGGAGTAAGCAAGGACGAGGCCGCCGCCTTCCAGTGGTACGCCAAATCCGCTGCACAGGACTATGCCAAGGGACAGTATGCTCTTGGCAACTGCTACAAGGAAGGCATCGGAACGGCAAAGGACCATAAGAAAGCCGTGGAATACTTCATCAAGGCTGCGCAGAACGACAATGCCGATGCCCAGTATCAGTTAGGCAAGTGCTATCTGAAGGGCAAGGGTGTGGCAGCCGATGCAAAGAAAGCCGCCTCATGGCTCAAGAAAGCCGTGAGCAACGAGAAAGACGGTAAGGACATCATCGCAAATATCCGCAAGAAAGTCGCAGATGGCGACGACGATGCCAAGACCATCATGAAGCTCGCAGGCGTCAAACCCTGATGCTTCCCCCAAAAGGCTATTAACCCACATATCCGAATATATCATCCTATCCCGAATCTCCCATACTATCCCGTGACATTCCCAAATGCCACGGGATATCTATTTCCTTCCCCTTCCCGAATCATTTATTATTTTTTTATTTTTTTCTCTCTCCCTTCCCCTTCTATCTTTTATTTCTTATTTTTCTTTTTTCATTTTATCATTTCCGTCCCTTCCTCCCTAAAAATCGTTAAAAATATGGACTCTTGCAAAAATCTGTCATGCTTTTGATGTGACGGAAGGAATATTTTGCGTATCTTTGCCGAGTATTAGCAAGTAAACCTATTATTTTTTTACTATTATTTATGAAGAAAAGATTATTCTTGGCAGTCTGCGGACTTCTCGGTATAACAGCTATAGAGGCACAGCCGCTGTTGAAGACGCATGTGGAGACCGGTGATGTGGAAGGGGTATTATCAGGAACAGACCTTGCTGTATATAAGGCCATTCCCTATGCAGCACCTCCTGTTGGCGACCTGCGATGGAAGGCTCCGCAACCAGCTAAGCCCTGGAATGGTGTGCTGAAGGCTGAGGATGTGGCAAAGTGGCCGCCTCAGCCCGAGAAAAGCTATGTGAAATACGATATGATGAGTGAGGACTGTCTGTATCTCAGTGTCGTCACACCGGCAAAGACCGTAAACGAAGGCTTGCCCGTGATGGTGTTTATCCATGGAGGCAGCTTCCGAACAGAGCATTACGGCGGAGAACTATGGGAGAGTCTGGCACGCAAGGGAGTTATCACCATTTCCGTCGAGTATCGTGCCGGAGCCTTGGGATATATGGCACATGCAGAGCTTGCCAAGGAGAATGATGGGCACTCCGGCAACTATGGTATGCTCGACCTCATATACGCCTTGCAGTGGGTACAGCGCAACATCAAAAACTTTGGCGGTGATCCGTCCAAAGTCACCATCTTCGGAGAGTCAGCAGGAGCCATGAGCTGCCATATCCTTTGTGCCTCACCTCTTGCCAAGGGCCTTTTCCGTGCCTGCATCAGCCAGAGCGGGGCTTTCATGTCAGCCACGGATGTGGTAAGCCAGACGGCAGCTCAGATGTATGGCGGCATGTTCATGAGTCAGCTGAAGAAAAACTCCATTGCCGAGATGCGACAGATGGATGCCAGGGAACTCACAGGCAACGATGTGAACTTCCTGACCTGCCTACCTGTCGTTGATGGCTATGTCATACCAGAGCCTGTTTACAATCTCTACGAGAAGGGTGCATATAACGATGTACCCATACTGGTGATGTATAACAGCGATGAAGGAGCAGCGCAGATAGAAACCGTAACCGAAGAGCAGTATAACCAACAGATAAGCACCTTGCCAGCCAACTGGAGCGATAGCGTGAAAGCACGCTATCCTGCTACCACAGCCACAGAGCGCCTTTACAGTATTCGCGACCTCGTACGCGATGTAGGCTTCGCTTGGCCTGCCTACGCATGGACCACCTTGCAGTCAAAGACCGGCAAGAGCCCAGTCTATTCTGCATACCTCTCCCAGAAATCAGACCGCACCGTCTTTGCCCATGGCAACCGTCGTGGCGCGGCACATGCCGATGATATTCTCTATCTCAGAGGCGGCTTCGACGATGAACCTGCGAAATACCCTCAGGAGAAGAAGGTGAGTGACCTGATGCAACAGTACTGGGTTAATTTCGCCAAGACAGGCGGCAACCCAAATGGTGAAGGCTTCCCCCAATGGCCTGTGTTCGAGGAGGGCAAACCCACTGTTATGCACTTCAACAATGGAGCATCTCTTATAGATACACCAAACAAGGACAACATCCTGTTCATCGACCGCTTTATGAAGTTCCTCCGTTCACTCTCCCAACAATAAAACAAGAGACACAACGAGCATAAACAAAACGCAAAGGCGCAAAGACGCAAAGAATTTTCATTTATCATTTTCTTCGTGTCTTTGCGCCTCCATTTTTTATTTTTCCATTTTATTCGTTGTGGCTCATCAAGCTAAAGCAAGTCTTAATCTCGCGCGCGCAATAACAACGCCTCAATTTCCATTTTCTTGCATTCCGCACCCGAAATTTTCACATATCATAAAAAATACATCCGGCAATGCAATATCCCTCATAATCTGCGTTATAACAACGAACCTAAAAACAAATTACAGCAATGAAAAAAACAATCCTAACCATCATGCTCGCAATCATCAGCATGACAACATTCGCGCAGAAGGAAGCCGGAACATTCACCATCTACCCACGTGTAGGAGTCAATTTCTCAAAATTCGCAGATAGCGGAATCGGTTACAATTACGGGCAGGCATACAAAGAAAGCGATTTCAAAGCCGGACTGGTCATAGGCGCAGAAAGTGAATACCAGCTCAGCAATCTCTTTGCCCTTAGTGCAGGCGTGCTATACAGTCAACAAGGAGAGCGATACGATCTGCCAAGCGAATACAACGATGACGACTTAAACTTGAAGTATGAAAGCATCAACATACCGGTTCTTGCAGTCTTCACCACCAGAATCGGTCTGTCAGTCAAATGCGGCGTACAGCCCGAGTTTATCATCGGCGATCCTAACTTCAAGGCAAAGAAGCTGAATCTCTCGCTCCCTCTCGGTGTCTCCTACGAGTACAAGAACCTCTGTCTCGACCTCCGTTACAACCTTGGCATGACAGATGTCATTGATCTCAGCGGCAGCAGCTCAAAGAACCGCACCATCATGCTCACCCTCGGATATGGAATAAAGATTTAAGGTGATAGAACAAAAGCATATATGAAAATCAAAATGCCACTTACGGACAATCCGTAAGCGGCATTTATCATTCTCTCCCTCCCCTTTATCTTCTATTTTCTATCTTCTATTTTCTATCTTTTATTTTTTATTTCTTATTTCTTATTTTTTATTTTTCCATTTTATTCGTTGTGGCTCATCAAGCTAAAGCAAGTCAATTCTCAATTATCAATTCCCGTCTGCATCAATGCTAATCTCTTCTCCCCATTCATTATCCACGGTCATGGTGGCCTCCATGCCGTCAGCTTGGAAGAAAGAGCCGGAAACAGTAGTCTTTGAATTGAGTCTCATCTGTATGTTCTCAATGTTACGGGTAAGCACAAGTTCATCAGCAGAGTTGAAAAACTCCAACTTCGCATCGATGGTCGTCTCTACGGCAGGAAGGAACACATAGCTGAACACATCCGACATCATTCCCGCCGCCGTTTTCCAACTGCCTATATTCACCATAGCCGTGGTGTAAGTAGTGGCATCCGCACCAATCTGATTCCTAAGGTCATACTTAGAGCTTACACCCGTCAGAGACACTCTGAACTTAGCCACCTCCGCAGGAACAGCATCCGTGGAAGAGAAGTACACCATCGCCACGCAGCGCGTCAGCTTACAGTTCACCGCCTTGCGCTTGTTCTTCGTAATCACCACCATGTCGCTATAGCTGAAACTGTCCGTTGCCCTGCTGTTATATCCCTGAATACTGCCGTCAGTACCCACGGAAATAGCATTGCCATTCTTCTCGTTATGTGCAAACACCATCAAACGGTAAGTACCCGGCTCAAGATTCACCGAGAGCGTACCGAACGAGTTACCGCCCCCGTTAATCTGTTCCGAGTTATACACTATCGTCTCCCCATTCATAATGACATACTGCACCCTGCTGGCACAGTCCGACAGAGGCACCGAGGAGGCGCGTGTCATCTCGCTCTGTGTCTGCGAGAAAGAACATGACACATACAACTCACCCATCCCCTTTGCCGTCATCTCCGTCTCATCACTATCCTCACCGTCATTTTCAGTAAGAATGGCTTTCTCACACGAAGTAAAGAAAGATGTGATCATCAATGCCAAGACAAGAGCCAACAATAGAGAAGCGGCGAGGCGAAGGAAAGGAGAGATACGGAACGCATCCACAAATCCATGAATTGATTTCTTTATACTCATAGTATAATTAAGGTGTTAATTATTAAACTATATTATTAATTGAAATAAGTGCATATATATTAATCTCTGCCCACACTTTTGATGGTGCATAACAATAACATGCGTGTGCAAAGATAATAAAAATCTTGCAAAAACTCTTTTCTCTTCCCCAAAAAGATGTGTGGATGTGTGTATTTATTCAATATTTGTAATGGGGAGATGACAAAAAAGCAATGAAATGAAAAGTGATAATAAAAATGACTGGTTTTAGCTTGATGAGCCACAGAGAATAAAAATGGAAAGATAAGAAATATAAATGATTCGGGAAGGGGGAAAGGGAGAGAGAAATGAAAAATAAGAAATAAAAAATAAGAAATAATTCGGGAAGGGGAAGGAAAAAATAAAAAAATTGAAGATGAAGGGAAAGGTGAGGATGAGAAATAAAAAGATAAAAGAAAAAATGATAAATGCCGCTTACGGAGCAATCCATAAGCGGCATTTGTGACTTGTTCCATGTCCCTTCATGCGGAAGGGAAGTCAGATGTTGATAACATCGGAGTATGTGGAAAGGGCAAGGAAAGACAGAACGGAAAAGGACAGGAAAGGGAAGGACGGAAAAGGATGGGAAAGGAAAGGGAAGGAAAGGTAAGAGAAGGGGCGCTTCTCTTTACCTAACCTCAGTTACCTAATGTCTATGACCGGAATGTTGTCCTTGTCGTTGTAGTAGAGGTTCTCGCCTGCCATACCCCAGATGAAGGTG
>ODAI010616849.1_pt1 | contig 13711 bp, 8 predicted proteins | sample 1539321 | NCBI WGS metagenome assembly ODAI01 (sample SAMN02144231, study PRJEB22623) | gut metagenome | biome: sheep rumen | host: Ovis aries | place: New Zealand
AAGACCGATGGCGGCAGACAGTCTCTCCCACGGTTGCAGGCTCTTATTGTTCTGAAGCTCTTCCATGTGGCTCTTTAGCGAATCAATAAGTTCATCCATGTGATTAAAATCTTTATTTTCAAGAAGAACTACAAATTCATCTCCGCCCACTCTAAATACCGGTGAATTTTCGAAGGTATCGCATATGAGCGTGCACATATTCTTGATATAAAGATCGCCCGCCTCGTGTCCGAAAGTATCATTTATCTTCTTCAGATAATTTATATCTATCATCAGCATACCAAACTGCGCAGTCTGAGTGATGATATCGGAGTTAAGCCTAACTTCCACTTTATCATATGCCGCTTTATTTTTTACACCCGTAAGAGCGTCACGAAGTGCAAACTCATTAACCTTGGTCATCTCAAGCGACATATTCTGGATCTTATTGGAAGACCTCATGAGATCCTCTGCATATTCCCTCATATCCTGCGACATGGAAAAAATAGTGTCCGCAAGAGATTCAAGCTCATCTCCCGTATGTATCTCAGGATTTTCCATAAGAAGAAGCTCAGGACTCTTCTGCGAATGGCTGTTTTGGGCAAAATCGCGCGTTGTACGCTCTATCTTTTGCAGCGGAACAATAACTCTTTCATTAAGCCAGAATATCATTCCTGATATAAAGATTACGGCAAGAACAACACCGCACACAGCCATGGTTATAATATATTTTCGAAGATTATTGGAGATATCCATTGTACTGAATCCGCATGAAAAAAGAGCTATTCCTTCATCGGATGCATTTCTTATCGAAGCGCTTGCGCTAAAATCTTCGCCGTAATCGCTCTTTGCGGTAGTATAATTGATTCCCGTGTTATTCTTCATAACATTGTATGACATCTCACACAATTCTTCACCCAGAAAATCTCCTATCATATCGCCGAGATACGGAACAGGAATATCTTCCTTCAGATCCTCTCCGTTCTTTTCAGCCTCCGTAAGCCCCGATGCAATCTGCATACAGTCATATCCGTTTTCAGTCTTGCACGGAACCGTAAGCAGGATAAAATCAAGATCGTAGCTCTCTCTTACCCTGCCCATAAGATCTACAAGATTATTGAACGTATCAGAGTATTCCTTCGTCTTGATACGTTCCTCGAGGTCCTCTACATCTATATTTTTTAATGTATAATCAACAACATAAGTAAGTCTCGTCCTGTACTCATCAAACATTGTATTTCTGAATATCATGAAACTTATAGTGCCAAGAGCCATGCAAAGAATAACAATAAATACAAGACAAACCCAAATAACTCTGTATCTAAGTGAATTGTTATATTTTTTACCCATCCAATGCACCTCACAGCTTTCTAACCTTAATGATAGCACAGGAATAAACAATTATACATTAAAATAATATCAATTTTTCATAACTTATTCCACTGAATTTATGATTGCAAAAACCTCTTCTTTTATGGCTTTGTTGACATTAAGAGCGTTCTCTCCCGAGTCTCTGTTTGAATAAAAATAGAACTTGATCTTAGGCTCTGTTCCGCTTGGCCTTATGGCAAACCAAGAACCGTTTTCAAGGAACAGTCTTATCGCATTCTGCGGAGGAATATCCTCATATCCGTTTATATAATCGATTACTTTGCTCACCTTAGAGCCAGCAACTTCTGTCGGGATATTCTCCCTAAACCACTTCATCATGCGCTGAATACGCTGTGCTCCGGGGATTCCCTCAAGAATAATATTGGGTTCGTCTTCCGCAAAATAACCGTACTTTGCATAGATCTCCTGAAGTACATCAAACAGCGTCTTACCCTGCTTTCTGTAATACGCAGCGGCTTCCGCAACAAGCATACCCGCGGAGATTCCGTCTTTATCCCTTATATCCTCACATGCCGCATATCCTACAGATTCCTCATATCCAAAAAGATATGTGTATCCATTATCGTGAAGATAAGGAATCTTGCCGCAGATATTCTTAAATCCCGTTAGAGTCTCGAACATCTCTACACCGTAGGCTTTCGCCATCACGGTAGAAAGAGTCGAAGTAACGATACTCTTTACCATCGCGCCCTTTTGAGGAAGGCTTCCTGCTGTCTTATGTCCTTCAAGGATATAATTTACAAGAAGATATCCCGTCTGATTGCCGTTAAGCGGAACATAGTTGCCGTTGTCATCCCTTATCTCTATGGCAAATCTGTCCGCATCGGGATCTGTAGCCATAAGAAGCTCGGCACCAAATTCTCTTCCGTACTGTTCGCTTAACTTAAACGCCTTTGGATCTTCGGGATTGGGATATCCTACCGTCGTAAAATCAGGGTCGGGATGTTCCTGTTCGGGAACTATCTTCCAGTTCGTAAATCCCCTGTCTTTTAACATCTGTCTGAAAGGAATTGAACCACAGCCGTTTAAAGGTGTGTAAACAAGCGGTATCGAAAGATCAAGTTCATCGCCTTCATGTATAGCCATTCCCTCGATCTTATCAAGATACTCTCTGTCATACTCATCGCCCAGAACAACGATCTTGCCGCTCGCAACGCCTTCATTAAAGTCAGACTTCTTTATTCCTGTCCAGATATCGACTTTTGATATCATCTCAGTCATACCGTCCGCAACTTCCGCAGATACCTGGCAGCCGTCATCCCAGTACGCCTTGTATCCGTTGTATTCTCTGGGATTATGCGAAGCTGTAATATTTATTCCGGAGACCGTCTTAAGTCTTCTTATCATGAAAGCAAGTTCGGGTGTGGGCCTTAGGTCCGGAAAGGTATAAACTTTAATGCCGTTTGCAGCAAATATTCCTGCGGCAAGACGTGAGAACTCTTTGGAAAAGTGTCTTGGATCATGCGCGATAACAACGCCCTTTTCCATAGCCTCTTTTCCGCATTTTATAATATAATCGGCAATTCCCTGCGACGCCTTACCAACAGTTAAAAAGTTCATCATATTGGTTCCGGCTCCGACTTTGCCTCTAAGTCCGGCTGTTCCAAAAGCAAGGTCCTGATAGAATCTTTCTTCTTTTTCTTTCTCGTTGTCTTTTATCTTATAAAGCTCTGCCTTAAGCGGATCGTCCTCCGAAAGATGTGACATCCACTCATCATATCTCTTGTTGTAATCCATATCATTACCCCCTTATCTATTTATTTAAAAAATCTTTTGAAGTTCCCAAAAAGTAACGGCACTGCATGCCGCAACATTCAAAGAATCAACTCCGTGTGCCATCGGGATCTTAACGCAATAATCCGAAGCTTTAATAGTCTCCTGTTTAAGGCCGTAACCTTCAGATCCAAGAAGTATCGCAAGTTTATCCTCTTTTGCAAGTTTCTTGTCATCGATTGAAAGAGTATTGTCGGAAAGCGCCAGAGCAACGCTCTTAAAGCCCATGCTCCTAATTTCCTCAAGCTCTTTACCCGATGTAAGAAATGTCCACGGAATCTGAAACACGGTTCCCATACTGACTCTTATGGCTCTTCTGTAAAGAGGATCGCTGCTGCCTTTTGTAAAAAGAACCGCATCCATATTAAGCGCCGCCGCATTTCTCATAATGGCGCCGACATTTGTGGGATTTGAAACATTTTCAAGAACAGCCACTCTCTTTGCATCCTTGCAGATCTCAGAAGCGCTCTTTAGTTTCTTTCTCTTCATCGCACAGAGAACTCCTCTTGTGATGTTATATCCCGTGATCTTTTTAAGTACTTCTTCCGCGGCAACATATATCTTTACAGAAGGAAATTTATCCAGTCTTTCAATTACTCCCTTTGCCTCTTTATCCAGCTCTTCCCTCGAAACAAGCAAAGAAAACGGCTCATATCCCGCATCAAGCGCCCTGCCTATAACTATTGCACTTTCTGCTATAAAAAATCCTTCATCGGGCTCATTTATATGATAAAGCCGGTTTTCCGAAAGGACATTGTAGATTTCAAGCTCGGGGATTTCAAGTGTATCAACGGATATCATATTTTCACGCATTTTCAATGTCCCATTTTCCGAATTTCACTTCTCCGGGATTACTTGTATGATCTCCCAGCATTTTTTCCATCCAAATCATGTCGTACCATTTTTCGAACTTATATCCCGAATCATGGAATGTTCCGACAAGACTGTATCCGAGACTCTTATGGAAATGAAAACTGTCATTTGTAAGATTGTCGTCTTTCTTATCATCCGAAAGATATGCTATACACGCGTTCAGATTCAAGATTCCCATATCTTTCAAAGACTTTTCAAGTGCATCGTAAAGGAGTTTTCCCACTCCTTTTCTTTTCACATCTTCTCTGACATATACGGTCGTCTCAACCGACCAGTCATAGGCGCGTCTTCCTTTAAAGCTTGTCGCATAGGCATATCCCAGTATCTCACCGTTTTCCGTAGCTTTGATATACGGATACTTTGAAGAAATATCTCTTATCCTTCCCTCAAACTCTTCAAGTGAAGGAACTTCATACTCAAAAGAAATTGCTGTCTTTTCAACGTAAGGAGCATAAATTGCAAGAAGTTCTCCCGCATCTTCTACGCTTACCTTTTCAACTGTCATTACTTAAATGCCTCTCTTTCCATCTCGCTTACAAGCTTACTTATTGTTCCGTCTTTAAACGGACTGAGCAGTCCGACCTGCGCAAGTTCATTCTCATAAAAATCCTTTGCGGAAAGTTTGCACAGCTCAAGATAATGTCTCCATGCATCATCAAAATCTTTATCCATCCACACCTTAAACTGCATCGCAACAACGCTCGCAAGAACATAATCGATGTAATAAAAAGGAAGTCCGAATATATGAAGCTGTTTCTGCCAGAATCCGCCCTGTCCGAGAAATTCATCATCTTCATAATCCATCTCGGGCCTGTACGTCTTTTCAAGCTCCATCCACACTTCTTTTCTCTGCTTCGGAGTCATATCCGGATTATCATATACGATATGCTGGAATTCATCAACCATGCAGCCGTAAGGAACAAAGCTGATTGAATCCTCAAGATGCATCTTGAAATACTCTTTTTCTTTTTCACCAAAAAACTTCTTCATCCATCCGTATGTGAAATATTCCATTGACATCGAATGGATCTCGGCAGTTTCCATCGTTATATCGAGATTTTCAAGGATTTCCTCATTCCTTGTAACATAGCCCTGAAAAGCATGTCCGCACTCGTGCGTTATAACATCAATATCTCCGCTCGTTCCGTTAAAATTGGCAAATATGATCGGAGCCTTGTACTTCGGCAGATATTCCATATATCCGCCCTGTTTCTTGTTCTTTCTTCCAAGCACGTCAAAGAACTCGTTATCCATCATAAAATCAATAAATTCAGCCGTCTCAGGTGAAAGTTCCCTGTACATCTCCTGTCCGGCTTTCATTATCTGTTCCGGAGTTCCGATAGGGCAGGGATTTCCCTCTTTGAAAAAGACTTCATGATCGTAGTATTTGAGCTTATCTACACCGATCTGTTTTCTTCTCTCTTCATTTATCTTTGATACAAGAGGAACAAAAGACTCTTTTATCTGCTTTCTGAAACTCTCAACTTCTTTTCTTCTGTACGAGTTTCTGATCATCCTGTTATAACCAAGCTCGACAAAAGAATCATAACCAAGCGCCTTTGCCTGCGCCGTTCTGTTTTTTACGAGTTTATCGAAGATATCATCAAGTTCATCCGTAACCGTAAGAAAATAGTCAGAATAAGCTTTCCAGGCTCTCTTCCTGACTTCTCTGTCCTTACCCGTCTGAAACTTTCTCAAAAGAGAAAGATTATAGATTTCTCCGTCAAAAGGAATTTTTGCAGACGCGATGATGTTGTCATATCTGCTGACAAGGGCATTCTCCTCCTGCATAAGAGGGAGAATCTCATCGCTTATAGACTTGTTTGCAAGTTCGATATTTTTAAAAGCAACTTTACCGATCTTCTCTTCCATATAATCTCTGTAGGGAGAGTTGAAAAGAACTTTCTTATACTCGTTCTCGAGCTGTTCAATGACCGGAAGTTGCTCGTCAATATACTCTTTCTCGGCTGCATAGAATTTATCCGATGTATCTATATCATGCCTGAAATTGCCGATTCGTATAGTCGAAACTATATCGCTGCTAAGTTCATAATACTTTTTATGAATCTCAAACTGCTCCTCACCGCTTGCAGCATTTTTGCTACTCTCGATTAGGCTCTCATATTTCTGCTTCACTTCGTCAATATCAAAGCGCTTATACGGGATTTCCGAAAATTTCATAGATATTAATCCTTCTTTCAAATATTAAAGCTCGATAATACTGAACTAATTGATTACTTAATCGTATTAATTCTACCATAAATCTCGGAGATAACATCCATAGTTTTCTATCACCAATCCGAACCGAAATCAGTATAACCGGAATCCCAGCTATCTGAGCTCCATCCGCTGTCATAGCTGTTATTGTAATCGTAATTGTCATAGTAATAGTTATCACTTCCGTCATAACCGCTTCTGCGATTGGATTCACTGCATCTCATAGCAACAACTGACAGCGCCAAAATTAAAATATAAATTAAGACACCTGAAATACTTATTCCGGTTCTATTCAACGTACGAGATAATCTTTCTCCCTTAGTACCATTTCGAATCGAAGAAATATCCATGTCTGAATATGGATTCTTATAAGATTTTATACTGCGGCTCGGAGTATCACCAGCATAATAATGTTGTTTCTGGTTGATTATCTCTTTCTGAAGCCTGTCATAGAGTTCACCGACAGCAAAAGCCTCGTCAGTTCCTCTGTAGCGGACCGCCCTGCTTCCGTCGTCTTTATTCTTATATACTACAAAGTCACCTGACACTTCATCCTTATATATACCAAAAGCTCTGGGCTCCTTATAATCTTCTCCGATAAAAAATCTGGTCTTTTCCGAAGTATAACCATTTAATTCACAATACTCTTTTAATGAATCAATTGTTTTTGGCTTATTTCCGCCACTTAAAAGGCTCATTACCACTCTCCTTTAGTTCCGATTCAATTGCAATATCGCGTATAATTAACAATACATTAACATTTTATCATTCAAAAACTATATTATCAATGAATAATTTTATAATGACTCTGAACGCCCCACCTTACTTCCAATATGCGTTTATTTCCTTGGTTTCATAGTCAAGAAGCTCTACTCCGTCATATGTATGCGCGATTGTAAAGGATGCCTCTGCACCTGCCATAGTCTCCTTACTCTGAGCCTGGTCGGCGCGAAAATTTCCGAGTGAGTAATAGACAAGCATCTTACCGCCGTCAGGCCTGTCAAGCATCTCAGTTTTCTGGACGACATGTGGGTGCGATCCGATAACAACGTCTGCTCCGCCTTCCGCAAAGAGCTCTGCAAAATGCTCCTGTGAAGGTGTGACTTCTTTGTTGTACTCATCTCCCCAATGGGCAAAAACAATTACAAAATCCGCTTCTTTCCTTGCACTCTCAATATCGCTTTTTAGCCTGTCTTCCTGCCCCTTCGTCATTTGCTTTGCCCCGTTTTCTTCCGACTCATATCCGGGAAGATAATGGATCAGATTGGGATATTTATCCGTGGCATCTCCTGCGTTAGTTCCATAAGTGTAAGAAAAAAGCGCTATCCGCATGCCATTACGGCTTATAAGCTCATACGGCCGATATTCTGTGTCTGTACTATCCTGTATGCCGACACAGGTTATCCCGGCGTCTTTATAGAAATTTATCGTAGTATCTATTCCCTGAATTCCTCTGTCGAGAGCGTGATTGTTTGCACAGGATACAACGTCAAAGCCGGCGTGACTTATTGCCTCTCCTACTTGGATCGGAGAGCCGAAACTCGGATAGCCTCCTACCATTGATTCCTTGTCAACAAGCACAGTTTCTGCATTTAGCGCCGCAATATCCGCAGATCGTATCTCATCAAGAAACGGCTCGTACAAAAAATCAAAGCTTCCGTTTTCCTCATTCCTTGCATACTCATAAATCGGCTCATGTATGAGATTATCGCCGAAAGCAACAACACTGACTTTACTGTCGACAGTCTTAACTCCCCAACTGTCCCACATCCAGAGAGTGCAGTTTTTGTCTTTATCTTCCATCAAAAAAATAGAATCATTTTTATCCATCAATCTGATGCGACGCGCAACGGTTCCCATATCCGACGCGCACCACTTTTCCGAAACATTGCCTACCTCATCCACATCATAGATAAACACATGCTGGGAATAATTCTTTTCATCCTTCTCAACCCAGAACGGCTTGTGCATGCCATATCGCCCATGCTTCCACAAAAGAACTATCATCTCCCTGTCACCGTCTCTGTCTATATCTGTTACGAGAACGTCCTGAACCTTGAAATCCTTTTTGCTGACAAAAGTTGTCTCCCCGCTTGAATTAGTGACTTCGAGTTTCTTTTTCCAAAGCTTCACCATCACCTTTGAAGCACTGTCTGATGATTCACCATTGCTCTCATCCTGCAAAGCGCTTTCATCGCCATATACAGTTACCTCTTTCTCATTCCATCTTATCCACGCAGGAATATAATTATTCCTCACAAAAATGAAAACAACGCAAACAGCTACCGCTATTCCGAAGAATAACAGTAGCCTCTTGCAATTTTTATCAAATTTTGGTCTGGCCTTCATCACTACCATGTTTTTTCCATTCTGTAACTCTGTGTCCACTCTGGCTGAACGGGCTTATCCGTATTTTCAACCCAGTTCCAGTCATCGTCCATATGACCGCCGTTTATCATGTCTCTCCACTGTCCGTCCGTAAGCCTGTTACTCATGGGCTGCTCAAACTGATAGAATGAATATACGCTTCCACTACCGACGTGAAGTTCACCGTCTATAGGGAATACCACAAAAATCTTATTTGCCTTTCCGGTTCCGACTTCCAAAACAGTTCCGTTTGGATCCGTTGCAATATCTGCTATCACAGGACAAGGTGCCTGATAAGAGTCTGTAAGATTTTCAACTTCAGCATTAACTTCTCTCCAGAAATGCTCAATATTACCGCCGTAGCAACGGATAAACTCATAATCCTCATCGGACAATTTCTCGTTTTTAAGCTCTTTTTCAGATATGGTCAAAAGAGTTCCCGCAATCTCGGAAAGCTTATCGAGATTTTCTTTTTCTTTTGCATCAATAACACCGTATCTCTCAAGCCCTTCTTTAGTCCTCTCGGAAAGGAATTTGAACCTGCTGAATACAACAGGCTGCGTATCAACAAAGCCTCTGTCATCGGGCGTCACTTCTTCGTCTCCGCCGCCCATCTCAGCGCCTATCTGTTTCGAATAAAGGATGGTATCATGTTTGAGTTCGGCAAAAGAGCCTGTAAATGTCTCAAGATTCTTTTTTACCCACTCATCATTCTGCATATATTTTGGATACCCCGCGCCCTTCTTCTCAAGAAGAGGTCTCAAAGTATTAAGCCAGCCCGAGTACAGACTGACATTCCATAAAGAAGGCTCGTTGTTATTAAAGTGCTCTTTCGAAGCTGCCATGTTCTCAGAATATTTTTTGAAATCAGCAGCCCCCTGCGCGTTCAGTATTTCCAGAGCCTTCTCGGAGCCAAGTGCCGCAGGGACATCAAGCGCATCCGGAAGCATACGTTTTTCTCCCGCACTGTTTTCCTGAACAGCTCTGTATACAAGTTTCTGCATGATTGCTGCATCAACAGTAAATCTCTGCCCCATAAATCTGTAAGAAGGGACCACATTTTCCTCATCCTCTTTAACGGGAATTGAATTAATCGCAGGAGAAGTCAGTTCTTTTACCGCACTCATAAATTTACCGAAAGCATCGGAATTACCTGCAAGTGCACTCACATCAAGCTTATCTTCATAGCACTTTTTTGCTATATCCGAAAACTCGTAATATCCGGGATCGTCCGATGTTCCCGCAAAAAAGCTTGTTATATTATATATTTGCTCCCAGGACTCTGCATTTTCCGCTATTGCAAGACTCTGAAGAAGTCCCGCTCTGACAAGCTCCTCATTGTCAAAAGCAAAAGCCGTTCTTCCGTACCACATCATTGCCCTGAAGTACTTTTCAAGTTCGGCATCGCCCTCATAGTATCCTCTCGGCTTATACTGCGAATAGTCTTCCTCTTTGCCTGTAATCCCGTTTGTAGCAACACCTTCCGCTTTAGCTATCTTGGAAAGTTCATCGTTTACAACTTGGTCAAAAGAGCCGTCACTTATGGGAGCTACAACTCCATCATCAACCAGCTTACTTCCGATATAGAAAAACTCAGCATTCTTAAGCGCTGCAGCTTCGAATTCGGTCCCTTTAAGCGCATCATACTGCTTCTTGGTACTTTCAAGCATCTGTGCACCAAGTTTTTTTAGCTCACTTGTAAGATGATTTTTCTCCGTCTGCTTCATCAGATATGAAAAATAAAGATGATATGTATGCATAAGAGAATCTACAGTCACGAAATTAGGTCTAAGTTCATACCTGTTTTCCTCATATTCTTCAAAAAACTCATCACTCTCCGCTACTTCGACCACAAATCCGTTTTTTATAATTGCATCTCTTCTTGCCTGCACATCATTATACTCACTTTGATTTTCAAGATTAAAGTAACCGTCCTGATGCGAATTAAATACAACATTTGAAAAATCTTCTTTTATGGTGTAATCGGGAATGGCAGGAACCAGATTCTCGTCATAATACTTAACCTCAGAATCCCCGAGAAGGTAGACCTTACCACTAACAGCACCATCCGCTGCATTCTTCCCTTCATCGGTATTCTCTGCCGAAACACTGCCAGAAGCGACACTACCTGCATCCGAAGCCATATTACCTCCATTTTTGCCAAAAGAGCATCCCGACATCACCATCGAAAGTACCAAAACACATACCACAATTCTCTTCTTCATAATTTCTCCTAAATATTTACCCTACTACGATACCCTTCGCCCTGCACATTTAAGTACAAGAATCTACTGTTTCTACCTCATCTAAATGCAAGAGCTTAAAACGATATCTTTACTATTCTCTAGCACTAATTATACCCCAACGTACCGCGCTCGCTCAACCGCAGTCAAAAGCTATGCGCAGTGCCGGCAAAGGAGGGCGTATACACAATATTTTGCGCTTTTTTGTGCCACGAAGATGTGACCAAGAAGATTTGAATGCCCTTGCATTCTAATCTTCTGCTCTGGGCACATCGCAGTGTCCGGCACAATTTGCGCAAAAATTGTGTATATGCCCCCTTGCCGGCACTGCGCATAGCTTTTGACGTCCCCTATCACACTCCCCCACGCGCAGAAAAAAGCCGCCGGTCAGCGACCAACGGCTTTTCATATAAATATCAAAGAAACTTATTTCTATCAGTTCTTTACGATAAGCTTTCCACCACGCTTTGATACTACGTCGAAGATAACGGCTGCAAGAAGAACGGCACCTTTAACCACCTTCTGCATGTTAGCATCTACACCCATAAGTGACATACCAAGGTTGATAACACCCATAAGTACGGCACCTACGATAACTCCGGGAACTGTTCCGATTCCACCGTAAGCTGATGCTCCACCGATGAAACATGATCCGATAGCATCCATCTCATAGTTCTGACCATATGTAGGCTGAGCTGATGTAAGACGAGCAATTGTGATCATTCCTGCAAGTGCTGCAAGGAATCCCATGTTTGTGTAAGCGATGAAATATACTTTGTTTGTGTTGATACCTGAAAGCTTTGTAGCCTTCTCGTTACCACCTACAGCGTAGAAGTAACGTCCAACAGTTGTGTTATTTGTGATGTAGCCATAGATAAGTACAACTACGAGAACCCAAATAAGAACTGTAGGAATACCCTTATACTGAGCAAGCTTGTAGCAGAATGCCAAAAGAGCTGCAACAATACCAACTGTCTTTACAAGGAATTTCCAAATGGGCTCAAGCTCATATCCCTTGTTCTTTTTCTTAAAACGTGATCCGGCCTGTACAACAACGAAAATAATAGCAGCTAATATTCCGCCAAAGAGACATGTAAGGTTAAGAGATCCGTTTCCGATGAAATCATGGATATAGCAATCAGCACCGCCACCGAAAAGGTTAACGAATGAAGCCTTATCCTTGATTGAAATTGTAAGTCCGTTAAGAACTACGTTTGAAAGTCCTCTGAACGCAAGCATACCTGCAAGTGTTACGATGAAAGGAGGAATTCTTACAAACGCAATCCAGAATCCCTGGAAAGCACCGATCAATGTTCCTACAACGAACATGATAAGTACTGAAGCCCAAATGGGAAGGTTCTTATTTACCATAAGTGTGGCACCTACAGCACCAACAAAACATACAACCGAACCAACCGAAAGATCGATGTTACCACCTGTTAAGATACAGAGAAGCATACCGGTTGCAAGAACAAACACATAAGCGTTCTGTGAAATTAAGTTACTTACGTTCATAGGAAGAAGTAATGCTCCCTTTGTCTGGAAAGAGAAGAAAGCTACTACTGCTATGAGAACAAGTATCATTGTATTTTTCTTTATGAATCCGAGTACCGAATCGTTATTCATTATTTGACCTCCTTATTTCCGGATGACTGTAAAATATAAGTCATAATTTTTTCCTGAGTGGCTTCTTTGCCATCAAGTTCGCCAACCATCCTACCTTCATTCATTACGTAGACTCTGTCACACATTCCCAATACTTCCGGAAGTTCGGAAGAGATCATGATAACTGATTTTCCTGCATCTACAAGCTGATTGATAATGCAATAAATCTCGTATTTAGCTCCTACGTCAATACCTCTTGTAGGTTCATCCAAAATGAGAATGTCCGGATCTGCGAACATCCATTTTGCAAGAAGAACCTTCTGCTGGTTACCACCACTAAGGTTACCAACATTCTGCTCAACAGAAGGACATTTTGTCTTAAGCTTCTGTTTGTAATCAACTGCTACTTCATACTCTTTATCTTTGTCGATTACTGAATTCTTACTAACTGCATCAAGGTTTGCAAGTGTAGTGTTAATCTTAATAGGATTGGTTAAGATAAGTCCGTTACCCTTACGATCCTCAGTAACATATGCAAGCTTATGCTTGATAGCTTCCTGAACGTTTCTAAGTTTAACTTCTTTACCATTTATCTTAAGTGTTCCTGTAATGTTTTCGCCGTAACTTCTTCCAAAGATACTCATTGCAAGCTCTGTTCTTCCGGCACCCATAAGTCCGGAGATACCTACAACTTCTCCTTTTCTGACGTTCATGCTGACATTATTGACAACTTTTCTATCACTATATAAAGGATGATAAACATTCCAATCTTTGACTTCCATCATTATATCCCCAATCTTTGGTTCTCTCTTGGGGAAACGGTCTGATAATTCACGACCTACCATGCCGTTGATGATACGTGCTTCTGAGAAATCATCCACACCCTTTGTAAGTGTCTCAATTGTCGATCCGTCACGGATAACCGTAATCTTATCGGCAACATATGATACCTCATTAAGTTTATGTGAGATGATAATTGAAGTAAGATTCTGCTCTTTCTTCAGCTTAAGTAACAAATCAAGAAGCGCCTTAGAATCACTCTCGTTAAGTGATGAAGTCGGCTCATCAAGAATAAGAAGTCTTGCGTTCTTTGAGAGCGCCTTCGCAATCTCAACAAGCTGCTGCTTACCAACACCAATATCCTTAATCAATGTCTGGGTACTATCTTTAAGTCCCACTATATCCAAATACTTACGAGCAAGTACACCCGTCTCTGTCCAATTAATCTTGCATTTTGATCCTCTTTCATTTCCAAGGAACAT
>ODAI011245427.1_pt1 | contig 13710 bp, 11 predicted proteins | sample 1539321 | NCBI WGS metagenome assembly ODAI01 (sample SAMN02144231, study PRJEB22623) | gut metagenome | biome: sheep rumen | host: Ovis aries | place: New Zealand
GGTCGTCCTGGTGACCGTACATGATTCCCTTCCCAACAAGCGTGTCCAGCCGCTCTATCAACAACTGTGCCTGAGTCTGCTCCGGCTCAGCCTGTTTCTGTGCCGTGCATGCAGTCATCGCTATCGCTGCCACTGCCATCATCATCATTTTCTTCATATATACCTAATATTAATATTATTCAATTCTTCAATTCTTCAATTCTTCAATTCTTCAATTCTTCAATTCTTCAATCCTTCAATTCTTCAATTCTTCAATCCTTCAATTCTTCAGTCCCATCTGTTTGAGCAACCAGTTCTCCCACTCATCCCACTGCTCCTGATGCCAGAAGTGCCAGGTGGCCTGATAGGGCACGATCTCCTTCGGGCCCGTCACCGTGTTGTAGGTCTCCCAGGCCGTCGTGGGGGGAACCACGTCGTCGTTATAGCCAAACGAGAACCAGCCCTGCTGCTTGTCAGTGATCAGACGGGCGAAGTTGATACCGTCGTAGTAGCGCGACACCTCTATCTGCTTCTCCTGACCCTTACCTTTATTATAATAGAAATAATGTGGCCAGCCGCAGGCAATGCCCTTCAGCGAGTTCGTATGGTCGCAAAGGGCGGCATGCACTGGTGCATAGTAGGTGATGCGCTTGTCGAGACCAGCCGTCGCCAACGTTAGGAATCCGCCTTGCGACGAACCCGTCACGCCCATCTCCTTGCCGTTCCAGGGGGTATACTCCTCGATATAGTCGAGCGCACGGATGCAGCCGAGCACCACGCGCTTGTAATAGTGCTTGTCACGGTCGTCCATATAGAACTCCCAATACCAGTTCAGCGCCCCGTGGAAGATATCATCATACACCTTCTGCTCCATCGTCACGGGGATGCCGTGAATACCGATCTCCAGCGTGATAGCCCCCTGTGCAGCCGTCCAGATGTCACCACCGTAAGGTCGAACGCCAGCACCAGGCACACGCAGCAGGGCGGGATACTTGCCCTCCTTCACTGGCACACAGAGAATACCGTACGTGCGATAGCCAGGCAGCATGTTCTGGAACGATACCTCATACACGTTCACATCCTTGGTACAACGCTCGGGCAGCAACCGCTTCGTCGGGTCGAGCTCCGTCTTGCGGGCTTCCTTGATCGCGTTCTGCCAGAAGTCCGAGAAGTCTTTCGGCATCACGGTCGAGGGCTGCAACTGCTCAGGATCAAAGGCCGCCCCGCAGGCGCCCTTATAGTCCTTACCGTCCACATGAGCCGTCACGTCGACACGATAGAATCCTGGCACCTTCATCGTACCAGTCAATTTGAGCGTACCGTCCTTCAGCGTCATGCTTTTCTTGACATCCTGATACATCTCAGGTCCTGCGGCATAGTCGATGCTCACATTATTAAGTAATGTACCCGATTTCCTGACCTCAACTACGAACTGGGCTTTCTCGCCCGTCTTGTAGTGCCAGTCCTGATGATCCGGTTCAACGGTTACCACGATGCTGTTACCACGTATTTGGGCAGAAAGTGATGCAAACGCCATCACGCAGAGGAGGATTGATAGTAATCTTTTCATTTTGTTGTTAGCTTTAGAATTCAGATTTCGGGTGCAAAGTTACGACTATTTCCGCAATCTTCAGTACTTTTTATTGTCTAATGTCTGTACTATTTTGTCAATTTACTCATACGCTCCACCTGCGACCTGATAACCTGCAGCGTAGAAGCATCGCCCGCGAACACCGAGTTCAGTCCCTGAGCCTCCTGCGCAGGGTCGCCCGTATAGTCATCGCCCACCTGCCACTGGTCTGTATGCTTAGGCTTCGCCAGTCCGCCCCAAGCCCAGAAGTTACAGCCAGCGAAGTAGCCACCCTGCTCAGCGTTATCACCCACGAGCGAGAACACGTACTCATAGAATCCGTCGCGCCCCTTCGTCGGTGTTTCCAGTTCGAACTTGAAGCCATCCCTCGGATAGCCGAACTCCTCCATCACGAGCGGTTTCTTGATCTTCTCACAGATGGCCAGATGTCGGTCGATATACTCCTTCGTATTCTCCTTGGCGCGCGGCAGGTTCTCTATCAGCGAGTCAGCCTTTGCCCATCCCCAGTTGTAGGGCCACAGATGGATGTTGGCGTAGTCGATGTTCTTGTCGGCAGTGATGCGCTCCCAGCAGTCGAAGTCGCCCTCACAGCCCCAAGCACCCTCAGAGCCGATAGAGATCAGGTGGTTAGGGTCAAGACTGCGGATGAGTGCCGAAGCCTCAGCGAGCCACTTCTCGAAGGCGGGCAGCGCCTCCGTCGAGAAGGCACGCGGTTCGTTGCCGATCTGCCACGACATGATGGCGGGATCGTCCTTATACGCCAGTCCCGTATAGCGGTTCGTGCGTCCGATGATAAACTTCACGTAGTCATAGAAGAGTTCGTGCGCCTTCTGATTCGTGGCATATTTGGTCATCGCTTGCATAAAGGCGGGATAGCCGTCCTCGTTGGGTCTTGGCTGCTTGCCCTCGCCGGCATGCTCCAGATAGAAGCCGTAGCCGCCGCTCCACTCCCACGAGTTGTTCAGATAGAGCACAGCCACCATCCCGCGCTTGCCCATCTCCTGCAACAGGTAGTCGAGTCCAGCCAGAATCGTGTCGTTATATTCGCCAGGTGCTACCTGCAGTGTCGGTTCCACCTTCGTCTTCACGCCGCGCTCCCCGTCAGAACCCACGAGCACACGCAGGTTGTCGATGCCCATGCCCTTCATCAGGTCGAGCTCCTTACACAGACGCTCACGGTCGCCCCCCTGCCCTTCCGAGCCGAGAATCGCCCCGTACCAGAAGTTCGTACCAACGTAATAATACGGCTTGCCGTCCTTCACGAAATGGCCGTTCTCCACCTTGACGAAATCAGGTGCCTGCGCCTCCTGCTTCTGCTGACAGGCAGCGATTGTCACCGCCAGTAACATTGTTGAAAAGAGTTTTAGATTCATCGTAATATGTTGGTTTATTGATTTATTGGCGCAAAGGTACAAATAAAGTTTCACACCACCAAATTTTTAGGAAAAAAAATGCACACGAGTCACCCCGTGTGCATCGTCTACTTTTTCCGCAGTTTCTGGTAACTGTTAGGTGTTATACTGTTAGGTGTTATGTATTTTCGATACTTCCACTGATACAGCATCTGCATGGTACCTTCAGCTCCAAGTCCCTGCTGCCGCCTTACTTTGACCACATCTTCCACCGTGAATATGTCGGGTAGCTGTTCCAACAGGTTTGCCGGTCCTTTCCTGTTCGTCCCCTCACCCTTCATCTGTGCCTGTTCGATGGCCTCCCCAAAGAAAGACATCTTACACCACAGGTCATAGTTCAACGACCATCGGATGAATGGTTCGAAAGTTTTCTTGTCCCACGCGCAACCGCTGGCCACATAGAGCACACAGCCTTTCAGCCAGGCAATGACGTTGGCACGGAACGAGAGATTCTCATAGACCCTCGACTGCGACAGCCGGGCAAAGTCGGCACACTCTGCCTGCAACTTCTTGGCCAGTCGGAACGCTGGCTGACATTCAATCAGTCCCCGGGCCTTCGTCAGGTTCTCGATATAGGGTCTCAGCTCCTCGTCGAAGTCGCTGTCATACTTGCCGTAGACGGGCTGCTCGGCACCGATCTCCCGCTCTGGAATCGTACAGAAGTTGATGCGCGATATAGGGCCGTCTGTCAGAACGTTTCGGAAATAACGCTGACCTTTCAGGATGGTAGTCGCCGCATTCCAGTTAAACCTGATCTGCACCTTCGCCGTCACCGATTGCGTGCCCACGCGGGTCTGTCCGTAGCGGTTGTTCGGGTCGAAGGCCAGACACATGATCTGGAACTGCTGTCCCCCTCGTCCGTTGCCTCTGAGCGCATCAAACTGGTCGATCTCGTTCAGCTTCGTGTAGAGGAAGTGGCCTTCAGCCTCGTCGGTACGCATCACGAAAGCAGGGTTGGTCATGTCGGCATCGATTTCCTGTATGACGAGTCCCTCTGGGCGTTTCTGTTTATCTTTGTTAGCGCCCTTGCTGTTTTGATCGTCCTTCCAGGCTTTCTCTCGCGCCAGGTTCTCCTCGTCCCTTCGGCGTATATCGGCCATGATGTGGTCGATGGGTTGTGAGATACAGTCCTTACCAGCTCCCGTGCCTGCCATCAGGATGTTCATCAGGGTAGCCTCATGCTCCACATTGTCGGTGTAGTTGAAGCGCACCTGCCAGAGATGGGCGGCCAGCGAAGGGAACACGGCGTTTGCCACAGCCGCCCGATACACCTTCGGCGTTCGCGACACCAGCAGTGCTATCAACTTGGGCAGCTTCTCGGGCATCTCAGGCGGCTCGTTCCCACTCGGTGTCTGCAACGTCACAGAGTTCGCTGCCCCCTTGTTGTCGTTCCCCTCCAGTTCATCGAGAACGATCCTCAGTCGCTGAGGCATTCCTTCGTACTTACTACTCAGCGCATTGGCTATCTTGGCACGCTTCTCTTCCAACGGGAATCCGTCGTAGCACGGAATCACCTGATCGAGCCACTGGGCATTCCTGCCGCAGATATGACGCAGGTCAGAGGCCAGCTGATAGGTCAGTGTGTCGCGGTCACCCTCCGTCGGCTCAAAGCCCTTATTGTTCAGCTCCCAGTACTTCTTCAGTATCACCTCAAACGGAATCCCGTGATAGTCGTTCGGATACTGACTCTGGCAGTCCTGGGTCTGGCGCGAAAGTAAAGTCGCAGCAGCGACTTTCTCACTTTCGGGCCTGACCCCAGCACTTCCCTCCGCAGCAGCGACTTTCTCACTTTCGGGCCTGACCCCAGCACTTCCCTCCGCAACCGACGACTTTACTTCGGGGCCTGACCCCAGAGAGCACTTTACTTCGGGGCCTGACCCCAGCGAGCAGTCATCCCACGGGCGATAGTGCTTGTTAGCCTTCTTCGCCCCTGGAGGCACATCCTCTTCCCCACGCCTCTCACGCTCCTTCAGCAGCTCAAACTCTTTTTCCGAATCCTCCACCGTCAGGGTTTCCTCGAAGATGGCATCGTCCAAGAACAGCAGCGTCTCAGCATCGGCAGGCCCCACATAGAGGATTCGCTGCAAGTCCTTAGGGGCAGTATCCATCTCTGTCTGCGTGAGCGTCGCGACGCGCACCATATTCTCCAAAATAGTCTTTTGGGATTCCCTGCGACAGATGGCGTGCAGCCCCCAGCGGGCAGATACCGAGAGTTCCAGCAGTCCGATCTCCTCACGCATTTCGAGCAGTTGAGTGGCGATGCGCTTACACTCCTCCTCGTCGCCGCAGTCGATGTCGTGCGAGAAGGTCGAACTCGGATGGCAGCACCCCTTCAGCACGCCGTCGGGCAGCAGGTCGTTATAGTTAAACTGCGTCTGCTTCGCCTTCTCCTTCTCGTCGCCAGCGCGGCCTTGGGCGAAGTGTCGGCAGTTGTCGGGCGTGTTGCGCAGGGTCAGATAGTCCTCGCGGTTGGTAACGCGGCGGGCACGTTTGTGCCCATCCGCGTCGATATAGATGTAGTTTACCATCCCTTGCCCAGGTGTCTGCGCAACTTGATAGCGGCCTCCATCGACTCCCTGATGAGAATGTCGGGCAAATTCATCACCCCCTCCTCGTCCATCGAGAGCACGAAGTAATACCGATGGTTCTGCCCCCTACTCAGGCTGCTGTGATCCTGCCTGAACAGCGGTCTGTTTCTGATGCGCTTGGGCAATCGCGTCACGTAGAGATGTCCGTCTCTCACGCGCTGCACCTTACACCTGCCTACGAAGGGCTCCACCACCACTCCTGGCTCTACGTTCTGGAAGTCGGCAATCTCCCTCCCCTTCTCGTCGTGCCCATAGGTCATGATGCCGTCGAGCATCACGGTTTTCTTACTCATCAGAGCTTCACCATGTCTGTCACCGTTACGTCCTGATACAAGTTACCGTTGCTCTCAAACAGCCTGAATCTCAGTGTCACCGCCACCTTGTCGCCCTTCTGGTACCTGGTCTGAGCCAGATTCCCCAGTACAGCCGCGTTGTACTCCTGCGAGTGATCACCCCCGAGTGCTTTCAGTCTGATGTAACACTTGGCGAGTTGCTCGCCCTTCTGCGTGGTCACGAAGCTTGGCTCCGTCTGTCCCACTACTCTACAAATAATTGTGTCCATTTTAATGAATAAATTACAATTGTGTAAAATAAAATAAGTAATAATAAAACTATTCAAAGAATCGCTTAGCCTCCCACTCCCTGCGGCGTTCGAGCCCCTTCAGAGGCTTCCCTCCTGCATAGATCCAGCGCTTGAACTCACGCACGATCTTCTGCTTCGAACTGCCCTCACGGATCACCTTCAGCAGCGTCGATGAGTTTAGCCTACCGATGCCCACATTGAAGGCAAACGATACGAGCGCGTCGAACTGCCCAGGGGTCTTGGCTACATTGAGCTCGTTCACAGCCTGCTCCGTCTCGTAGAGATCCTGCAACAGATACTCTTTGGCGCAATACTCCGTGATCCTGTCGCCCATTCTCACATCCTTGGTATGTCCGTACCCGATGGTGGGCACACCCGCCGAGTCGAGGTAAGCCTCACTGCGAAACCCCTCAAACTCCTTCAACTTCTCTAAACAAATGTCTGTAATTATCATAATTAAAATATCTAATGTATAATCTAAATATTAAATAGTACGCGAGGATTAACCTCAAAATAATAATCAAGTAGTTCCAAATCCCCAAAGGGACTGGCGAGAGAGAGAGAACACCTCTATTCTCACGAACCGAGGTGGTTGCGCAGCAACGCTTTGCCGCTCTTGTCAACTTCTAATCAAAACAAAAACAAGAGTATATGAGAAACAGATTTTGGTATGTCGAGAGATACGCAACTAACAAATGTTGCGGTATATCTTATGTTTGTATCAGCAGCTCAAAGATCGCTTTTTGTCTTTCGACGTTGCAAAGGTAAGAAGATGTTTTCAGCCGAATATGATGTTTTTTCGCATGTTCCGTATATTGTTCAGCCCCTTGCGGCTTTTGTTCAGCTTTCCGTTCAACTCTACCCCTTTCCCGCCTTGTTGAGCATACTAATCAACTGTCTTACCACATTAATCCTTCTCAGAATCTCTTGTGGGTCTTGGGTGTCAATAAACTCCCAGTTAGGGTAATGCCCAAGAATTTTCCCATACCAAGTACTCAGCGTAGTTCTACTTGGAACACTCTCCACACCTAAGCTTCTGAGGTAGTCCATATAACTTTGTGGAGATTTGAACGCACCCAAGCCCTTAATGGCTCCATCACAGATAGCCTCCATAATCCAAGTGTAGTCATAGCCGTAGCGTATCACACCAGTTTCTTTCAGATACCTGAGTGCAATAGTCATTCGGCGGTTTATCTCGTCAAGTTCATATTCCCCAGATTCCTCCAGAGATACAATTTCCATCTCAGGAATGTGCTTCGCCCACTCCTCTAACAACGGTACCATTGAGTCTGGCACCCGAAACGTGATTTCCTTCATTGTTTCCAAGCTTTGTGAGATGTGTGTGGATGACGCGCGTTTTGGTTCTATAGAAACACCCCACAAACCTCGGATTAGTACATGTTAATTCTCGCTGGTATCAGCCTCTTCGAAAAGAATTGAGAAATACTCGTCTTCAAAATAGGCAAGCTCTTTTTTATAGAGGCTCTCAATTTCTACATCGGATACACGAGCAACAGCTTTCAGCGCAGCCAGAGCCTTCGCTAAACCGACAGCAGCGATTCCGATCCCTTTCCAGTTTGTTGCAAACTGGGCCATTAACCCGATAATGGATTGACCGAAGTTATTACCCATCTCCATAAGTGCCTGAACATTCTCGTTCAACTTCTTCTCGTTGCCAACCTGGTTGGACTTCTTGCAATTTTTCTTTGCCATAATACTTAATAATTTAAATTGTTTTTTATGTTAAGCGAAACAGCGTACTGAGGTGTTTATTGAGACCCGTTCCTGACTGATTTCGCCGACAAAGGTATTTGAGATTATTAAATTTACAAAATAATATCATCAGTCAAAAAAATCTCTCTGAAACCATTTAAGTTTCAGAGAGATACAAGCACTTAGGATTATTTAAATAGCAGGCAAATGACTATTTTTGCGCGACCCTCAAAAATAATCTCTCACTTTTATTGCCTAACTTCTCCATAATGTATTGATTGATCCACCTGGCTAACTTGGATTGATTGTCTGTTGCACCTTCATCTATGTAACGTTTTAGTGATGCCTCCGCTGGTTTGCTAACAACTGTTGAAAGTGCTTTCGCCAAATCTGCTGAATTAACCTCCAGTCTAAATACTTTCTTCGTCGATTTCATCATCCCAAGTATTTGGCACAAAACGGTATATTTTGACTGGCCTTGCATTTTTGACTGCACCTCTAACTTAGTTTCACCGTAAAAAGCCTCAGACAAACAAACAGATAGGAAATCCTGCTGAACTCCTTCTCTTAACAGACTGTTACAACTTTCGATAGTCTTTATAGCGTTATTCAATACTTCTTCTAACTGATTATCCTCATAGAATCTCAGGTGCTTCTTCAGTTTTGGATTACATTCTGCCATATCATCATGAATATGCAACAGCATATAGTCAAAATAGATTAGGCTATCGACTTGACTATCCGTCAGATCCCTCAAATGCTTATAAATGTATTTTCCGAGTTTAAGATAATCAAGACAGAGTATATCATCTTTAAAGGTAGCGTATTTCGCAAAGCGTGCCCGTTCTATTTTTATATCCTCTGGTATCTCAACGCCATCCTCTAATGCATCTTCTGAAATTTCGATATTACAGTTGATGATGTCGCGCTTTACTGGCTTTACATCATAGTTAAACACACCGCTTTCCAACAATTTCAATATCTCCTGCGTGCGTTTATCTTTCAACACTTGCATATCCTGATAATCATGTTCCTCCTTCCATTGTTCATAGTCGTTGATTGCTCTTTCAGGGAACAAGTCATCATCTCTATAAAGAACATTATACCAGAAATCTTCATATTGATAATCCTTGATATACGATTTCTTGTGACCAATACTTGCGAGCAAGGAGCCAACATTTCTCAACCCACGTTGAACAGCATAGGCATAATCACGCGACGATATATTACCATCGCTACATAAATAGCGCAGTCCTGTCTTGAACTTTTCTGCATTATCCGACGCAAATGAATAGTTCTCTTTATTTAATGGGAAGATATCAATCAATTTGTTGATTTCAGCATCGTTATTGCCATTTTCTCTATAGAAGTATTCATCACGTAGCTTTTGGTAGTCCATATTGATCCTGCTCATTGATCCCACACCAAGAAAAGCATCTTCAAAACTCAAAGTGGTTTCAATCTGATCGTTAATGGCAGACAACTGCGACTCTAACTGATACAGCTCATTGGCTATACCCGTAGCATACATACGCCGAGAGATAGGTGACAGTTCATCAAAATGACTGTCAACAAAATCAAGATGTAAAAGTATGAACTCTATTCTTTGATATAAAAGCATCTGAGGTTAATATTCATTAGAAAGCGTGAGTCATCATCAGGCAATGCAAAATCACTCCAGGATTTGCCGACCTTGACAGACTTCCACACTGCACAAATGATGCTCACGCTGTAGTTATCATTCTACGCGCAAGCGCCACTTGTCGCTTTGTCAGTCTGCGTCTGTCTTATCTCTTGTTTGGCAAATTTGGAGTGATCAGATGAACGCTGCTACCTTGTTGGCGACTCGCTTCCTGCCTACCTATAGGGATAGGCTCCTATTTCTCTCTTTTCTCTTAATCGTTAGTATTTAAGAATTTATTCAAATATGCTTTTAACTTATCTATCACCGTTTGTTTCTTCTCACCGCTTTCAGGTAAGAACGGATTCGACGGCGGCAGTATCTTGGCGATGCCCGTTCCCGTCTCTGTCACATAGCCATCCTTGAAGGCTCTCTGCATGAAGGCTTCCGTCTCTGCTGGCTTCAGACGTTCTTCCTTGATGATACTGTCAAGCTGTCTTTTCTTCTCTTCTTCTATGAACGCTTCCCAGTCATCGCCCACATTCTTGCCTTTTTCGGGGGTCATGCTCTCGATAAACTTTTCGATCAGGTCGCGCTTGTCTCGCATATCCGGGCTGGCCTCTACTTGCTTGCGGATGCTTACAATGATGGTCTTGTCCTCGCAGTTGGTGTCGTGATATTGCTGCACCAGTTGCAGGATATAGCTGATGTTTACCTGCACTTGCTTGATCAGTTCCATCTCGAAGACGATATCATCAGCTATCGACTCGTTATCACCGCCAGTCTGTGGCCTGAACTCGTCGTGCAGCGTGTTATACCATCCGCGATAGTCCTGATACTGCGATTCCGAAACAAGCAGTTTGTCACCCTCGAAATCGTCAAAAGCACTCAGCACGTTTCTCAGGCGCAGGAACTCACCGAAGAGCCGTATAAAAGCCTTCTTGGTCTCTTCATCAAAAATGTTAGCAATCTTTTCTACTGGATATTGCTCCAGCAGTCTTCTCACCAATTCGGTATAGGGTTCGTGGAAGTTTCCCTTCTCGTCCTCGTAGCCTTTGCTGTAGTATTCCTCAAACGACTTCATGAACACCAGACCGCTGGCCTTGTCGTCGCCAAAGATAGCCAGACTTTTGTTGGTGGCCTCTTCCAAGTTGCGGAAGCAGACGATGTTGCCGCAGTTCTTCACGGCGTTCAGAATTCTGTTCGTGCGGCTGTAAGCTTGCAACAGTCCGTGCATCTTTAGGTTCTTGTCCACCCAGAGCGTGTTAAGCGTCTTGGCATCGAAGCCTGTCAGGAACATACCCACCACAATAAGGATGTCTATCTGCTTGTTCTTCATGCGAAGCGACACGTCCTTATAGTAGTTCTGGAAAGCGTCGCCGTCGGTTGAATAGCTGGTGCCCCATGTCTGGTTATAGTCCTTGATGGCAGCATCCAGCGCATCGCGCGACGTAGCATCCATCTTTCCTACTCCCTCCGGGTTCTCGTCTTCACCTTGTCCCCATTCGTCACTCTCTGCCTCATTGGCAGCGTAGGTGAAGATGGTGGCCACTTTCAGATCGGGCGCCCCTGGTTCTGCCAATTGTTTCTTGAACTCATTATAGTATTGTATGGCGGTAGGCACAGCGTCAACGGCGAGGATGCTGTTAAAGCCTCGCGTCTTCACTTTCGTCTTCTGCTCTTCTGCTTTCTTTCCCTTCTTGATTACCTCCTCCACATTCACCAGTCGGCTCATGCCGTATGCCTCCGCACCCTGCTTCGTCTTCTCTGCAAAGTGCTCGATGATGTATCGGGTGATGATGCTGATACGCTGCGGATGGTGCAGGGCCTCGTCCTTGTCGATGCCCCAAACCTGTTTGCGCTCTACGTCGCTCTTCATCTTCATCGTGCTCTCATAGTCCACATGGAACCGGAGCACGTTCTTGTCCCTGATGGCATTGATGATGGTATAGGTGTGCAGCGGGCGCGTCGGCTTGCCTTGCTCGTCGGGCTCTCCACCAAACAGCTGGGCTGTGGTCGAGTATTTGCTGCCCTTGTGGGCATTCACCGCAAAGATAGGCGTACCCGTGAATCCGAACATCAGGTATTTCTTGAACCGACGGGCAATATCCTGACGCATATCGCCGAACTGGCTACGGTGACACTCGTCGAATATCAGCACGATATTCTCTTTCTGCAAAACCTCACGCAGTTTCTCATCGTTGTCATAGAACTTGGGTTTCATCAGGTTCGACAGCTTTTGTATGGTTGTGATGATGATGTGGCAGTCGTCGCGCTTCAGCTGAGACAGCAGCACCTTTGCCGACGAATTGGAGTTGGCGCAGTCCTTCTCGAAGTTGTCATACTCCTTCATCGTCTGATAGTCCAGATCCTTTCTATCCACCACAAACAGCACCTTGTTCACCTGTTCCATCTTCGAGGCCAGTTGTGCCGTCTTGAATGATGTCAGCGTCTTGCCCGAGCCTGTCGTATGCCAGATGTAACCGCCAGCCTTTACCGAGCCTTGCCACTTGTTGTTGATGGCTGTCTGTATGCGCTGCAGTATCTTTTCCGTTGCCGCAATCTGGTAGGGGCGCATCACGAGCAGCTGCTTGTCCACATTAAACACGCAGTACTTCGTCAGGATGTTCAGGATCGTGTGCTTCGCAAAGAAGGTGGTCGTAAAGTCCCTGATGTCAGTCAGCAGCGTGTTCTCCTGATCCGTCCAGTAGGAAGTGAACTCAAAGGTGTTCCCATCCGTTTTGTGCTTACGAGGTCCACCGTCTGCCTCTTTCTCTTTGGCATAGCGTGTGGTGTTCGAGTAGTATTTCGTTTCCGTTCCGTTGCTGATGACGAATATCTGTACATAGTCGAACATAGCCTTGCCTGCCCAGAAGGAATCCCTCAGATAACGGTTTATCTGGTTGAAAGCCTCCTTGATAGCCACCCCTCTGCGCTTCAGTTCGATATGCACCAAGGGCAGACCATTCACCAGTATGGTCACATCGTAGCGATTTTTATGGGCACCATCCTCCACCTCATATTGATTGATGACTTGCAGACGATTGTTATAGACATTCTGCTTGTCTATCAGCTTGATGTTCTTTGTCAGACCATTATCCAGCGTCAGGTTCAGCACATAGCCTTTGCCCTGTATCATCTCCGTCTTATCGACAATGGTCATCTGCTCATTCGAAATCATAGGTAGCAGCCGGTTCCATTCCGAGTCGCTCAGCACCACTTCGTTCAGAGCCTCCAGCTGAAGGCGCAGATTCTTCAGCAACCCTGCTTCATCCTTGATGTGAGCATACTCATAGCCCTGCCCTTGAAGCTGCTGTATCAGCGATTTCTCCAAAGCGGCTTCGCTCTGGTATCCCTCGGCAGGCTTGGCTTCCACCTCGTAGTGGGCCATCACCGCCTGGTGCTCCTGTTCTACTATGATTTTATAGTCGTCCATAGGCATTGGATTGTTTATTTGCTTCTTGCTATTTCTGCATCGATGATAAATATATCACCATCTTTGTCTCCTAGAACGTTTCGTGGAACGACATCCCATACACGATACTGATCGCATTTAAATCGTCCGGTTTCACCATCCTTTTCAAAACCTAAAGCTGCCATATAGGTATCAATCATAATCTGTGTGGCAGGTTGTGCCTCACATACACGTTCTTGCTCCAATACTGGCATAACGGTTCTACCATCATAACCAGTAAAGCCGTGAAGCCTATATGCAGTATTAGGGAATAACAAGTTGTGAAGTTGGATCTTTTCCAGCAACTTACAGATGCCACCACTATTCAGCAGATTATTAACCTTATATATCGTGTCTTTGGCAACGTATGTGTCGTTTTCGTTACCGCTAGGCCCTGGGGTTCCCATGTCAAAAATATTGTCCATAGGAATCCACATACCATGTTCCTTAGCGTACTGCTCAGCAACACGTTGCTCTATTTCGAAGCGAGTTCCATTTGCTTTGCCATTTCCAGATTTCTCCTCATGTAGTCGGCAAAGTCTTTTGAGTTCATTGGAGACTTCTTGAATTCTACGATTTTCTTCATCGTACGCTCCATCGCCTCTTTGTGAAACTGATTCAGATATGTCATAACTCATATTTTTTGCAAAGATATATATTTTTATTCAAACGACAATAATTTATTGCGATAATATTCATATTGCTTTTCGCGCTGCTTTAGCTGCGCTTCCAAGTTCTGTATAGAGGCCTCGAAGGTATCGAGGATAGA
>ODAI014158634.1_pt1 | contig 13710 bp, 10 predicted proteins | sample 1539321 | NCBI WGS metagenome assembly ODAI01 (sample SAMN02144231, study PRJEB22623) | gut metagenome | biome: sheep rumen | host: Ovis aries | place: New Zealand
CGTGTTCAGACAATTGTACATTTCCCGTCAGCACATGTCAACCGGGGCGCTGACAAAGTGGATTCTTCCTGCCCCGGCTCACACAGTGAACTTCGCGACGGAGGCTTCGGAGGCCCTGATCAGATCCTCCGTCAGAAGATGCATGCTGGTCCCGATTTTTCCGGCGCTCACATAGATCTTTTCGTGCGCCCGGCACTCCTCCGCGATCACCGTGCGGAACTTTTTCTTCATACCGAGGGGGCTGCATCCGCCGCGGACATATCCCGTGATTTTCGTGATATCCTTCACATGGATCATTCCGATATTTTTCTCGCCCACGCACGCCGCGGCCGCTTTCAGATCGACTTCCTTTTCCACCGGAAGCACGAACACATAATATTCACGGCTCTTCCCCTGAAGGACCAGCGTCTTAAAAGATTCCTCCGCCGGGACCCCCTCGAGCTCGGCCATCTGCACCCCGTCAACAAATTCCGGCAGGTCCACAGTAATCACCTCGTAGTCGATCTTCATCCGGTCAAGGATCCGCATTGCATTCGTTTTCACGGTCTTCTCTTTGGCCATAACGCCTCCATCCATGCTGCTGGAGAATCCTCTCCTGCAGAGCATTTTCAGGTAACTGCGAGACTGTGCTTTCAGTGCGTTTCGCAGGCACCTGAGAGCCTTTTCCTGTCTTTACTTATTAATATTCGCTCTCTTGCGAAGTCTCGCGTCAAGAATCCTCTTGCGGATGCGGAGACTCTTCGGCGTCACTTCAAGGAGCTCATCGCTGTCGATATAGTCGAGTGCCTGCTCCAGAGAGAATATCCTCGGCGGCGTCAGAATGAGCGCTTCATCCGCACTCGACGAGCGTGTGTTGGTCAGATGCTTCGTCTTGCAGACATTGATCTCGATTTCCTCGGGCTTTGCGCTCTCGCCGACGACCATGCCCGCGTAGACCTTCGTTCCCGGGGAAATGAAGAGCGCCCCGCGCTCCTGTGCCGCGAACAGACCGTATGTGACAGCCTCACCGTCCTCAAAGGCGATCAGCGATCCGTTCTTTCTGAAAGTAATATCACCCTTGTAGGGAGCATACTTCTCGAATACCGAATTCAGCACCGCTGTTCCCCTGGTCGCTGTCAGCAGGTTTCCGTGAATACCGATCAGACCTCTCGCAGGGATCATGAACTCAAGACGCGTCGTCCCGTCAGAAAGAGTATCCATACTGAGCAGTTCCCCTTTTCTCTCGGAGAGCATGCTGATGACAGTCCCGGAATAGTCTGCCTGCACGTCGACTGTCGCGCTCTCGATCGGCTCAAGCAGATGTCCGGCTTCGTCCTTCTTGTAAATGACCTCCGCCTTCGACACCGCAAACTCGTATCCTTCCCGCCGCATCGTCTCGATCAGGACAGAAAGGTGCAGTTCGCCTCTTCCGCTGACCTTAAATGTATCCGTGTTATCCGTATCCTCGACGCGCAGAGATACGTCCGTATTGAGCTCCCGCATGAGCCGCTCACGGATCTGTCTGGATGTGCAGTATTCTCCCTCAAGGCCTGCGAACGGGCTGTCATTGACGATGAAATTCATGGCGATCGTCGGCTCCGAGATCTTCTGGAACGGAATCGCATTTTCCTCCCCCGGAGTACAGATCGTATCACCGATCTGGAGTCCTGCAATGCCGGAGACCGCGACGATCGAACCGACCTCCGCTTCGCGCACGTCGACCTTCTTCAGGCCGTCGAACTCGTACAGTTTTGTGATCTTCGTCTTCTCCCTGACGTTCGGATCGTGATAATTCACGCGGACGATCTCCTGACCGACGTAAATTTTTCCGTTCTCTACCTTCCCGATGCCGATCCTTCCGACATATTCATTGTAATCGATCGTGGAAATGAGGACCTGCGTCCCCTTCTCGGGATCTCCTTCCGGTGCGGGAATGTAATCGATGATCGTCTCAAAAAGCGGCTTCAGATCCGTGCCCTCTTCATAGGGATCGCGGGAACAGGTCCCCTCACGCGCGGATGCGTAGAGGAACGGGCACTCCAGCTGCTCGTCCGAAGCATCCAGATCCATGAACAGCTCGAGGACCTCGTCCACGACCTCCTCGGGCCGCGCCTCCGGGCGGTCGATCTTGTTGATGCAGACGATGACCGGCAGATCCAGCGCAAGGGCTTTCTTCAGGACGAACTTCGTCTGCGGCATTGTCCCTTCAAAGGCGTCGACGAGAAGAATGACGCCGTTGACCATTTTCAGGACACGCTCCACCTCGCCGCCGAAATCCGCATGGCCGGGAGTGTCTACAATATTGATCTTGACTCCGTTGTATTCAATCGCAGTATTCTTGGAGAGAATCGTGATCCCCCGTTCGCGCTCGATCGCCCCGGAATCCATGACACGTTCACGGACCTCCTGGTTATCGCGGAACACACCGCTCTGACGGAGCATACCGTCCACGAGCGTCGTCTTCCCGTGATCTACATGCGCTATGATTGCTACATTTCGGATATCTTCTCTCTTCATCAAACTCATTTTTTCTTCCTCATTCAGGCATCCGGATCCCGCTCTGTCGATATGGCCGTTCAGGTGTCGGGATCCTACTCTATGATCTGGCATTCAGGCGTCCGGATCCTGCTTTACTGATCCGGTCATCCCCTGCCCAAAGCGCACACTCTGCTTTGCACAATTACAAAATATAACATGTTTTTCTGCAGGTGTAAATGAAAAAAGCCCGGTCCTAAGACCGGGCTTGCTCCGTCATTATTACGAAACCTGATTTCAGGCGGCACCCTTTACGGAAGCTGCATACACCTTACACGGTGCGCAGAGAACACTGCTGTGTTCCCGGTCACAGGCATTATGCTTCTCCGCCGTGAGCCGCGCGGACCGCAGGATCCGGAGACTCCTCCGGATAGAACGAATAATACTCGACTCCGTTCTCCAGTGTATACCCATACGCCTCGGCCAGCTCCGAGACTGTGACCATCTTGTACCCCATACTGTAAAGGGTCGGAACAATATCCACCGTCGCTTCCGCCGTTGCCTGATAAAGATCATGCATGAGAATGACGGATCCGTCCCTCACCTGCTCTTTTATCGTTGCAAGCGTGTTTGCGGGATCCCTTGTCTGCCAGTCAAGCGTATCGACATCCCACTGGATGAGCGGCTTGTTGACAAATTCGTGCACGGTGTCATTTGTTCCGCCGCCGGGAGCCCGAAGCAGCGTCATATCATAACCTGTAAGGCTCTTGATCAGTTCATCATTGGCAGAGATCTGATGTGTGATCGTATCACCGTCAGACTTGGATAAAATGACATGCTCATACGTGTGGTTTGCAATTTCCATTCCTTCGTTGTATTCACGAAGAAGTTCGGAAGTGTAATAATCCGCCTGGTTCACACCGACGACGAAGAACGTCGCCTTTGCGTTATACTGTCCAAGCACATCCAGAATAAGATCCGTGTTCCAGGAAGGTCCATCATCATACGTCAGTGCGACAAGCTTCTGCTTCTGAGAGGAATCCCATGTACCATCCTCATTGAAATAGTACATGTTTCCGTCTTCTGCCATTTCCCAGCCGGTAGCCGCGAAACCGTCAGCCTTGAAGAAATAGCGGCTTCCGTCCAGCATCTTCCAGCCGTTCATATACTGCTGTCCTTCCGCAGTCTTATACCAGCGGCCTGATCCGCTCTCATTCCACCCGGTGACGCCTTCCGCCGTATAATCCGTCGTCCCCTTCACCGCAGTGTCATCGGCCGAAGCAGTCTCATCTGTCGTCGGAGCTGCAGGCGTTTCAGTAGCTCCCTGCGCCGTGCCGGCCGTTTCCGCACTGCCCTGCGTTCCGGTCGCACTCTGTGATTCCGTCGTACGGCTGACTGTCGTGCCTGAGGAAGCACCGGTCTGTTCCGTCGTCTTTACGGACGAATCCGCACCGGGCTTTTTGGAGACCCGTCCGGTTGCAATCCTTACGATAAGAAATACAAGAAGGAGCGCGGCGATGATCCCTCCGATCACCATCAGTCTCCGCATCCTCTTCTCCTTCAGCTTTTGCTCGCGTTTCGCAAACAGCTCTTCTCTAGTCATTTTCTTTCCTTTCCTGACTATCTGTTTCTATCCGAATGTAAAACCAAGAATCTCTACGTTCTTTTACACCACGCTAGTTGTTTATGATACCCCATAAAGAAAAAATAATCAAGAGCAACGTACAGGATGATCACTGTCTGCTGCGTACCATAGAGGAAGGTGCTTCGCACCCTGCACGGCGCGGCAGGAAAGCTGAGGCGTTCCTGAACGACTGCAAAATCTGAACAGGAGCGACGGAATTCTGCGCAGGAAATGGAAAAAGCCCTCCCGGATCCGTCCGGAAGGGCTCTCTTTGTTCCGCGCTGTGCGAAGCTCTTAAAAGATCGCTGAGCGTTCCTGATTTTTAGTTTTTACATGCAGGTATATCCGCCGTCTACCGGAAGATTGACGCCTGTCACGTAGGCGGATGCCGGAGAAGCCAGGAAGATCGCAGCGGTATCCAGCTCGCCTTCATTTCCGTATCTCTCTTCCGGGATCATGGTCTTCGCGTTCTGCTGGAAGAAATCAGAGTTCAGCGTGTCGACTGTCAGCGGTGTATAGAAATAACCCGGGCAGATCGAGTTGACCGTGATACCGTACTTGCCCCACTCGGCAGCGAGCGCACGTGTCAGGTTGACGACACCGCCCTTTGCTGCATGATACGGTGCGGAGCCGGCGATCTTATTGCCTACCAGGCCATACATGGAAGCGATATTGATGACACGGCCGTACTTAGCCGGGATCATGGCCTTCTTTGCGACAGCGCGGGCAACGCGGAAAGTTCCGAAAAGGTCGATCTGCATTTCATTCTCGAACTGCGGATCCGTGATATCTTCAGCCGGAGCAACAGCGCCCGTACCGGCATTGTTGATCACGATATCGATGCGGCCGAATTTCTCAAGAACAGCGTCAACGACTGCGTCGACATTCTCTGTATCTGTAATGTCGCAGCGGCAGGCCATTGTCTCAACGCCGTATTCATCAGCGATTTCCTTTGCCACTTTCTCGATCAGATTCTGACGGCGCGCTACAGCAACAATGTTGCAGCCCTGGTTCGCGAGCGCTTTTGCCATCTGTACGCCGAGTCCGCTTGAGCAGCCTGTGACAAGGGCTACCTGTCCCTTGAGATCAAAATAATTCTTCATAGTTTCCTCCTATGTGTGTAAAAAATTCAAGTCAGCAGTGTAGTACCGACTAATTCATCATAACAAATTTCAAAAAAGTGTCAATATCGGGTCAGCACTAATTCAATTCTCGCCAGCCCCGGCGGATCGCAGCCGCTCAAAAAGGAAGGTGCTTCGCACCATGCGCGGCGCGGCAAGAACGCTGAGGCGTTCTTGAATGCCCGCCGTCTATAGAGACGGGGTCATCTCACACTGAGATATAACGAAACAGGTGATTTGCTCCCGCAAAGCAAAAGCGCCGGGAGAACTCATTTCGTCTCCCGGCGCCATTTTAATGAAATTCTTACACGCTTTTCTGCTGAAGATGCAGCTGCGTATGGATCGTTATTCTCAGATCACACGTCTGATTGCTACGATCGCCTTGCTGTCAGCGCGTCTGTCGTGCGTAATGCCCCAGGCGCTGCCCTTCGCTTCGACGATATATCCGTTTCCGTCATAGAGCGCAACGTGGCCTGAATAGACGATGACGTCACCGGCCTGCGCTTCTGCAAGACTTCCGACCGGACTTCCTACAGACGCCCAGTTTCCGGATGTTCTGTAGCCGCCGCTGTACGCACCGCAGTCGCGGAGAACGAGCCATACAAAGTGAGAGCAGTCACAGCCGTTGGTAAGGGAGGATCCGCCCCATACATACGGGCATCCTACGAACTGATCCGCATAGGCGATGATGGCATTTCCGCTCGAACTGGAGGGTGCACTCACCTGCACTGCCTGCGCCTGAGCCTGCGCTTCTGCTGCCGCCTGAGCCTCAGCTGCTGCCTGTGCTGCCGCTGCCTGCTCCGCTGCTGCCTGCGCTGCCGCTGCTGCCTGGGCCTCTGCCGCTGCCTGTGCTGCCGCCGCCTGATCCGCTGCTGCCTGAGCCTGCGCTTCTGCTGCCGCCTGCGCTGCTGCCGCCTGCGCCTGCGCCTCCGCCGCTGCTGCGTCTGCCGCTGCCTGCGCTTCTGCCTGCGCCTGAGCCTGAGCTGCTTCTGCCGCCGCTGCTTCTGCTGCTGCCTGCTGTGCTGCAGCTTCCGCCGCTGCTGCCTCTGCCGCCGCCTGCGCTTCCGCTGCTGCCTGCGCCGCTGCTGCCTCTGCCGCTGCCTGCTCCGCCGCGATTCTTGCCGCTTCCTCTTCCGCTGCAATTCTTGCCGCTTCCGCTGCCGCCGCCGCTGCTGCCGCCTGCTTTTCAGCCTCGATCTCATCAAGCCTGTTCTGCTGCTGTGTGATCAGTGAACTGATCTCCTCCGCCTGCTGACGGGCGATCTCGATCTGATTCTCATAATCAGCATCTGTCAGCTTCTTCTCTTCGAGCTGTACATTGAGCTCCGCATTCTGCTCTTCCAGAGAAGCCTGCTGTACTTCAAGGGAAGCTTTCTCTCCCTCGAGTTCTGTTTTCTGTCCTTCCAGCTGTGTCTTCAGAGCAGCGACCTGATTGACCGTCTCAACAAAATTCTGGAGCGCTGTACGGTCTGCCACGTAGAGTTCCTTTGCATACTCAGCCTTATTAATGAAAGACTGGATATCGGTCGCGTTCAGGATCATTGCAGCCCATCCGATGGACCCGCCGTTTTCGTAAATGTACTGGATACGCTTTTTCATATCCTGATACTGCTTGTCACGGCTGGCTTCAGAGACCACCAGCTGAGCCTGCGTCTCATCGATCTGGGTCTGTGTCGTATCGATTGCAGCCTGTGTCTCGTCGATGCTGATCTGAGCCTGATCGATCTGGACCATAAGGTCCACGATATCGCGATTCAGATCGCTGATCTCGGACTGGATCTGCTGCTGTCTCCCGGCAAGTTCATTCAAGGCTTCCTGGGTGCCCGATAATTCCTCCTCTGACTGCGCCTTCTGCGCACGTAAGTCACTCTCCTCATCCGCGAAAGCAGGAGAAATCGAGGACACTACGAGCACTGCCGCAAACAGAATGCTGAGTAATTTTTTCTTCATACATCCACCTCGATATAATAAAATTTAATACAATCAAATTGTAATAAAGTTAATAAATGCGTAACATTTTCAACTTATGTTGTGTACTATATCATAATGTCACCGATTTTTCAACCGATTTGGCGAGTTTGTTACATTTTAATTAACTGGATAATTAATCCGTAACATCTTGGTGACAAATCAAAGCCCCGGAAACAGGGTATCCCCTCCCGGCCATTTCCTGATTCCGAAAATTCGACTTTGACTGATTGGCAAAACTTTGACTTGCGGCATCACAAAGGCAGTGCTATAATCATGGTTAGCGAAATACGGACGATTAGCTCAATGGGAGAGCACTCGCTTCACGTGTGAGGGGTTACAGGTTCGAGCCCTGCATCGTCCATTAAAAAAAGACATCCGCCGTTGGATGTCTTTTTCTTTTCTCTTTTTTATTATTTGTTCTTTTCGATTTCTATCTGTTCGGAACTGCCTGTCTCATATACGCTCCGGCAGGCTTCCGGACTGTATTTTCCGGATCTCTCACATGACTCTTCTTCTGCGAGCCCTTTTCTTCGGCTCCATGACCCGGACAACAAATCCCCAGTTGTAGACAAGCACATAGGCGATGCCGTTCAGCGCAAGCGCCGCGAGCACGTCACCGACCGAATGCTGTTTCAGGAACATGGTCGAAAGAACGATCATGCCGCACCAGAACACGACCGGGATCCGCACCGCATTCTTCCGAAGAAGCGGATGCTGAGAAGTGAACAGTGTCATCATAAGGGCCGTCGTGTTGAACACGTGAATGCTCGGCCAGACATTGGTAGGCGTGTCGACCGCCCACAGTCTCCTGACAAGAAATGCACAGATCCCCCGGCTCTCTATATAATACGGGCGCAGGCTGATCTTCGTCGGCAGAAAAGTTGAGACGACCAGGAACACCGTCATCCCGATCATGAGCATCGTCGTGAGTTGCTCATAGGTCTTTCTGTCTACGAAAAAGACGAATACGACCCATACTGCCTGGAAAAGGAACCATGACAGATATGGAATAATGAATTCGACAATAAACGGAATATATGTATCCAGCTCCGAGCTCAGATCGAAAAATCTTGTGCGCGGAAGCCGTTCAAGGATCGAGAACCAGATCATATAAAAAACGAGATACAGAAGAAACGGAATGATCTGTGATACATTCTGATCCTTCAGGAACTTCATGATCTTTGTATCTCTGAGCCCTTCTTTAATGTTCGTAAATATCATGCGTGCACTTTCCTCCGGATCAGTACCTCACCTTAAATTCATAAGATCTGGGATCCACTTTAATTAACTCCGATTCAATATCACTTATCTCTACGAACCGCTGTGCCTTCAGCTGTGAAATCAGCGATTCGATCTGTGCTTCTGTTCCCTGTGCTTCCATCTCGACACGGCCGTCATAAAGGTTCTTCACCCAGCCGGTCACACCCAGCCGCTGCGATATGTAATTTGCATGATAGCGGAAACCTACTCCCTGAACATCCCCGCTGAAAATAAGATGTCTCCGGACGACTCCTTCCATAACCTTCCCTTCTGCCTGCGCTCCGCCTCGAAGTCCGGCCCTCTCATCAGGATCCGGGCGAAAATTCTCGAAAATGAAGACATCATACATCATCCTCGCATCGAGAAGCGCCTCTTCCGACTTGACTGTCCATGCAGCTCCGAACGCATTCGCCGCTTTCCGTAAATACATATAGGGCAGCCTGTACGCATCGCGAAGATTATAGGCAATAAAATCCGGCTTCGTCAGGAAATTAAAGAGACACGCGGAAAGAGCAAAGCTGAAAAAGCCCTGTGTTTTCAGATCCATGCACTCCGAAAGCTGTCCCCTCAGTGTCTGCGGACGATTCTTCCGGAACCACCGCACAACGCCGGGGTGGAAGGACTCAATGCAGTACTGCCCCTCGTATCCGTCCAGGATAAATGCAGTCTCTCCGCAGATCTCCTTCACATCGTCGCCCCTTTCCGCCTTGATCTCAATGATGAGCGGAACTTTTCCTCCGACTGTCTTAAGAACTTCCCAGAAGATCGGAACATGCTCCTCCGTTCCGAAAAGTGTATATCCTGTCGCTTCGCGAAGGCTCAGATCACTGATTTTTGTCGGAACACCTGCAGCCCGCATGAGATCCGGGTCATGCATTATGACCAGCTGATTATCTCCCGTCATCCGGACATCAAGCTCGATACCGTATCCCTTCTCGACCGCGCGCTCGAAAGCGAGCATTGAATTCTCCGGCGCATCCTCTTTATCATGAAGCCCGCGATGCGCGTAATACCAACCGCAGAATTCACGCATCCTCTCCCTGCGGCCGTTATACGGCCAGGCTGCATAGAACATAAAGAACACGCAGACAGCGATTACTGTAATAACTATGCTCGCTATACTCATCTTTACTCCGTCTCTTTAAAACACTCTTTTCCAAACTGTATTATAATCCTAAAAAAAACAGTTGCAACCTTTGCCCCTAAAGTTTCTGAAAATCTTCACATTTGCCAAAAAAGTCTCCTTTCCGGCTGATTTGCTGTGAAAAAATGAAAACCGCCGCACAGGAAGACGTCAGGCATGCATCTTTCATTTTCAAAAAACACCATGCCCGTCTTTCGTTAAGTGCGGCGGCAGTTCAAGTCCTTCCGGGAAATCCTATTGAGGAGTCCTCCGAAGGAAAACTGTTCATTTTATCTCAGCCGGAACGCGAGGCGTTCCTAATTATTTACAGCAGGATCACATTTGCTTCACGGCAAGCTCTGCGCATCTCCTCCGGCCAGACCGAAGCCTGCACTTCGCCGACGTGCACTCTCCCGAGGAGCAGCATGCAGAGTCTTGACTGCCCGATACCTCCTCCGATCGTATACGGAAGCTCACCGGCAAGAAGCGCCTTATGATAAGGAAGCTTCTTCCTGTACTGGCAGTTGCTGTACTCAAGCTGCGCAAGCATCGACTTCTCGTCTACACGGATGCCCATGGATGAGATTTCGAGAGCACACTGCAGCGGCTCGAACCAGAAAATGATATCTCCGTTCAGATCCCAGTCATCGTAATCCGGTGCGCGGCCGTCATGGGGTTCCCCGTCCGCAAGAGGCCAGCCGATCTTTTCGATGAAGACGGCGCCCTTCTCCTTTGTGATGAGATCCTCTCTCTCTTTCCGTGTCCTGTCCGGCCATCTCTCCTCAAGCTCCGCAGTCGTCACGAAGGAAATAGAATCCGGAAGCTTATAGACAGCATCCGGCCACTTATACCAGACTTCATGCTCCATATGCTTTATGATCTTGAAAATCGACTGGACGACCGTGTGCAGGACCTGCGGTGTGCGGTCCGCCTTGCGGATCACCATCTCCCAGTCCCACTGATCAACATAACACGAGTGCAGATTATCGAGATCTTCGTCTCTTCTGATCGCGTTCATATTCGTATAAAGGCCTTCTCCAGGCTCAAATCCGTATCTTTTGAGTGCAGACCTCTTCCATTTCGCGAGGGACTGGACGACCTCATAGGTCTGTCCGGGCATTGCTTTGATATCGAACTGGACAGGCCGCTCAACACCGTTCAGGTTATCATTCAGACCGGAGGCCTGATCGACGAACAGCGGAGCAGATATGCGCTCCAGGTTCATCTCGCGCCCGAACTCCTTCTGGAACGTATCGCGGATGAACTTGATCGCATCCTGCGTATCCCGTACCGTCATGTGCGGATCATAATTCTGCGGCAGTATAAGACTCATGGTTCTTCCCTCCTCATATAAGGTATCTTATATCTTATCGGAAGTCCTGTAAGGAACGGCCGATAAAAGGCCGGTCAACGGCTGAAGTTCACTTAATCGTTCGTCAAGTGATTCTCATAATGGGAGATAGTACACCATTCGGTGTATTTATTGCAAGACCTCACCGCGCTTTTTCTCATAGGAAACAATCAAATCGACTACTCTGTCATATGATTCAGTCCCATCCTCCTGGCCTCTTCCCTTCAGATACGCATCATTGAACGATTCCGCAGCATCCGAGATCTCCCCTTTATAGCTGGCCCAGAAAGCATTATTCGCACTGAGATCCGCAATGCAGCGGTCATCCAGCGTCCCGTATATTTCCGACCAGCGCTCCCTGTCTCTCTTATAGAGCTCATTTCCGCAGTAGATCCAGCCGGAGAGAAGCCCGGAATAATGAATATCCGGCTCCTTTGAATTCATGCAGCAGAGGTAGGCGACAAAGTTGGCTTCATTTTCCTGCAGGATGCCCTTCAGGTGCGACAGCTCGTGCGAAGCGCAGAAAGCATGATTATATTCCGTCATATCCCTGTTGTAATTGGCCTCGATTGTGTAGGCGGAATAAATTCCCGCCATGTTGGTCAGAGACATGATTCTTGAAAAGAAGACCGGCTTCGCCCTCGGATACCATCCCGAGAGTTCCCCGTAGGATGTGCCGAGATTCATCATAGCCCCACGGATCCGTGTATCCGCATCCGCATTCATCACCATAATCCCGCCGCCGTCGCGCTCCACAAGATCTGCGTACCGTCCGGCTTCATCCGCGAGCCATGTGCAGCACTTTGCAAGGTCTTCCGTAGAATAGTCTCCCTCGCCATATCCTTCACGGACAGAGAAGGGAGTACAGTAAAAATAGATATCCTCATTTGCCTCGAAGAGAAAGAAGATCAGCGTGACAAGGACAAGGACCCTACCGATAAAGAGCCTTCCCGCTCTTATGAATTTCTCCTTTCCGCTCTCCCGTTTCCGGTGCACCCATGCGAGAATAAGGCGGATGATCCAAAAGAAAAGGAGAATGATCAGCCCGCAGATCAGGAACTCGACCACCGAAAAAGGAAAGACCGAACTCGCCCTGCCGAGCGTCATGACCCAGATTCGGTTGAAGGTGCGGGCATAGGAGTCTGCAAAGCCGGCAAAATATCGTGCGCCTGCACGTAAAAACAGCGCTGCCGCCATAAGGAGCAGCGCTGTAAAAAGATGCTTTTTATACATTTTCCGAGTCCTCGTCGAACCCTGTGATCGTCATGCCGCGGGAAGCGTCATACACACTGCCCGGTATGATTTCTCCATCATCGGTGTCGTCGCCATCGATCGTTTCGTTGCGAACACTGCCGGTCCTGCCGCCCGCAGCGCCGGTGCCGGAATTCATCGCACTGCCGCTGTTGACGCTTCGAACGGCTTTGCGGAGCATCTGGGTAAAGTCCTCTCCCCGGATGGTCATATGATCGGGGAGCTCCTCCATTGAAAGATCATCTTCGTATTGAGATTCCGAATAGCGGCTCGACTTACGGATATCAGAATAATAGCTGTCCTCCAGAGACGTATCTGTCCGGGTCTTCCTTCCGCTGTTCGCTCTGCCCCGCTGCGACCTGCGAGTCCGCTCGTCATCCCGGAGATCCGCGAAATAAACGTCCTCGTCCGCCATGTCATCAAAATCCTGCCAGTCCTCGACCTCTTCGGGTTCTTTGGCTGCAGCCTTTACAGGCTTTGATTTCTTTCGGCTGCGCCTGCCTCCAAAGAACCGCCGGAACACTGACTCATGTTCGTCGTCCTCCTCATCATCGTCGTACTCGTCATCGTCGTCATTGTCATCATCGTCGTCGTATTCGTCATCGTCGTCGTACTCGTCATCGTCGTCGTACTCATCGTCGTCTTCGTCGTACTCATCTCCGGCGTCTTCCTCATCCTCTTCGGATACTATGAAGTCCGTGTAGTCATCGTCTTCGCTCTCATCATATTCGTTTTCGCCGTACTCGTGTTCTTCACTCTCTTCGTCGGCATCCTCGTCGTCGTACTCATCGTCATCGTCGTCTTCGTCGTCTTCGTCGTCGTACTCATCGTCCTCGTCATTGTCGGATGAGAGGCGCTCCCTCAGACGGCCGAACCAGCCTCTGACAGCAGAAAATGCACTGCCTCTCTCTTCGTCGTCTTCGTCCTCATCATCCTCATCGTATTCATCTGAGTCGTCGTACTCGTCGTCTTCGTCCTCTTCATCCTCGTCATATTCATCTGAATCGTCGTACTCGTCGTCTTCGTCCTCTTCATCCTTGTCATATTCATCTGAGTCATCGTACTCATCCGTGTCATCGTACTCATCCGTATCATCATATTCATCGGAATCATCGTACTCGTCCGTATCATCATATTCATCGGAATCATCGTACTCCGAAGTGATGACATTCGCTTTTTTGCCTGCGAATCCGGCAGCCGCTTTTTCTGAAAAATCGGAGCTTACATATCTGTCAGATTCTTTCGGTAACTCTAAATCCACGGTATCTGAAGTCAAACTGCCCGGCAGATCAGTCTCAGCGCCTTTGTTTCTTACATCGGAAGGCCCCTGATCCTCTGCTTTATTGATCTCACCGAATTCTGCAGGGCTCTGTGTGTTCTCATCTTCCTCGTAATCATCGTCATCTTCATTCCCGCCGTCTACGGAGCTGTCCTCATACTCTTCGTCTTCTTCGTCGGCGGCGTCATCATACTCTTCGTCGTACTCGTCGTCTTCATCGTCATCATACTCGTCGTCGTACTCGTCGTCTTCGTCGTATTCATCCTCGTCATCATC
>ODAI014535631.1_pt1 | contig 13707 bp, 12 predicted proteins | sample 1539321 | NCBI WGS metagenome assembly ODAI01 (sample SAMN02144231, study PRJEB22623) | gut metagenome | biome: sheep rumen | host: Ovis aries | place: New Zealand
CGGCAAAGCTAAAGGGGATTATAAAGGCGGAGACTTTCGACTTCGTATTTACGGTAAATTATTTTCCACTGATTTCAAATGTGTGCCAGGACTGTGGCATTTTATACGTTTGCTGGAGCTGCGACAACCCACTTATTTCCATGTATCATAAGTCGGTGTTTAATGATGTAAACCGCTTCTTCCTGTTTGACCTTACAAATGTGGAAGAGTTCAAGGGCATGGGCGTTGAGAACGTATACCATCTGCCACTTGCGGTTAACTGCGAAAGATTAGATTATCTGTTTGCAGATTCCAAAGACGAAGAGCTATATCATAACGACATCAGCTTCGTAGGCTCACTATATGAGAAAAATTCATACGATAAAATGGAATATACCCTGCCAGATTATTTGCGAGGATATTTCGAGGCACTGATGGAAGCCCAACGGGACCTGCAGGGCGTTAACATCATAGATAGAATGCTGACGCCAGAGATACTGATGGAGCTAGAAAACTATTTTGAATTAGAAAAATTAGAGGATTCTCTGTCCGATTTAAATTTAATATTTTCAGTAACAACACTGGGATTTAAAATTGCAGAAAAGCAAAGAAGGCGCATACTTATAGACCTTTCAAAGCACCATGATGTAAGCATTTACACCAATTCCAGAACCTCAGATTTAATTAGAGTCAATGCAAAGGGAAGCGTAGATTATTGGAGCGAGATGCCCCTGGTATTCAAAAACTCCAAAATCAATCTAAACATAACCATCCCAAACATAAAAAGCGGAGTGCCACTTCGTGTTTACGATATTTTAGGAGCAGGCGGCTTCTGCCTCACCAACTTCCAGGCCGAACTCCCAATGCAATTCGAAAATGAAAACCACCTGGTCTGGTACTACTCCAACGAGGACCTCTACGAAAAGGCTGCTTATTATCTGAAGCATGACAGCGAGCGCAAGGCCATCGCTGCTGCCGGAAGGGAGTACGTAGCGAACCAGTGTAGCTATGAAAGTAGGCTGGAGGAAATAATAAAAAAGGCTTCTCCATTCTAGGGAGAAGCTGTCACCGCAGGTGACTGATGAGGGTATTAACATGAGTAGCCCTCATCCGTCTGCTGCGCAGCCACCTTCTTCTCCGCTGCCGCTCCGGTCGGCTCAGAGCAGAGGTCCACTGGACCTCTTGAGCCCCATAGGGGGAAGGCTAAGTCATTTTATTTAAAGTCCGTAATTCACCATCATTCCTGAGTACGCACTATTCGCATAAGGCGCCGCCAGTGACTTCCCCGGATTCTTGTATTCCACAATGGCCTTGTCTACATAAGCCATCGGGTTAATAGAAGCCTTCGATGCAGCCTTTCCGATAGAACTCTTAAGCTCGTTAAGAGTATCAAAAGCGCTGCGGCTGTCTCCACTGTTAATAGTTTCGGCTAGTGATTCCTTGTCCAAACTAAGGTGTCCCAAAGAATCTGCCGTGATACCAACTGCCTCAAGAACCTCAGCCTGATTCTTTGCAATGGAAGAAATCTCGTTAAATAAGGTGCGGTTCTGGTGAGCCCCGTTGTATTTAAGTCCGATATCAATCATGCCGTTGTAGCTGTCAAGCAGCTGATTGATTCCGTTTGAAAGAGCCTCTGTGTCATTCATCAAACCGATGTTAACCTCACCATTTGAAGGAGCCTTCAAAACTAATTCGAAGGTCTTGTTAACGGTAAAGGTGTTAGATAATGACTGGTGCTCTGTGCCATTTAGCTTAAAGCTAGAGTTAGCAGGCTGCTGCGTAACCCTGTTAATGCCAAGGGTGTTAAGCTCTCGCCAAGATATAGTAGACGAAATACCAAATAACAAATCCTCGTCACTATCGTGTCCGGTGGATTTGGAAACAACCTGGATGGCTTTCGAACCTGTTTTATCATCAGATATAAGAGATGCGCTAAGGCCTACATCTGATGTGTTAAGAAGACGGACAATCTTTGATTGTACATTCAGATTGGTCTCGCCCTTGTTAACGTTAAACTGGAACTCGTAAGAATGATTCTTAATATCCAAATCAAATGAATACTGACCCTCTGCAAAATCGTGGCCGTCGCTTCGCAGGAAGTTACCTGTGTTAACCTGCGGCGTTGCCAATGCATTTACCTCGATAGTAAATGGTTCTGCATCGGAATCTGCATCACCAACGTAAATCGCATCAACTGAATCTGGCTGAGATGAAGATGCAATACGTTTGTCCATAATAGAGGAAATATCCTCGCCAGCGGAAGAAAGATTGGATACTGAAAGAGCCATAGAATTAGCATGCTCTTTGATATCAATGGCAAACTGACCCATGTCCTCGGTGTCCTTAATCTTATACAGAGGAGAATCTTTGTTGGCTTTGACTATTCTGTTGTAGGTATCGCGTAATTCGCTCTTTTTGTGAGATTCGTAACGATTGCCTATGTTATCGCCATAGGTAGTCATGAAATAATTATACGCAGTATCTATGCGTGCCATCAGACGCCCCTCCTTTCTTCCTTGAAATAATGAGCCTTCGACAATCCTTTGTCTATGCCAGGGCCTAGATATCTATACTTATAGTTACTATCATAATACCATAAGTCAAGTATTTTGAAAACCCCCTAGATTTAGTAACGTTGTCAGACAACTCGCCAAAATCTAGGGGGTTATTTTAATTAAATGAAAATCTTGTTGTATTACTTCCGTATGTGTAGCTTGATAAGAATTCGGTGAATTCACTAAATGATTTAGGGAATGTCATGTCAAACTTTTCAGCGATTTCGCCGTTGTAAAGCTTAACGCATTCATCTGTGTCACCGTAGCCGATTTTGATTGTTGCGATGTCTTCACCATTGAATACTCTAACGGCTTTCTTTCCAGCAGCATATCCTAATGAATATGGGTCCATGAAAAGAGTTACAAGAGAGTTCTGGCCGATGTTTGTATCGCCAGCAACTACAACAACGTCCTGCTCTTTGGCAACAGAACCGATAATATCCATCTGGTCTGTAAGCATGCTTTCGAATGGAACATAGATAGCTGAGCATTCGTTGCAGGCTTCAGTGATTCTGTCCTCAAGAGAAATCTGTGATTCGATGTCGTTAGCATCTGATTTATCTGAATCAGATTTTTTATTTGAATCTGTCTTTGAATCTTCAGCAGATTCCTCATCAGATTCCTCAGCAGGTGTAGGCTTTGCAACTACCTTAGGTCCTGTCCAGAAATCTGAAACAAGAGCAACTCGTGTAGATGAAGGGGAGTTAAGTCCAAATAAAGGGTCGTCCCCAAGTCCTATAACATCGTTGTCCATGCCGTCCTTTGCGGAGAAGGCTACGTATTTGCTAGGTGTTAGTGCTGTAGAATTCTTTTCACTGTCAGTGCTTACTTTAGTGCTGGTGGCAGGGATTAGATATTCCTTCCAAGGGATACCAGCCTGGTCCAAATAAGCTTCGAAGATTTCGTTCTGGTAGATGGCATCTGTATCCTCCGGTGAGAATAGGATGCCCACTGTCTGTAAATCCTTGGTAGATTCAATCATAAGTGAAACCTGATCAACGATGCTAGGCTTACTGCTGACGCCAGTGATGTTGCGGCCTGTAGTTTTGTCCCAGGATTTACCACCTAAGCTGGCGATGCGAAGTGTTCCCTTGAAATCCACAATGTCAGTGGCGATGATGGGAATGGTTTCTGTAGCATCTGCAGCAGCTACTAAGGTTGATTTACCAGTGGTAAAAATCATATCAGATGAATTCTTTACAGCTTCTGAAGCGATGGTATCGCTAGGAGTTTCTTCCGATGCATAAGATGTGGTGATAGTGAAATGGTCATCTCCAATATAATCAGAAAGTGCATCAGAAAAGCCCTTAAGAAGAATTTCATCCATAGTATTGTCTTTGGATAAAAGTGCTGATATATTATATGAAAATGAATCTTCGTTAGATTCGTCGGTTACATCCGCTAATGGCTCAGACTTGTCTTTGCCACCGCATGCGCTAAAAGATAAGCACATGGATGCAATCATTAATATGCTTAATAATCTTTTTTTCATAGGTGTTCCTTTCAAGATTCAATTATTAAATAATAGTTTGTTATCCCAAATTAGTCAAATAGGAGTATTAATAATGAACCATATTATAAAAGGTATTATAGACTCTTCCATAGATTTATTATATCCAAAACATTGTGTGTCTTGTGATAAAGTTTTATTGAAAATAGAAAAAGAAATGGGGTTTTGCAAGGCTTGTGCCAAGAAAATTCAGCTTGTAGGACCTAACTATTGCATGACCTGCGGAGTCCCTGTTAATGAAAATGAACAGTATTGTAATACCTGCCAAAACACGAAGCACTATTTTGACCAGAACAGGGCCATTTTCAGATACACTGGCGATATGAAGGATGCAATGTATAGATTTAAATATGCCAATAGAAGATGCTACGGCAAGACATTTGTGTGGCATGCTATGAAAATTTACGGTAATTGGATTAAGGAAATGGATTTTGATGTAATCATACCCGTTCCCATGTACGAAAAGAAAAAAAGAAAACGTGGCTACAATCAGGCAGAGGTATTTGCCAAAAGATTAAGTCAGGCTACAGGAATCCCTGTTGAGGATGAAATTGTTAGACGAAAATTAGATACTGTGGCGATGAAACAGTTAAATAAGCTAAAAAGAAAGAAAAATCTGTTAAATGCTTTCATAATGGTAAAAAATGATGTACAATTTAGAAAAGTACTTATAGTTGATGATATTTATACAACTGGTTCAACTTTAGATGAAGTGGCCAGAGTTTTAAAGGATGGGGGAGTAAAGGAAGTTTATGGCCTGTGTATTTGCACGGGACAGCTTAAGTAGCTAGTCAGGAGGTATTACCTATGGATGTGCGTAATTGCAGAACTTGTGGTAGATTATTCAACTATATTGGTGGGCCACCTAATACGTGTCCAGCTTGTCGCGATGAATTGGAAAAGAAATTCCAAAAGGTAAAGGAATATATCAGAGAGAATCCTAAAGCTTCTATACAGCAGATTGCTGATAATAATGAAGTAACAACAAATCAGATTCGTCAGTGGATTAGAGAGGAAAGGCTACAGTTTACAGATGATTCTGACATTGGAATCGAGTGCGAAAATTGTGGTGCGACTATAAAAACAGGCCGTTTCTGCGAGAACTGTAAGAATACTATGGCTAGCAATTTGAGCTCAGCTATAGAAAAACCAAAGGAACCAGAACCACCAAAGAAGAAGCCTGAGAACAAGAATAAGATGCGTTTCTTAGAAAAATAAAAATGTACAAATTCAAATACCTGCTAGCAAAAGCTAGTAGGTATTTCTTTTTATAGTGATTTTATGCTATACTCATTCTGTATGATTAGGTAGACTGTAAATAATAGGTCTAACTATACACAAATACCTACTAAAGAGGTCAATAGATGATAAACGAAGAACGCGTCAAACACATGACGTCTATGGCTATATTTGAAAAAGAATTTGGCCCTGATTATCAGCCTATGCTTCGCTATTCTAAAAAGGAGTACATAGCTCTTCATGGATGGGGTGGCTTCATAGCTGGCACAATCTTCTTTGGGCTTATATATGTAGCAATAGTTTTGTACATTGCAGGAAATATCCTTGATAATATCACTACCATGTACATTCTACTGATGATATTAGTTGGGCTTTTAGCGTATGCCCTATACATCATCGTTCATGTACACAACACCAGGCGCAGAGCTGCTAAGCAGTATCGCCGCGGCAAAAGACTCATCAAAGAGCTTGCCATCAAATATTCAAAGCTGAACCTTATGTACGAAGACGAGGTACAGCAAACCAAACCATTACTTGCCAGACATAACGAAGATATTTTAGAGGATCAATAAATGAACGCATTCATTAGATTAAGAGACGACATACGTAAATACATTCTCTCCAGGGAGATGCTTTTTATTAAAATATGGAACGGACTTATTGCACTTGTAGGTTTAATTTGCATTAAGAACAATTTCGGTTATAACAAAACAATCAGCCAGACATGGCTTCTAATTATAATGGCAATCGTCTGCGGATTCCTTCCAATACAGGGTGTATCCATTGTTTTGATAATTGTACTTTTGGTAGATTTATTGTCTCTAAGCACCGAAGCAGCAGTTGTTGCCCTTTGCTTTGTAGTGGCATCTTACTTGGTGTGCGCTTATTTCAGAAGCAAGAACACTTATAATGTAGCAACAGTACCAATCTGTTACTCATTCCATTCACCATACGTGATTGCATTAGGAGCAGGTCTCCTTTCTAATATTAACGAGCTTTGCAGTGTTATCTGCGGTTCGGTTACAGCTTACTATCTTCACATTGTGAAGAATAACGATGCTGCCATCATAGATGAAACATCAGCAGTTTCAGTAGTATCTGTTATTAACGAACAGATGCTCAGAGGTAGAATGTTCTATTTCTTCCTTGTAGCCATGATTGCGATGTTTCTTATTGTATATATGCTACGTCAGTCCAATATTAATATGTCTTGGATTATTGCAAACTTAGCAGGTGTAGCTGTTGAATTCATCATCATGCTCACAGGCTTTTTGCTCACTAGCCAGAAGGGCGAAATCCCAGGACTTATTTTAGGAAATATATTGGTAATTATTGTAGGTATCATTCTTAATTACTTCATCTTGGATTTGGATTATTCCAGAATCGAAAAGGTGCAGTTCGAGGACGATGATTACTACTACTACGTTACTGCAGTTCCAAAAATCAGAATTGTAGAAGAAGAAAAAGAAGTAAAGAAAATATAATCCCGTTAGGGTAGTTAGGAAGTGAATCTGTGGTTGATTTCGTGAATGCTGTAGATGCCTTCATCGATGATTATTTCAATGTAAATATTCCAGATGTTTCCATCACAGATATTATTGAGATTATCATAATTACATATTTTATGTATCACCTGTTGATATGGGTGAAAAACAGCAGAGTTTGGATGCTTATTCGAGGCGTCCTTATCATCATGCTGTTTTTTGTGATTGCGGCAATCTTCCAAATGAACACAATCCTGTGGTTAGGCGAGAGACTGATTTCCGTCGGCGTCACAGTTTTAATCGTTGTATTCCAACCCGAATTAAGACGTGCCCTTGAGCAAATCGGTCGTAGAAAAATCACATCCATGTTCTCATGGAACATTCTTAAGACTGGCGCCAAAAGGTTCGACGATTCCACCATCACTGGCATGGTAACAGCCTGCTACGAAATGGGTGCAGTTAAAACAGGCGCACTTATTGTTGTAGAAAACGACATGCAGCTGACTGAATTCGAAAGAACAGGTATTAGCCTGGATGCTCTTGTAACCAGACAGCTGTTGATTAACATATTCGAGAAAAACACTCCATTACACGATGGCGCAGTTATCGTTCGAGGAGACAGAGTAGTTTCAGCTACTTGTTATTTACCTCTTTCTGATAACATGGCACTTTCAAAGGATTTGGGAACAAGACACAGAGCTGCAGTTGGTATCAGCGAGGTTTCTGATTCTCTCACTATCGTAGTTTCCGAGGAAACAGGTACCGTTTCTTATGCAAGAGAAGGTCGAATAGTCAGAGATGTCAAGGAAGACGAGCTGATTGCAGAGCTTAAACGAATCCAGAATTCTGATATAGAAGTTGACGGTGTTAATGCGACAGGAAAGGAGGGTTAAATGAAACAGAAGATTATTGCAGCCCTCACTAAGGACGTCGGATTAAAAATACTTGCTTTTATATTTGCTTTTTTGCTATGGCTTGTTGTGGTCAACATCGATGACCCAACCCAGACCAGAACCTTCACCTCAGTTGTTACAGTCACTAACGGTGACGTTCTGAAATCATCTGGCAAGCTATACGAAATAAAGGATGGTATCAACACTGTAAGCTTCAGAGTTACAGCGAAGCGTTCCATCATTGAAAAGCTTTCTCCTTCAGATTTTTCTGCTATAGCAGATATGAACAATCTGGAAAATGAGGAGCGAATTCCAGTTACAATAGCAGCCAAATCTTACGCTAACTACATCACCATATCCAGCAAGCAGAACTACTTGTATGTGGTATTGGAGGATGAGAAAACACAAAGATTTGTTATCAGCGCTCAAACCACTGGAAATATAGAACCAGGATTAGCGGTAGACACAGTCACATGCAGCCCTACAGTCCTTACAGTTACAGGACCAGAGGAAGTGGTATCTACCATCAATTCAGTAGTTGCAACAGCCAACATCACAGGCGTTACCAGCAACTTTACTGAAAGCGTTATTCCAAAGTTCTACACAGAACGAGGAGATGAAGTAGATGCAAGAGAGCTTACACTTTCAGTGTCTACAGTTTCAGTCAGCGTTGCCTTCTCTAACACAAAGGCAGTTGATGTAGTGGTTAAAACAAGTGGTACTCTTTCATCAGATTTAACACTTGAATCTATAAAGACTGACCCATCGTCAGTAATGATTATTGGCGAGGCTAGCGCGCTTAACGATGTTACTAGCATCACCATTCCAGAGTCGGTTATCAACCTTTCAGATTTAACAGGCTCATTTAGTACAACAGTTGATATCAGCTCGTATTTGCCAGCGGGTGTAGCTCTTGCGGACACATCCAGCGCCAAGGTTACCATCACGGTACTTATGGCAGGCGAAACCTCATCTACAGTAGATGTGGCGGCTGATAACATAGAATTTAAAAACGTCCCAGAAGGCATGAAGGTCACTCTAAACAGCAGCGATATAAAGGTCAACGTTTTTGGCACGGAGAAAGCTCTTAGCGAAATCAGCGCCAAGAATCTTAAGGGATATGTAGATTGTTCAGGACTTGCTGCAGGCGATGCACAAAACGCAGTCTTGCAGTTTGAAAATATTGAAGGAGTCACCATTCAAAATACATCGGTGACAGTTAACGTAGCAAAAGAAGAATAATTCTTTGCACGTAATAAGGAGTAATATGGGAAGATTATTTGGAACAGACGGAGTCAGAGGTGTAGCTGGCTCAGAACTTACAATCGAGCTTGCTAAGCAGTTAGGACAGGCAGGCGCTTATGTTCTTACAAAGGAGGCAAGCCATCAGCCAACAATCATCGTTGGATGTGATACCAGAATTTCTGGAACTATGCTTGCATCTGCGCTTATGAGTGGTATCTGCTCAGTTGGTGCTAACGCAGTTTACGTAGGAGTACTTCCTACACCTGCAATTGCTTACCTTACTCGCAAGCACAAGGTAGATGCTGGTGTTGTTATTTCAGCTAGCCACAACCCAATGGAATTTAATGGAATCAAATTCTTCAACGGCGAAGGCTTTAAGCTTTCAGATGCTTTAGAGGATGAAATCCAGGCTCTTATCGAAAGTGACATGGCAGGTATTAACCTTCCTACTGGCGCAGAAATCGGTAAGATTGAATACAGATTTGACCTTGGTAGAGAGTATGTAGACTTCCTTAAGAATACAGTGCCTATCGATTTATCAGGTCTTAAGATTGTTATCGATTGCGCTGAGGGTGCATCTTACAGAACTTCAGTAGCATGCCTTTCAGAGATGGGCGCAGAGCTTATCACAATCCACAACAATCCAGACGGAACAAACATCAATGCAAACTGCGGAAGTACACACATGGATGAGCTTAAGGCACGTGTTGTTGCTGAGAATGCTCAGGTTGGTCTTGCTTTCGATGGCGATGCCGACAGAATGCTTGCTGTAGATGAAAAGGGACACCTTGTTGATGGCGACCAGGTTATGGCCATCTGCGCTAAGCACATGAAGGACAAGGGAACACTTAAGAAGAATACATGTGTTGTTACAGTAATGACAAACCTTGGCTTCACACTTATGGCTAAGGAGCAGGGTATCAATGTTGAGTCAACAAAGGTTGGCGATAGATACGTTTTAGAGAACATGCTTGAGCATGGTTACAATATCGGTGGTGAGCAGAGTGGACACGTTATCTTCCTTGATGACAACACTACTGGTGATGGACTTTTATCTGCACTCCACCTTCTTCGTGTAATCGTTGAAACAGGCAAGTCTCTTTCAGAGCTTGCATCAATCATGGAGGTATTACCACAGGCGCTTGTGAACGCAAAGGTTCCAAACCACAAGAAGGAAAGCTACATGGAATACCCAGAAATTGCAAAGGCTATCGAGGCTCTTGGCGAGAAGTTCGCTGGCGAAGGCCGTGTACTCATCCGCCCATCAGGAACAGAGCCACTTGTTCGTGTCATGATTGAAGGCAAGAACCAGGAGGAAATCGAGGCCGACGCCCACGCCCTCGCCGACTTGATTACAAAGACAATTTTATAGGATTAGATATGGTTTCAAAGAAAGTTAAAATAGTAAATGCAACTGGCTTGCATCTAAGACCTGCAGGGGTCTTATGTGAGACAGCCATGAAATATAAAAGTAAGATATGCTTTAACACAGACAACAACTATGAGGCCAATGCGAAGTCAGTATTAAGCGTCCTTGGCGCATGTGTAAGGTCTGGTGAAGAAATAGTCATCACCTGCGAAGGCGACGACGAAGAGGAAGCCTTGGAAGATATAGTTTCCTCCATCGAAGGAGGACTCGGCGAATAGTACTACCCAATCAAGTTAATGTTTTTGTGGCATTGTTCCACAAATTCATATATAGACAAAAAGTAGCATGCTAAAAAAGGTAAAAATAGCTTGTAGCTATCAAGCATGAGTTTTGCTGTAGGAGACATTCCCGTCGACGAAAGCAAAAATCAGGCTTGAGAGCGTAACAAGCGAGAGAAAGAGTAGAAAGCATGCGAGATACAAGACTAGGAGGAAGAATAATGTTGAACTACAAGCGTTACAAAGCGAACCCAGTGTTACAGTTTCCCGAGCGTACTTGGCCTAACAAGACGATCACCAAAGCTCCATTGTGGTGTTCAGTAGACCTACGCGATGGCAATCAAGCCCTCGTCGAGCCAATGAATGTCGACGAGAAAATGGAACTATTCGACCTCCTACTAAAATTAGGATTCAAGGAAATCGAAATCGGATTTCCAGCAGCTAGCCAGATTGAGTATGACTTTTTAAGACAGCTTGTGAAAGAAAATAAGATACCATCAGATGTAAAGGTTCAGGTACTTTCACAGTGCCGTGAAGAATTAATCGACCGCACATTTGAAGCAATCCAGGGCATTCCAAATGTCATTTTTCACATTTATAATTCAACATCTACATTACAGCGTGATGTAGTATTTAACGCCGATAAGGATGAAATCATCGAAATCGCCAAGGCTGGTACACAGATGGTAAAGGATAGATTAGATAAATACGATGGCAATCTTCAGCTTGAATATTCGCCAGAATCCTTTACAGGAACAGAAGTAGAATTTGCTTTAGATATTTGTACAGCAGTGCAGGATACTTGGGACCATGCAACAGATGCCCCAATCATTTTTAATCTTCCTGCCACTGTTGAAATGAATACACCTAATGTTTACGCAGACCAGATAGAATGGATGAGTACTCATTTCAAAGACAGAGATAACATCATCCTTTCAATTCATCCACATAACGATAGAGGAACAGGCGTAGCTATCACTGAGCTTGGACTTCTTGCTGGCGCAGATCGTGTTGAGGGAACTCTTCTTGGAAATGGTGAGCGTACAGGTAATGTTGATATCCTTACAATCGCATATAACATGTTCTCTCAGGGTGTTAATCCTGAGCTTAACTTAGAGGACATCAAAGAAATCGTTGAAGTCTGCGAAAGAGTTACAAAAATGCCAACAGACGCAAGACATCCTTATGCAGGAGAGCTTGTGTTTACTGCATTCTCTGGTTCACACCAGGATGCTATCAATAAGGGTGTGGCGGCTATGAAGGATCGCCAGAACATCTACTGGGAGGTTCCATATCTCCCAATCGACCCAGCAGATATTGGTAGAAAATACGAGCCAGTTGTTCGTATCAACAGCCAGTCTGGAAAGGGCGGCGTTGCATTCGTTATGGATTCCGTTTACGGATACAAGCTTCCAAAGAAGATGCAGCGTGAGTTTGCTGATGTTATTCAGCGTATATCAGAAAAAGAAGGTGGCGAGGTTACACCTCAGCGCATCATGGAAGCCTTCAAGAACGCTTATCTTGAGAACAAGCAGCCACTTACACTTGAGTATGTGGTTATCAAGGATGATAAGGAAACTGATGATACAGTTGCAGTTCTTGATTTCAGCTATAATGGAGAGCACTTCCATTCAGAGGCTGAAGGTAACGGACCTATCGATGCAGTTAAGCTTGCTATCAAGCAGTGTGTTCCATGCCTTGATTTCACACTTATCGACTACACCGAGCACACACTTGCTCAGAGTCAGGGTTCAGGTGCAAAGGCTGCCGCTTATATCGAAATGCGTGATGAGCGCCATGGTAATACAACCTTCGGCGTTGGCGTAAGCTCAAGTATTACAAGAGCTTCTATCCGCGGTATGTTTAGCGCATACAATCGTCTGATTGCAAAAGCTAAGGATTATATATAAAGGAAGTATCAAAATGAGAAAAATTTTAGTTACAGGCTGCAACGGTCAGCTTGGCAGAGCCATCCAGAAGGAATATGGCGATGAAGTAGAATTTATTCTGACTGATGTTGTTGAGGGCGAAAAGATTTCTCCTCTTAACATTATGGATTTGGATGAGGTTTTGAAGTTCGTTGAGGACAAAAAGCCAGATGTAATCATCAACTGCGCAGCAGCTACAAACGTAGACGGTTGCGAAAAGGACTGGGATTTTGCTTATAAGCTTAACGCACTTGGTCCTAGAAACTTGGCTATTGCAGCTACAAAGGTAGGCGCAAAGCTAGTTCATGTCAGCACAGATTACGTTTTCCCTGGCAACGGGTCATCGCCTATCACAGAATTTGACCAGCCAGCACCAATCAGTGCTTATGGAAAGACTAAGTACGAGGGCGAAAAATTCGTTCAGCAGTTTGCTGACAAATGGTTTATCGTTCGTACAGCATGGCTTTACGGCGACGGCAAGAACTTTGTTAAGACAATGCTTAGCCTTGCAGAAACCCATGACGAGCTTTCTGTAGTATGTGACCAGCTTGGTTCACCAACATCAGCAGCTGAGCTAGCTAGAATGATTCATCATTTAGAGCCTACAGATAACTATGGAATCTTCCATGGTACCTGTGAAGGCGATACAAACTGGGCAGATTTCACAGAAGAAATCTTCCGCATCAAGGGAATTAATGTAAAGGTTAATCACGTAACCAGCGAGGAATACAAGCGTATGAATCCTGCCAGCGCCGACAGACCACACTACAGCATCCTTGATAACTACATGCTACGTCTCACAACAGACTACCGCATGGCCGACTGGCACGACGCCCTCCGCGAATACCTCGCGTAAGCCTCGTATAGCCGCGTAATAGTTCCGTGGCTTAATCATTTACATCGTTAACTTTAATAATTCTTAAGAATTATTATTGAATAAATAGTTTATATTATTAATTGGACTTTTCTTAGAAGAACTTAAAATAGGTTGTAGCTATCAAGCATAAATATTGCTGAAGGAGACATCCAGTCGACGAAAGCAAAACTTAGGCTTGAGAGCGTAACAACCGAGAGAAAAAGTAAATTAGAAAAGTCCTCACATAAAGGAGAAAAATATGAGAACATATTTAGTAACTGGTGGAGCAGGCTTCATCGGAAGTAACTACATTCACTACATGTTTAAGAAGTATGATAACGAAATCAGAATTATCAACGTAGATAAGCTTA